>Ga0208223_1000361_pt1 | contig 11431 bp, 7 predicted proteins | sample LakMenE07Oct09ns_FD_150678 | JGI IMG/M metagenome (GOLD analysis project Ga0208223, IMG submission 150678) | Freshwater microbial communities from Lake Mendota, WI - 07OCT2009 deep hole epilimnion ns (SPAdes) | ecosystem: Environmental > Aquatic > Freshwater > Lake > Epilimnion/Euphotic zone ...
CTGTTTTGGTTGATTTAAGTTTATCAACCTATTGAGGGTGTCTGTTTTTATTAGACCACTACAATTGTCTGATACCGCCACCCATAAAAACCAATATACAGGTAACAAACCACCGGCACCAAAAAGGCGATTTGCAGACCAAGGCTGTCAGCCAAAATCCCTTGAATTAACGGCACTATCGCCCCGCCGACAATCGCGGCACATAAAATTCCTGAGCCCTGCCCTGTGTGAACACCTAAACCGTTTAACGCTAACGAGAAAATGGTTGGGAACATGACGGAGTTGCATAAGCCGACAGCTAACAAACTCCACATTGCCAAGCTGCCGTCACTGAAAATCGCGGTCAAAATCAGTAATACCGCAGCCAAGGCATTAAATGCTAATACATTGGCCGGTTTGATTTTTTGCATGACGAAAGCACCAATAAAACGCCCGACCATCGCCCCGCCCCAATAAAACGACACGAATTTACCCGCATCTTGTTCGGCCAGTGCGGCGATATTGGCTTGGCCTAAAAAGCTGACCAAAAAGCTGCCGATGGCCACTTCACCGCCAACATAAACAAAAATCGCAATGGCACCGAGTACTAAATGTGGGTAATGCCAAGCGCTTTGCTGGCTGGCTTGATTTTGCACAGCGGTTTTAGTTTCGGCTTGGATTTTTGGCAGTTTTAACAATACAAAAATTGCCGCTAATACAAATAAAACGCTGGCTAATAATAAGTAAGGACTTTGTACCGCCGCAGCTTCTGCGGCTTGGTAGCTGGATAATTGTTCGGCATCTAACAATTGAATTTGATCGGCACTTTTTACCGCTGTCGATAGGATAAACACCGCGCCGAAATACGGGGCTAGTGTGGTGCCTAGTGAATTAAAGGCTTGGGTTAAAGTTAAGCGACTGGAGGCGGTTTCTGGTGCGCCGAGTACGGTGACATAAGGATTAGCGGCGACTTGTAACAAGGTAATCCCTGAAGCCAACACGAAAAAAGCGGTTAAAAATAGCGGATAAGAATGTAAGCCAGCCGCCGGATAAAACAGTAAACAGCCGATCCCAGCGATTAACAAACCGCCGATAATCCCGCCTTTGTAATCAATTTTTTCGACTAAATAGCCGCTGGGCACCGAGACGATGAAATAGGCGGTGAAAAAGCAAAACTGCACCAACATCGCTTGCGCGTAGCTTAGGGTAAATACGGCTTTTAAATGTGGGATCAGGATGTCGTTTAGACAGGTGATAAAGCCCCAGATAAAAAATAATGAGGTTAAAACGCTTAATGAGCCTAGATGGGTTGGTCGCATAGGGTTGGCTGTGTTAGGTTTTATAAAAAAATGTTCTTTTGCAGGATTGCGATTATTTGAAGTCGTTGGCTTCGCTAAGCCAACACCCCTTGACAGACGAGGAAATTCAAAGCTAGCCGTAGGCCCGAATAAGCATAGCGTTTCGGGCAGAGAGCTTCAAAACCGCGAAAGCCTTCGCCGGAAACGCTACGCTTATTCCGGCCTACCAATCACTAGCGCTCACCGTGCTCAGCGAAACAACGGGATGACAAAAGAAAAGTAATTTCCAAACATACTTTTCCAAAAGCGATCAGAAGGAAGGCAAAAGCTTCGCTGAACCCGCTAGTTGACAGTAAAACTCACCGTTTGATTGCCAACCATTACTTTAAACTCGCCCAGTTCAATCCGGCGTTTCATATCGACACCGATAAACGACATCGCTTCCGCAGGTAGTTCAAAATTCAAGGTTTGCGTTTCGCCCGGTTCAAGTTCAACTTTGGCATAGGCTTTTAGTTGTTTACTCGGTCTGGTGACTGAAGCCGCAACGTCATTCAAATAAACCAATACCGCTTCTTTACCGGTGATTTTGCCGGTGTTTTTAACTTCAACACTGACCTCAATCCCCTCACCTAACTTGATTTGCTCATGACTCAAGCGCAAACCGGTGGTTTCAAACTGAGTGTAGCTCAAGCCGTGTCCGAATGGATATAAAGGCTTGTATTGGTTGGTTTCGTAGCTTTCAATCGGTTTATGATCGTAAAGCACAATGTCGTTGGTGTTGCGTGGGTAGGAAATTGGCAATTTAGCGCTTGGATTAACATCGCCAAATAAAATATCCGCCATCGCTACCCCGCCTTCCATGCCTGGCAAGAAGCCTAAAACCACGGCGTTAGCTTGTTCGGCGATTTCGGTGATGATGCGTGGACGACCGCCAAAGGTGACTAACACCACCGGTTTGCCGGTCGCAAAAATCGCTTTGGCTAATTGTATTTGTGGAAATGGCAGGTTTAAGGTTTCGATATTGCCGCTGGTTTCGGTGTAGGTGTTTTCGCCCAAGGCCAAAACTACTACATCGTGTTTGCGGGCTTCGTTAACCGCTTGTTCGATGTTGATTTCTTCTTGATAGCTATTGCCACCAACGTAAGTGACTTTGCCGCTGGTTTTTTGTTGAATCGCTTTTAACAAGCTTAATTTGTCTTTTGGATACAAATGTTCATTGTCGCCTTGCCAAGTTAGCGTCCAGCCGCCGTTCATCACGCTTAATAAATTAGCAGTTGGGCCTGTGACTAAAATGCTGGCTTTTTTGCTGAGTGGTAATAAATGTTGGTCGTTTTTGGCTAATACGATTGATTCTTGGGCGGCTTGGCGGTTGATAGCCACCGCTTCTTTAGTCGCAAAATTGCCCTCGACCGCAACTTCCGGTTCCGTGCGTTGGAATAAACCGGTTTGATATTTGACCCGCAAAATTCGCGTGACCGCCTCATCAATTCGACTGACAGGCACTTCGCCGCTACGCGCTAAATCTAGCAACAAGTCGTAAAACGAAAAGTTGAACGGCACCATGCTCATATCAACCCCAGCCATCACCGCAATTTTCACCGCTTCGCGAGGTGAAGCAGCTAATTTGTCGCGGGTATAAAGACGGATAATGTCTTCCCAATCAGAGACGGTAAAGCCGGTAAAACCTAATTCGCCGCGTAAAATCGTTGTCAAATATTGGTAATTTGCATGACCTGGAATGCCATCCACTTCGGCGGAATTGATCATAATAGTTGGCGCACCGGCTTTGATACCAGCTTCAAAACTCGGCAAGAAATATTCCCGCAACATCCGCTCGCCTATCCAAGCTGGTGTGCGGTCTTTGCCGTTAATCGGAAAGCTGTAGCCAACATAATGTTTTAAACAAGTCGGCGCTTTGTCGGCGGCAGAAGCATCATCACCTTGATGGCCTTGGATAAAAGCACTGCCTAAGCTGCTGGCTAAATGCACGTCTTCGCCATAGGTTTCCCACAAACGCGGCCACAATGGTTGGCGGCCTATGTCCATCACTGGCGAGAAATTCCAATCGATTCCCGAGGCTTTGACTTCACGAGCGGCGATTTCACCTTCTTTAAATGACAAATCACGGTTAAACGTAGCGGCCATATTGATGGCTTGTGGAAACAGTACCGATTTGTCGGTGTAAGTCGCGCCATGAATCGCATCAACACCGTAAATCACTGGAATTTTTAAGCGCGATTTTTCCGCCATGTTGCGGATGGTTTGCGTCATGCTGCGCCATTTTTCAATTGGCTGGGCTTTGTTGTTCGGTGTGGATGGGGCATTGAGAATTGAACCGACATGATGCTGCAACACCGCGTCTTCGAGTTTCGCCATATCAAACGGTTGATCAACATCTTGACCATTTGGCACAGTCACAACGCTGACATCAATCTGGGTCATCTGCCCGACTTTTTCTTCCAAGGTCATTTGCGACAACAAGGCTTGGACTTTTTCTTCTATAGCGTGATCGAGTGGTTGTGCATTCACAGTTGACTCCAGAAAAACAGCTAGAAAAATGGCTAAATAAATTTGAGTTTTCAAGACTTTCTTCACTTCAAAATAACAAATGACGCGGATTAACGGCCTGTTTAAGTATGCCGTAATCCATAAAAGGCGGTTATTTAATCACAGTCGATGCTGATTATTCAGCATCAGGCGCGTGTTGATGTTGTTTGGCGAGGATTAGATAAAACGCAGGCACTACAAATAAGGTAAACAAGGTGCCAATCCCTAGCCCCGTGGCAATCACCAAACCAATATCAAAACGACTCGCCGCGCCGGGGCCGGAGGCGGTCAGCAATGGCAACATGGCGACGATCATCGCTACGGTGGTCATCAAGATGGGCCGTAAACGAATTTCTGCGGCTTGTTCTATGGCTTGTGTTTTCGATAAACCCGATTCGATTTGCAGTTGATTGGCGAATTCGACAATCAAAATCCCATTTTTTGCCACTAAACCAATCAAGGTGATTAAACCGACTTGGGTGTAAATATTGATGGTGGCAAAGCCCAGCATCATAAATGCCAAGGCGCTGGCAATGGATAACGGCACTGAGATTAGGATGATTAATGGATCACGCCAGCTTTCAAATTGGGCAGCGAGAACCAAATAGATGATTAACAAGGCCATGAAAAAGGTCACAATCAAAGCACTACCTTGTTGGGCGTATTGGCGTGATTCGCCGGTGTAATCGAAGCTAAAGCCACGCGGAAACAGCTCGGCGGCGATGGTTTCTAAGCCGGTCATAGCATCGCCTAAGCCAACCCCGGGCAACATCAAGCCGTTGATGGTTAGGCTGTTGAGCTGTTGAAATTGAGTGCGTTTGCTGGGTTCAACCGAGTTTTCGATTTTAATCAACGATGACAGAGCCACTTGGCTGCCGGTGGCGCTGCGTAAATAGTAGTTATCCAGTTTGCTGGTGTCGAAGCGCGATAAGTCATCGACTTGTGGAATCACTTTATAACTGCGTCCTTGCAAGCTGAAACGATTGACGTATTGGCCGCCCATTAAGGTGGCTAAGTTGCGACCAATATCTTGCATCGAAATCCCTAAATCCGCGGCGCGATCACGATCAATCACTAAAGTGGCTTTCGGGCGGTTGAAGTTGACGTCTTTCATCAAAAAGGCAAACTTGCCGCTTTGCATGGCTTTGTCGAGCAATTGGTCAGCAACTTGATCTAACTGGACGTAATCGGCATCGGTAGTTATCACAAACTGTAGCGGTAAACCACCGCCGGAACCTGGCAAACTCGGTCTTGGCACTACGGCGGTTTGGAAGCCAGCAATTTGTCCGACTTTGGCTTGTAATTCTGGTTGGACTTGGCTTTGTGAGCGTTTTCGTTCAAAACTGGAGGGCATTTTAAAGCCGCTAAATACGGTGCTGGTATCACCGCCAAAGCCCATTAACACAAAGCTTTCTTTGTATTCTGGGAAGGATTCAAACTGCTTAATCAGTTCTCTTGAATAGGTTTCGTTGTAATGCAAAGTCGCGGTTTGCGGGCCGTTGGCAATGGCGAACAAAATGCTTTGATCTTCGGTGGGTGCCAGTTCTTTGCTAGTTAGCATGAACATTAAATAGATACTGGCTAACACCATTAGGGCAAAGCCCATAATAGTCGCTGGATATTCGAGTAATTTGCGTAATAAGCGCAGGTAATGCTTGGCGAGTTGAGCAAACAAGTGTTCTACCGCCAATTCAAATCGGCCAGGTTTGCCGGAATCTTTTAGGACTTTAGCGCTCATCATCGGCGACAGGGTTAGCGCGACGATACCGGAAATTAATACTGCACCCGCTAATGAAAAAGCGAATTCGGTAAATAAAGTCCCGACCAAACCGCCCATAAAACCAATCGGTGCGTAAACCGCGATTAAGGTGGTGGTCATGGCGATTACCGGCAAGCCCAATTCTCTTGCTCCCAGTAAAGCCGCTTGTAAGCGGGGTTTGCCGTGTTCAATGTGGCGGTGGATGTTTTCGACCATCACAATCGCGTCATCAACCACCAGACCAATCGCCAACACCATCGCTAACATGGTCAACAAATTAATCGAAAAGCCCATCAGCAACATTAAAAACGCGCCGCCAATTAGCGATAAAGGCACAGTAACAGCCGGAATCACTGCTGCTCGTAACGAACCGAGTGATAAAAAAATCACCACTAAAACGATTAATACTGCTTCGATTAAGGTGCTAAAAACTTCGTGTATCGAATCTTCGATGAACTGGCTGGCGTCATAAGGCACTAGCACCTGCATCGCATCGGGTAAATCGCGTTTGAGTTCAGTATTTAGTAGGTTTTTGACTGCTTTGGCAACCGTCAATGGATTAGCACCCGGCGCAGGCTCGATGCCCATAAAAATCGCCATTTTGCCTTTGTACCAGTTGACGGTGTCGTAATCTTCGCTACCCAGTTCGGTATCGGCAATGTCCTGTAAGCGCACTAGGCTACCGTTACGATTGCTGACCACTAACTGCTTAAAGGCTTGTTCGTCGGCAGCATCGGTGGTGGCGCGTAAATCGACTTTGACGTAATTGCCTTTGGTGCCGCCAACGCCAGATAAATAATTGTTGGCGCGTAACACTTCGCTGACGTCATTGGCAGTCACGCCCAACGCTGCCATGCGATCAGGATCAAGCCAGACTCGCATCGCAAAGGTTTTGTTACCGAGCATTTTGGCTTTACCCACGCCCGGTAAAGCCTGAATTTTCGGTTGGATTACCCGTAATAAATAATCGCTCAATTGCGCGGCTTGTAAGGTTTCGCTGTACAAAGCCAAGTACATTAAAGCGGTGCTTTCGCCAACTTGGGCGGTAATCACCGGATCTTCTGATTCTGCCGGTAACACATTGCGCTGGCTGGCGACTTTGGCTTGAATTTCGGCAACGGCGGCGTTGGCATCGTAATTAAGCCGCATGTGGGCTTCGATGGTGGAATTGCCTTGGCGACTGGTTGAGGATAAATAATCGATGCCATCGGCTTCGGCAATCGCTTGTTGTAACGGCGTAGTGATAAAGCCTTTGACCAACTCGCTACTGGCACCGGGATAGGAAGTGGCGATAGTTACCACGGTGTTTTCGGTTTCAGGATATTGGCGCAGTTCTAAAGCGGTAATCGCTCGTAAACCCAATACCAAAATCAGCAAACTCACCACGCTCGCCAATACGGGACGGCGGATAAATAAATCGGTAAATTTCACGATGAATTACTCCCGCTCACCTGGAGCTGGTTGGGTATCTATCGTCACCGGAATGCCGTTTCGGAGTTTGATTTGTCCAGCGCTCACCACTTTATCACCAGCATTCAGGCCGCTGATGATCTCTACCCTGCCCGCTTTACTTTGGCCAGTTTCGACTTGACGGTTTTGGACGACATGGCCTTTGTCGGCGTTTTGGATGAGGAATACCGAGTTGCCGTAAGGATTATAGGTAATCGCCGTATCGGGCAAGGTCAATACCGTATTTTGTTGGCCTGAGTTTATTTGGACTTGGGCGAACATACCTGGATGTAAGCGTTTGTCATTATTGCTTAGTGTGGCGCGAACTTTAATGGCACGGCTATTGGCTTCAATCGCTGGGCTGATGGCAATAATTTCACCGCTAAAATTATGCTCTGGATAAGCTTGTACGGTCGCGGTAATCGTTTGACCTTTGCTGAGCTGGCTGATATGGCGTTCCGGTAAGTTGAAATCGAGATAAATCGGGTCTAGTTTCTGCAAACTGACAATCGCGGTGCCTGGGGCTAGATATTGGCCTAAATCAACTTGGCGGATGCCTAGTTCACCACTAAACGGTGCGCGAATTTGTTTCTTATCAATTAAGGTTCTTTTGGCAGCGACAGCGGCGGTGGCTTGTTGCAAGGAGGCTTGGTTTTGATCGTAATCGGAACTGGAGATGAATTTTTTATCCAGCATTTTTTCACCGCGATTAAAGCGAACTTGGGCTAATTGCTGCTCTGCCAGTAAACCTTGTAACTCAGCATAATCGGTTGCTGCATCTAATTCGACTAATAATTGACCTTGTTTGACTGCTTGCCCCGATTCAAAATGAATAGCTTTAATTTTACCAATCACTTCATTGCTGACATCGACACCAGCAATGGCTGTTAAGCTGCCAACCGCAGATAATGAGCTAAGCCATTGTTCTTGCTTGACTTCGCTGGCGGCAACTACAGGTGGCGGTGGCAATTGAATATGACTAATGGCTTGATTGATTTGGTAAAACTTATAACCAAATAAGCCACCAAAAATAAGCACGCTTAACAAAGCAATAATAAGAATACGTTTGATCATGTATTGAAATGGCTAAAAACAGCTTTTACGGAATAGCTGGAAATTTTACGCTGAAAGTTGATTGTCCGGCGTAAACCGAGCATTTAAGGAGATTGTTTTTATTGAAAAGCCAAGCGGCCAGCGCGAACCAGCCGAATAGCCATCGTGAATTTTTAAGGATCGTCAGCCTATACAGGCGTATAGACCAAGAAAAATTAATCGATGATTGGGAATTTCTCACGGGAGGCATCAACCATGTCCCGCATTTCTTTGCCAGGTTTAAAATGTGGCACATGTTTTTCAGTTAATGACACCGCTTCGCCGGTTTTAGGATTACGTCCTAAACGCGCTGTACGATGATGCAAAGAAAAACTGCCAAAACCTCGGATTTCTATCCTTTCGCCGCTAGATAAGGTATCACTCAAGTGATCGACTACACATCTAACCGCTAATTCAACATCTTTAAGCGCGAGATGTGGTTGCTTCTCAGCCAACACCACTATTAATTCTGATTTTGTCACATTCAACCCTGAATAATAGAAGAGAGTGACATGAGCCCTAAAGCCCATGTCACTATTGCAGATGGTTTTATTTATCCATTTGTTTAAAGATGTCACCTAGTGTGGCGGTGCCAGCACTTTGTTGTGAGTAATCTTTAATTGCATTTGACTCTTCTTCAACGTCTTTAGCTTTGATAGACAAAGAAATTGATTTGGTTTTTTTGTCGACGCCAATAAATTTAGCTTCGATTTCTTCACCTTCTTTCAACAGAGTACGTGCATCTTCAACGCGGTCACGTTGAATTTCAGCTGCGCGTAAGTAACCTTCAACGTTGTCAGCCAAAGTAATTACTGCACCTTTAGCATCAACTTCTTTGATAGTACCTTTAACTAAGCTGCCTTTTTCATGAACGGCAATGTAGTTTTGGAATGGGTCTTGTTCCAATTGTTTGATACCCAAAGAAATACGTTCACGCTCTGAGTCAACTGCCAAGATAACGGTTTCAACTTCGTCACCTTTTTTGTAGTTGCGGATCGCTTCTTCGTCGTTTTCATTCCAAGAAATGTCAGACATGTGAACCAAACCATCAATACCACCATCCAATCCGATGAAGATACCGAAATCAGTGATCGATTTGATTTTGCCGCTGATTTTGTCACCTTTGTTGTGAGTTGCTGCGAACTCATCCCAAGGGTTTGAACGGCATTGTTTCATGCCCAATGAAATACGACGACGTTCTTCGTCGATTTCAAGAACCATAACTTCAACTTCGTCGCCCAATTGAACAACTTTAGATGGGTTGACGTTTTTGTTGGTCCAATCCATTTCAGAAACGTGAACCAAACCTTCAACGCCTTCTTCGATTTCAACGAAGCAACCATAATCGGTCAAGTTGTTAACTTTACCGAATACGCGGCTACCAGCTGGGTAGCGGCGAGCAATGTTTTGCCATGGATCTTCATCCATTTGTTTCATGCCCAACGATACGCGGGTTTTATCTTTATCAAATTTAAGAACTTTAACTTTGATTTCTTGGCCGATTTCAACACACTCAGATGGGTGACGAACACGACGCCATGCCATATCAGTGATGTGTAACAGACCATCAACACCGCCAAGATCAATAAACGCACCGTAATCGGTAAGGTTTTTAACGATACCAGTAACGATAGCGCCGTCTTGTAGGGTTTTAACTAATTCTTCTCTTTCTGCGCTGTATTCGCTTTCAACGACAGCACGACGAGACAACACAACATTGTTGCGTTTTTGGTCGATTTTGATGACTTTAAATTCTAAATCGCGGTTTTCCAAGAATGTGGTGTCGCGGATAGGACGAACGTCAACCAATGAACCAGGTAAGAATGCACGCAATGCGCCAACTGCCACAGTGAAACCACCGCGAACTTTGCCATTGATGCGACCGATAACGGTTTCTTGGGTATCAAATGCTTTTTCAAGCTCAGTCCAAGCTTTGCTTTTCTTAGCTTTGTCGCGGGAAAGAAGTGTGGCGCCTAGGCCGTCTTCGAATAAATCAAGAGCTACTTCAACTTCGTCACCGATATTGACTTCAAGATCGCCATCAGCATTCAAGAATTGCCATTTTGGAATGACACCTTCTGATTTTGCTTGTGTGCTGACGATAACGAATTCGTTTTCGATATCAATAACAGTACCGATTAACATTGCACCAGGACGCATTTCAGTCTTGGCAAAACTCTCTTCTAATAATTGTGCAAAGCTTTCGCTCATTCTCTTCTTTCCCAAACTTGTTAGAACACAAACAAGTTTTTTTATATCAAAAAATTAAAATAAAGTTGCCGATTATCGACAACCACCAATCAAGCCCTAATGGACTAAATTTATTACCTCGTCTATCACCTGTTGGATGCTTAGACTAGAAGAATCAATCACTTGCGCGCCTTCAGGGATCATCAATGGTGCAGTTGCACGTTGTTGATCGCGTTGATCACGTTCTTGAATCTCAAGGGTAATCTGATCAAGGTTAGCATCAATTCCCTTTTCAATCAACTGCTTATGCCTTCTTGAAGCTCTTTCCTCGGCACTGGCCGTCAAATAAACCTTAAATTCTGCATCAGGAAATACCACGCTGCCCATATCGCGACCATCGGCCACTAAACCTGGCAGTTGTTGAAAATCTTTTTGTTTTTGCAATAACAACGCCCGTACTGCGGGATATGCAGCGACTATCGACGCGGTATTGCCAACCTGTTCTGTGCCTAATAGCGCTGTAATATCTTGACCATTCAGCTTAACCTGCAGCGTTTCCCCGCAATCGAAACTTAATTGCATAGATTCAGCAACTTGGCACACAGCGTCAATGTTGTTTAAGTCTAAATCGGCTTGTAAACAGCCAATTGCTAATGAACGATAAATTGAACCGCTGTCTAAATAATGCCAACCTAATTGGCGAGCAATCGCGCGACTAACTGTGCCTTTGCCAGCACCGCTAGGGCCATCGATGGTAAGAACTGGAATGGTGGTCATATTATTTCAAGTGTAGCCAGCAGCGGATTAAGGAACTGCCCTAACCCGCTGCTAGATTTTTTAGATGCTAGTTAAATTCAAACCCAAATGAGTCGCTAATTGCTTAAACTCTGGGAATGAAGTGTTGACGTTGGCGCAGTTATTGATGGTAATTGGGCCGCTAGAACGTAAGCCAGCAATTGAGAATGACATCGCAATCCGGTGATCGCCATGCGACTCCACTACGCCAGTACCAATGCCGCCGCCTTGAATCACCATACCGTCTTCGGTTGGTTGCGCGTCAACACCTAGAATTTGTAAACCATCGGCCATTACTTGAATCCGGTCAGATTCTTTAACT
>Ga0208223_1000363_pt1 | contig 11412 bp, 9 predicted proteins | sample LakMenE07Oct09ns_FD_150678 | JGI IMG/M metagenome (GOLD analysis project Ga0208223, IMG submission 150678) | Freshwater microbial communities from Lake Mendota, WI - 07OCT2009 deep hole epilimnion ns (SPAdes) | ecosystem: Environmental > Aquatic > Freshwater > Lake > Epilimnion/Euphotic zone ...
TGCTTCACTGCCAATTTCACAGGCAAGAAAAATGGCGGTTGAACTAGCACATTCGCGTTATCCAGTAGTACGGGGCAGTAGTGATGAAGTGATTGGATTTTTGCATGTGCGAGATCTCTTAAATCCAAAACTAGATGATACGCAAATAACTATAATGGAATTAATACGCGATATATTATTTTTACCCGGCACTAAAGGAGTATTGCCAGCATTGACCGAGATGCAAACAAAGCGTCAGCATATTGCAATAGTTTTGGATGAATACGGCGGTACAGATGGCATTGTTACACTAGAGAACTTAGTGGAATGTTTAATTGGCGAGATTCATGATGAGTACGATCCACATGAAGCTGATAAAACTTTTGAAAAACGTACTGGTGATATTGAATTAGATGGCTTAATTTCACTTGAAGAGCTCCAGGAGGTATCTGGTATTACATTACCCGAAGGTCCATATGAGACATTGAGTGGTTTTGCCATGCATTATTTAGGCAGAATTGCTCAAGCCAATGATGTAATAAAAATTAATGGTGCACGCTTTACAATTATCAGCATGAATGGCAAGCGAGTTGGGCAAATTTTACTTGCTAGAGATGATGTCTAAATGAGTAGTAAAAGAGTCTTATCTGGCATCCAGCCAACTCATGATTCGTTTCATCTTGGTAACTATTTAGGTGCACTTAAACAATGGGTTGAGTTACAGGAGAATAACGATGCTTTTTATTGCGTTGTTGATCTACATGCATTGACTGTCGAGACTGACCCAAAGCTTCTTCAACAAAGAACTTTAGTATCAGCTGCTCAATTAATCGCAATCGGAATTGATCCAGACAAATCAACCTTGTTTGTGCAGTCTCAAGTGCCTGCTCACAATCAATTAGCTTGGGTATTTGAATGCATAACTGGATTTGGTGAGGCAAGTCGAATGACGCAATTTAAAGACAAATCTCAAAAAGGTGGAGCAGAGCGAACAAATGTCGGCTTGTTTACCTATCCAATTTTGCAAGCTGCTGATATTTTGCTTTATCAACCAGATTTTGTGCCAGTGGGTGAAGATCAACGCCAGCATGTTGAATTAACTAGGGATATTGCTGAACGATTTAATAAAAGATTTGATAAAGTTTTTAATATTCCTCAAGCCCAAATAATTAAGTCGCTAGCAAAAATTAACGATCTGCAAGACCCAACTGCAAAAATGAGCAAATCAGCTGCCTCCATGTCTGGAGTTATTGAGCTATTGGATTCTGCAGATGCCACAATGAAAAAATTCAAATCTTCCGTTACAGATGATGGTAAAGAGGTTAGATTCGATGAAAAAGGAAAGCCAGGGATTTCAAATCTATTGACAATTCATTCAGCACTTTCAGGTAAATCAATCACTGAGTTAGAAAATGATTTTTCAGGCAAAGGATATGGCGATTTCAAAACAGCTGTTGCAGAGGTCGTAATTTCCACTCTGGAGCCGATTGCAAAGCGAACAAATGATTTAATGTCTGATCGATCAGAGTTAATCAAGATACTAAAATCTGGGGCGATAAAGGCAAATCAAGTAGCCTCAGAAACTTTGAAGGCTGCTTACTCTGCTATTGGTCTTATTTCGTAGTAATTTTTCCAAAAAACCTAATAAAACTCTTAACTCTTGATTTAGAGTTTATATGATTCTAAACAAATCGTAACCTACCCGGCAGGGCGTTGCCTTATTGAAAATCAGCCTTACCGATAGGGTCTGCCTACAACCAACCCCAGCTATTTTGGGAACTAGTCCTTGGGAGGGATTTTGAAAAAATCATTTAAATTCATAGTAGCCGTTGCGGCTACTTCGCTTGTGGCATCTGTTGCAGTAACACCTGCAGCACATGGTGCGACTAAGCAAAAAGTTTGTGTTGCGCTAGACACCGCTGGTATTAATGACAAGTCATTTAACCAGAGCTCATATGAGGGTGCCAAAATGGCTCTTCAACGAGGATTTGCCTCTTCAATCAAGTATGCACCAGCAAAATCAAATGCTGATTACGCTCCAAATATCACTAAATTCATTGCTGAAAAATGCACAATGATTATTGGAGTTGGCTTCCTATTAGGTGATGCAATTGCAGCAGCAGCTAAAGCAAACCCAAATGTTAAGTTTGGTTTCGTTGATGGCTGGGGCTTGGGTAATAACGTTAAAGCAATTACCTACAAGACTGATGAGAACTCATTTATTGTTGGATACATGGCAGCAGCCATGAGCAAGACCGGTAAAGTGGGAACTTACGGCGGATTACAAATTCCGACAGTTACAATATTTATGGAAGGCTATGCAAATGGTGTAGCTCACTACAATCTAATCAAGAACAAGAATGTTCAGGTATTGGGTTGGAATACAGAGACTAAGACTGGAACTTTCCTAGGTGGGTTTGATGACACTACTAAAGCCCTACAGACTTCAATCTCATTAGAGCAACAGGGTGCAGATTTCATCTTCCCAGTTGCCGGTGGAATGCAAGCAACAACAGCTGCAAATAGCCAAAAAACTAAGAAATCAAGTGTTATTTGGGTAGATGCAAAAGTTATGAATACTGGCAAGCAATATGCAAATGTAACTCCAGTATCAGTTGTTAAGGGATTAGCAGAGGGTGTATTTGCTACTATCAAGGAAGCTCATGATGGTAAGTTCACAAGCAAAGCGTATGTTGGAACAATGGCTAACAAAGGCGTATCCATTGCACTAACTCCAGCCTGGAACAACAAAATCCCAGCAAATCTTAAAGCTGAAATCAATCAGCTATCTAAGGATATTGCAGCAGGAAGAATTCTTGCGCTAGATCCAATCGAGTAATAAATTAATAAATTACTGGGTAGGTTAGAAATTAACCTACCCAGTTTTTAATTTAAAAAAGGCCAGAGGAAATATGTCGATTGAATTAAAGGGCATTACAAAGAAGTTTGGTGCCTTAGTTGCTAATGACGCTATCGACTTAAAAGTTGCACGTGGTGAAATCCATGCAATTCTTGGCGAAAATGGTGCCGGCAAGTCAACCTTAATGAATATAGTTTATGGTTTAGTAAATGCTGACTCTGGAAAAATATTTGTCGACGATAAAGAAGTAATAATTAATGAGCCCGCAGATGCTCTCAAATATGGCATTGGAATGGTCCATCAGCATTTTATGCTTATCCCGGTATTCACCGTTGCGGAAAATATTGCCTTAGGGCGTGAGCAATCTAAAGGCGGATTTTTATCTTTAGATGAGGTCAAGCAGAAAATAAAATTATTAGCTGAAGAATTCAAATTTGATATAGATCCGGATGCATTAATAGAAGATTTGCCTGTTGGAGTTCAACAGCGTGTAGAGATTATTAAGGCGCTAATTTATGATGCAAAAGTTTTAATTTTAGATGAGCCAACGGCAGTGCTCACTCCTCAAGAAACTGATGAGTTATTAAGCATAATGCGGACATTAAAAAATAAAGGAACTTCTATAATATTTATTACCCATAAGCTGCGTGAAGTTCAAGAAGTAGCCGATAAAATTACGATTATTAGACTTGGGAAAGTCGTTAATACCGTAGCTTCTAATACTTCTCAGGAGGAGCTAGCGAGCATGATGGTGGGCAGACAGGTGGACCTAGCCCCAAACAAGACCGAGGTTAAGCCCGGCAAAATAATTTTAGATATAAATAAATTAAGTGTTTCGAATTCTCTTGGCAGGAAAATTATTGACTCTCTCTCATTACAGGTACGAGCAGGAGAAATTCTGGCTATTGCAGGCGTGCAAGGAAATGGTCAATCAGAATTAGCTCGAGCAATAGTAAATTTAGAAGATCACGTATCAGGCTCAATAAAGCTAGACCAGAAGGAAATTTTAGGAATTACGGTGCAAGATTCTTTGCGAGAAGGTATCGCCTACATTCCTGAATCTAGAGAGTTAGATGGCTTAATTAGTAGTTTTAGTATTGTGGAGAATTTGATTTTAGATATACATGACATATCTCCAGTAGCTAAAAAAGGTCGGTTAAATTCAGATTATATAAATGAAAATTCTGCTAAGTTGGTAAAAGAGTTTGATATTAGAACTCAGAGTATCTTTGATACCGCATCATCACTGTCAGGTGGCAATAAGCAAAAAGTTGTTCTAGCTCGAGAGTTATCTAGAGAGGTTAAGCTTGTAGTTGCATCTCAACCTACACGAGGATTAGATGTCGGTTCAATTGAGTTTGTTTATGAGAAGTTACTAGCCGAACGTAGTGCTAACCGAGCAATTCTTTTAATTAGTAGTGAGCTTGATGAAGTACTCGAATTAGCAGATCGTATAGCGGTTATATACAAGGGAGAAATTGTAGGTGAAGTAGGACCGGATGTTTCTAGAGAGAAACTGGGACTAATGATGGCTGGTATAAAGTAATGAAACAATTTTTATTTAGTCTTAGAAGAGTGACATTACTACCAGCACTATCATTTATTTTTGCATTTTTTATAGGCGGCATAATAATTGTTATTTCTGATCCAATTATTATGGCTCAACTTAATTCTCCTGGAAAATTTTTAACATCCGCCGGAGCTAGAATTGGTAATTCCTACTTAGCGATTTTTCAAGGCTCTATTTATGATGTGAACTTAGCAAGAGAATCTGGAGTGATCCGAGGCTTTTATCCATTATCCGAAACTATTGTCACCTCAATTCCATTAATTTTTGCAGGATTAGCTGTTGCATTAGCATTTCGAGCAGGGTTATTTAATATTGGAGCACAGGGTCAATTTATATTTGGAGCCATTGGAGCTTCATATGTCGGATTTAATTTTGAAATGTCACCATTAATTCATGTTCCACTAGTCTTATTAGCTGGAATATTGTGTGGTGGAATTTTTGGTGGAATCGTAGGTTTACTAAAGGCAAAAACTGGCGCTCATGAAGTAATCGTTACAATCATGCTCAACTATGTAGCGGCCTTATTTATTCTTTGGCTACTCAAAACTTCAGTGTTTTTACGGCCAGAGCGGTTTGATCCCATTGCCCCAGATGTCAATCCAAGTGCGCGCTTACCAAAATTACTTGGCGCAGATTTGCGTTTACACTTAGGAATATTTATAGCGTTGGTAGTGACTTATTTTGTGTGGTGGTTGCTAAATAGGAGCACACTTGGATTTAAATTCCGTGCAGTTGGTGCTAATGCAAGTGCTGCAAAGACAGCAGGAATTTCAGTGCCGTTAGTAACAACTATAACTATGTTTATTTGTGGAGGTTTAGCTGGGCTTGGTGGTGCAGTACATTTAATTGGAACTGAGTACGCCTTAACTGCCGGCGTTGCAGGCAGTATTGGTTTTGATGCAATTACTGTGGCACTCCTGGGGCAGGCAACACCAATTGGAACTTTATTTGGAGCTCTTTTGTTTGGTGCATTACAAACAGGAGGTCGAACATTGCTTTCAAATACGGGAACTCCTTCTGAAATTATTCAAGTAATTCAAGCTTTAATCGTCTTATTTATTGCTGCACCTGCATTATTGAAGATGGTGTTTAGATTAAAGAAGAGCGTAGAGTCTAAATCAATGGCAGCAAAAGGTTGGAACGGCTAATGTCACAATTGAATGCATTACAGAAGCGAAGACAAAGTGGCGTCATAACTATGGCGATACTGCTAGTTCTATTTACCTTGATTTTTTATGTGACTTCATCCAGAGTAGAGCCAGTTGTATACAGTTTCTATTTAGGTGATGAGTGGAAGTTGATTAGTGAGTGGAAAGTCGGCTCTAAATCTGGGGTTATGATTTTTCTTATATTCGCCTTAATCGGTGTGATCATTTCCTTTATCCAATTTAAAAACAATAAGAAAATAACTTTAGGAAGTTTGATTTTTGGTTTTGGTTCCATAATGGCATTTTTGAGCTGGGCAGCTGCTGGAAAATTTATACCTCTGACAGGCTTACTTCAGGCAGCAGTTTTATTGGCTGTTCCACTTATCTTTGGTTCAATGGCCGGACTACTTTGTGAGAAATCTGGTGTCATAAATATTGCAATTGAAGGTCAGTTGCTTTTTGCTGCCTTTGTTTCTGCTGTAGTTGCTAGCCTTTCCCAAAATTTGATTTGGGGATTAATCTCTGCGCCGATAGCAGGAGCATTAGTATCTTGGATTCTGGCTTACTTCTCTATTAGATTCCAAGTAGATCAGGTGATTTTAGGGTTTGTCATTAATGTATTGGTCCTAGGATTAACAAACTTTTTTTATACTGTATTGCTTGTGCCTTATGAAAGTACTTGGAATGCTGCTGGAAGTTTCTCAGCAATTCCAATTCCGGTTCTATCGAAAATTCCTATAATTGGTCCGATTTTGTTTAACCAAACTATCATCGTCTATTTAATGTACCTAATAGTTACAGTCATTCAAATAGCTCTTTTCAAATCAAAATGGGGCCTAAGAACTCGTGCTGTTGGTGAACTACCAATTGCGGCCGATAGCGTAGGAATCGATGTTAATAAATTAAGGTTTCGAAATGTGCTTATCGCAGGAGCAGTAGCGGGAGTCGGTGGTGCTGTTTTCACAATAGGCGCAGTTGGTGTTTTCTCACAGTCCATGACCGCAGGCGCAGGCTTTATTGCACTTGCATGTTTAATATTTGGAAAGTGGAGTCCTAAGGGAGCCTTAATAGCAGCATTATTCTTTGGCTTTACCAATAGCTTACAAAGTAATTTATCTATTGCTGGAGTACCAATTCCATCAGAATTTATGTTGATGATCCCATATATTGCAACAATAATCGCAGTCTCAGGACTAATAGGTCGGGTTCGTGCGCCAGCAGCTGATGGAATCCCATATCTTCGCGGTACAAAATAATCAATATTCATAGGACAATTACCCCATGAATATTGATTGGGAAAAACTCCATAGCGCCGCTAAAGAGGTAATGAAAAATGCATATGCACCATATTCTAATTTTAAAGTTGGGGTGGCTGCATTAGTTGATGATGGACGAATAGTCGTTGGTTGTAATAGCGAGAATGCAAGTTATGGTGTTGGTTTATGTGCAGAGTGTGGATTAATTTCAAGTCTTACGGCATCAGGTGGTGGAAGATTAATTGCAACAGTTTGTGTTGATAAAAATGGAGATTACTTATCTCCCTGCGGAAGATGTAGGCAACTTTTGTTTGAGCATGGTGGCAATGAAATGTTATTTATGACTCCAGATGGTCCAAAGCCGTTCTCTACCTTACTACCTTGGGCATTTGGCCCTGAGGATCTTAAATAGATGAGCACAAAATTTACGGCCGTAGAAATTATTTCAGCAAAAAGAGATAAGCAAGAATTAAGTGATGACCAAATTGATTGGACAATAGAGGCTTATACCAAAGGAATAATCGCTGATGAACAAATGTCAGCATTATTGATGGCAATTTTATTAAACGGTATGAACAACCGTGAAATTTTTAGATGGACTGATGCGATGATCGCAAGCGGTGAAAAGATGAATTGGTCAATGTTGGATAGACCAACAGTAGATAAGCACTCAACGGGTGGAGTTGGTGACAAAATCACTTTACCACTAGCACCTTTAGTCGCAGCTTGTGGAGCTGCGGTACCACAACTTTCAGGTCGGGGGCTTGGTCATACTGGTGGCACACTTGATAAATTAGAATCAATTAAGGGTTGGAAAGCAAGTATTTCTAATCAGGAAATGTTAAAAGTAATACAAGAATGTGGCGCAGTAATTTGTGCTGCAGGAAGTGGCTTAGCTCCAGCTGATAAAAAACTTTATGCACTTCGTGATGTCACCGGTACTGTGCAAGCTATTCCACTTATTGCCTCATCGATTATGAGTAAAAAAATCGCTGAAGGTACCCAAGCTCTGATTTTGGATGTTAAAACTGGCTCAGGTGCGTTTATGAGCGATCCAAAAGATGCAGGGCTGTTAGCTAGGACAATGGTGGATTTAGGCAAACGTGCAGGAGTTGAAACCAGGGCTTTAGTTACAGCAATGGATGTACCGCTAGGGCTAACAGTGGGTAACTCGCTTGAAATTCGAGAAACTATAGAGGTCCTTTCTGGTGGTGGGCCAAGTGATGTTGTTGAGTTAACTTTAATTTTGGCAAATGAGATGTTAGATGCTGCCAAAGTTAAGCCTAAAGTTGACCCAGCTACAGCTTTAAAAAATGGCGCAGCTATGGATGTATGGCGCAGAATGATTAAAGCGCAAGGTGGAGATCTAAGTGCTCCACTTCCTATAGCTAGAGAAAAATTTGAAGTTAAGGCTGCAACTTCTGGAAAACTTTTAACATTAGATGCTCTTAAAGTCGGAGTTAGTGCTTGGCGGCTGGGTGCTGGCAGACAAAAACAAGGAGATACACTTCAACTTGGTGCTGGAATTGAAATACATGCAAAGCCAGGGGATTTAGTTAAGGAAGGCCAAAGTATTTTGACTCTACATTCAGATGAAACTTCAAGGTTTGATCGAGCTAATGAGGCTTTATCTGAAGCGTTTACAATTGGTTTAGAAAATCAAAAGATTAATCGCCTACCACTTATTATTGAAAGAATTGAGGGTTAAGTGTCACTTTTAAACACGCCATCACAGGATCAAATCAAGAGATTACCAAAGGCATTACTGCACGATCATTTAGATGGCGGTTTAAGGCCACAAACTTTAATTGAAATTGCTGATCGTATTGGTTATAAAAAACTGCCTACCAATGATCCAATTGAATTAGCAAAGTGGTTTGAAGATTCTTGTAACTCCGGTTCACTCGTTAGATATCTTGAAACCTTTGCGCACACAATTGCAGTTATGCAAACAAGAGAAGGAATTATTCAAGTTGCACGAGAATCTGTTATTGATTTAGCAAGAGATGGTGTTGTCTACGCTGAAGTTAGAGGAGCACCTGAGTTACTAACTGAACAAGGTTTAACTTCAGATCAAGTGGTTGAGGCTACGCTTGAGGGTTTCAAGCAAGGAATGTCTGAGGCACAAAGAGAAGGAAATAAGATTAGAGTTGAATCTTTACTTTGTGGAATGCGTCAAAGTAATAGATCAATGGAAGCAGCTAAAGCCGTAGTTAAGTATCGAGGGCAGGGTGTTGTTGGATTTGATATCGCGGGGCCAGAAGATGGTTTTCCACCGACAAATCAGCTTCAAGAGTTCGAGTTCTTAAAAAAGGAAAATGCACATTTCACGATTCATGCTGGCGAAGCATTTGGATTACCATCTATTTGGCAGGCAGTTCAGATTTGCGGTGCTGAAAGAATTGGCCATGGGGTAAGAATCGTGGAAGATATTGATTTCTCATCAAAAGAACCAAAGTTAGGACTTCTATCTAGCTATATTCGCGACCGAAGAATTGCACTTGAGCTTTGCCCAACCTCCAATCTTCAAACAGGTATCGCAAAAATTTACTCAGATCATCCAATTGGAAAGCTAGCCAAGTTAAAATTTCATGTTACGTTAAATACTGATAATCGATTAATGAGTAATACATCTATGAGTCATGAGATGCAAGAATGTGTAAAATCTTTTGGTTGGAATTTTGCAGATCTACAAACAGTCACAGTTAATGCTTTAGAGAGCTCATTTATTGACCACGAAGATAAGCTTGAAATTATTGAGAAAACTGTAAAACCGGCATACTCTAAAATATCTGCCGAGTAGCTATATTCCTATTGGATGCCAAACAGTTTTTTGCTCCATAAAGCTTAAAATTCTTTCAAGGTGGTTATTAGGCGTAAATCTATGAATTCTTTTCAGATTTTCTGCGCCTAGTAATTTTAATTCTTCTTCTTGCTTTTTGGATAGCCCTGCAGCATCAATACCGTCAATCTCCATATGCGAGCCAACCCACGGTGACAGTTCTGATATTTTTCCAGTCAAGATATTTACCACTCCTGCAGGTAAGTCACTCGTAGAAAGTACCTCTCCTAAAGTAATTGCTGGCAGGGGATAATTTTCGCTTGCAATTAAAATTGCAGTGTTACCGCCAGCAATAATCGGAGCTAAAGTTCTAACTGCGCCAAGTAATGAAGGCTTATTTTCAGCAAATACTGCAATGACACCAAGTGATTCAGGAGTTGTAAAGTTATAAAAAGGGCCAGAGACCTGATTTAAAGACCCAGTTACTGATGAAAGTTTGTCACACCATCCTGAGTACCAAACCCAGGTATCGATTGCTTCTTCAACCTGAGCGGCGGCTGCTTTGCTACTTAAACCTTCAAGGGCGCATATTTCAGAAACAAATTGTTCACTTCTGCCCTGCATAATTTCAGCGATGCGATACAAAATCTGGCCTCTATTAAATGCTGTGGCATTAGACCATCCAAGATATGAATTTTTAGCTGCTACAACACTTTCTCTTAAATCTTTTCGAGAAGCCATTGCAGGATTTGCTAGGAATTTTTTATCAGCACCTTTTACTTCATAAACTCTGCCTGATTCACTTCGAGGAAATGCACCACCTATAAATAACTTATATGTCTTATTCACATCTATCCGGCTCATTTTTTAACCTTTGATTCGGAGGTCAAATACCCTGCTAGTCCATGGCGTCCACCTTCACGCCCCCAGCCAGATTCCTTATAACCACCAAATGGGCTAGCAGGATCGAATTTATTAAATGTATTACTCCAAATAACACCAGCCTTTAATTTCTGGGCAGCCCAAAGAATCTTTGATCCTTTATCGCTCCAAATTCCAGCAGATAACCCATACATTGTATTGTTGGCCTTTTCTATCGCCTCAGCCGGCGTTCTAAAAGTTAAAACTGACAAGACAGGACCAAAAATCTCTTCTCTTGCGATTCGATGAGATTGTGAAACTCCAGTAAAAATCGTTGGGGCCATCCAAAAGCCTTTAGTAGGTAATTTACATTCAGCAGACCACCGCTGAGCACCTTCTGCATCACCTGTGTTACTTATTTCTTTTATTCGCTTTAATTGTTCAGCAGAGTTGATTGCTCCAAGGTCAGTATTTTTATCCATAGGGTCACCGACCCGAATCAAACTCATTCTTTTTTTCAATTTCTCTACTACTTCATCAGCAATATTCTCTTGGAGCAATAACCTAGAGCCAGCACAGCAGACATGACCTTGATTAAAGAAAATTCCATTTACTATTCCCTCAACAGCTTCATCAAGAGCAGCATCTTCAAAAACTATGTTTGCGGCCTTACCACCTAACTCAAGAGTGGCACTTTTATTGGTTGCGGCGATTGATCTTGCAATTGCTTTACCAACCTCTGTTGAACCAGTGAACGCAATTTTATTGACATCTGGATGATTTACTAGAGCTGCTCCCGTAATTCCATCCCCAGTAATAATATTTACTACACCATCTGGTAATCCTGCTTGCTGGCAAACTTCGGCAAACAAAAGCGAAGTTAACGGAGTAGTTTCTGCTGGTTTTAACACAATAGTATTTCCTGCAGCTAATGCTGGTGCAATTTTCCATGAGAG
>Ga0208223_1000364_pt1 | contig 11371 bp, 15 predicted proteins | sample LakMenE07Oct09ns_FD_150678 | JGI IMG/M metagenome (GOLD analysis project Ga0208223, IMG submission 150678) | Freshwater microbial communities from Lake Mendota, WI - 07OCT2009 deep hole epilimnion ns (SPAdes) | ecosystem: Environmental > Aquatic > Freshwater > Lake > Epilimnion/Euphotic zone ...
ATTAACTATTGAGGAATTTATTAAAAAGATTGTCAATGATTCAGATGATCAAGAAAAGCCCACTAGGTAGAGTGAGCTTCTTTGGAGTTACCATCAGATTAATGCCTAAATCTCGTCCCACCCGTCAACGCCGGAGGACATCACATAACTTGTCACGGTTGCCTCAAAGAAGTTAGCTTTGGTGTGTCCTTCTTTTTTAGTATCAGAGAAGCGTTCTAAATGGGTATAGGGACTTTTACTGTACTTTTTATCGGGATAAAGGGGCTCTAAACCGATAGAACGTAACCGAATATTGGCTAGATATTTGGTGTATTGTTCCGTACTATATTCCGTGATTCCTAAAATATTATTTCCCACAATATGATTAGTCCATTTACACTCATGCTCGACAGCCGTGCCAAACATTTCGTAAATCTGGTCAACGGAATGAGGAAACAATTGCATAGCTTCAGGAATCAATTTCTGGAATAACCGAACATGACTTAATTCGTCACGGTTAATCATTTTGAAGATATCAGCAGATCCCGGCATTAATTGACGGGAAGCGAAATTGTAGTAAGCGATAAAACCATTGTAGAAGTAAATCCCCTCTAACATATAATCGGCTAACAAAGCGACAAAATAATTCTCTGGCGTGGAATTATCCATGAAGTTCTGATAAATTCCTGCAATAAATTCACAGCGATCGCGCAAGACTTCATCTGTTCTCCAAAACTCATAAACAGATGTTCTTCGATCCGATGGAATAATCGTTTCGATCATGTACGAATAAGACTGGGAGTGTAACGCCTCCTGGGAGTTTTGCTCTGCCATGCACAGGCTGATTTCTGGGGCTGTGACGCAACTTTTAAGGTGGGGAATATTACAGGTTTGAATGGAATCCAAGAACGTTAAATAGCTTAAAATCCCATCATAAACATTGCGTTCATTAAGAGTTAGGTTCGCGTAATCTGTCACGTCCTGGGTAATGTCCAAGCGCTCGGCGACCCAGAAGTTCTCTCTCATTTGCTTATATAAACCAACCGCCCAAGAATAGCGGACATCATTCAATTGCATTAAGTTTGTGGTTTCCCCAAACCAAATCGTTCTGTGGGCAACATCGTCGTTTCCGTTTGGATTAAAAATCGGGTTAGCGGACATTAATTGAGTCATTTTGTTGATCTCTTTGATGTGGGCAAATAATATGGGTGTAGCCGTTTAACACGACCTTGTTTGACCCCCAAGGGACGAGCCAAACCTGTCTTGCATTCTTCAAATCCGGTCTAATATTTCCCAAGATCCCTCCGCAGTTTAGGCAATAATTAAAAGGATTCCGTGTTAGAAAATCCTTGGTTAGATATGGGTGACTATATCTTTTGTTTGCCATTGTTTTCTCTATCTAAGTCCTCCCCAGATGAGGAGGATTGTATCTATATTTTGGCTTTACTTCCGAAGATTGACTGGCATTAGAAGAAATGTCATCTTAATTCCCCCTAATGGCGAGATGATAATTGGTGCGATGGTAGACTCTTGGATCTTTATTTGGACTTCACTGGTTTCCATTTCTTCCAAGCCCTCAATGATATAAGCGCAGTTGAAAGCGACTGTAATTGGCTCTTTAACTGCGTTTATCGTGGCAAAGGATTCTTTATCATCCCCGTCATCGTTTTCGTCGTCATCGGATGCAACAGGCTCCTTGACTGATATTTGTGCAGGGATATACTCCTCTGCTTTGCCTACGTCGGCGGCTTCTACCGATAGTTTAATTTGCTGTGCTTCGGCATCAAAGTCGCAACACACGATGTGATTTTTCTGTTTTGCAATTATCTCCATCCGTTCCAGGGAACCAATAAAGGTTCGCCGATCAACCGTTACCAAAGTGGCGTGGTTTTTAGGGATTAGCTGTTCGTAAGCGGGGAAAGCCCCGTCTAATTTCCGGCATTGGACTTGCTGATTCTTATAGGAAAAAATAATAATCCGGTCATCAAATCCAACCAAAACGGGAGTATCATCATCCCTTTTCTCTTTGAATTTTGTGATCATCTTTTTAACCTCTCGGAAAGCCCGACCAGGAATGATAATCTCCTGAACTTCCGATTCATCCCCTTCAAAATCCTCGTTTTCGACTTCAGTTACCATCAACAAGTGTCCGTTTGTTGCTGCGAACTTGATTCCCTTATCTGAGAACTTTAGATCAACCCCGCACAACACCTGTTTTGTATCATCAGTAGACACGGTGGAGATTGTTTTACTTCCTTGAAGAAGATTCTCTACCGAAATCTCAAAGCTATTGTTAGCTTCAAGCAAGGGGATTTCGGGGTATTCTTCTGTGCTTAATCCCCGCAAGTTGTATTTGCCACTGGAAATTATCTTAACGTCATTTGTCTCGTTGTCCACTTCAAGTGTTAGCTCTCCGTTGGGGAGGTGTTTGATTGTCTCCGTGAACAACTTGGCAGGAATCGTAACACTGCCACATCTGTCAACATTTGCTTCTACCGTGGCTTTAATAGCCATTGAGAGGTCAAACCCCGTAACCTCTAAATTGCTATCACCCGCTTCAATTTTGAAGTTAGCCAGGATGGGATGATTAGGCTTTTGAGGAATCGCCTTGTTTGCCCAATCAAGGGCATCGGACAAGGCTTTTGTATCTACAGTCAATTTCATTGGTTTAGTGAATTTGTAGGTTGAATCAAACCGAGATTTATTTATCCCGGTTTGATTTAGTTGATTAGTTTCAATTCCTGATAGGTATCAATAGAAATCGTTAGAAAGGCAGAGGATCGTATTGACCACCTTCTGTCTTATCTGGCTCTGCCGATTTCATTCCTTTCTCTTTAGGACGGGAAGTTTCTGTAGAATCCACGGCCGCCCCATGGAGTTCTTTTGCCACAAACCCCTGCTTAAACATATTTGAGGTGTGGGGTGCGCGATTGCGGAACACCGCGTCACAAGTCATCTTTTTGTTATTACCTTCTCGGATGTTGGCGATAATCAGGGTTACTGGACGACCACCTTTTAAGCAATTCGAGAAGCTGTTGAACGAGGATTTAAGCTGCTTCTTCATGCCGAAGTTGGCATATAAAGCCTTTCCACCGTCGAGGGCAACAAAATACCCTGTACCATATTCAGGGTGTTCTTTTTGATCAATCCCAGTCACCAGGTATTCCCCCTCTGGCAGTTCGGTGGGTTTTACCACCTGGTAGTTTCCCCCTTTGGCTTCCCGAAGGTAGCCAGCGATCGCCCCACCGGCTCGCGCACGGTGCTTAAGGGAATCCCCGTTCACCGTCTCATCTTTACCAAAGACACGGAGGGAGAAAATCAAGCCTCCTTTTGGTGCGACAAAATCAATCCGAGGGACTTTGTACTCTTTGTCCCCGTACTTAACCGAGTAGCTTTCGATTTCCCCTTGCATTTCTCCGCAAGTGAAAGTGCGTCCGTTTTGAGTCACGGGGAATAAGTTTGCTCCGGCACGGATAACCAAGCCTTCGCCTCCTTCTGTAGAAAAAAGTGCGGGTGTGTAGATCCGGTCGATTATTCCCGAATCGGTTGCTTTAACCGACAAGACCTTTTCAGTGTCGTATTTTGTCCCGTTAGCCAACAGTTCTAAACAAGTTAAAAGCAGAACATCGTCATCAAAATCTTCGTCAGAGAGATCGCTAATCCCGATCTCATTGTACCCAGGAACATAATCCTTGGCGTAGAGGACTCCAAACTTGTCGTCATCGTCGAAGTTAACAACAATAACTTCGGGCATTGAATTACTTGTCATATTTTTTTACAGAATGTTTACGTTGATTGGGAGATTACGCCTCCCCACTGCCTCACTATCGCACCGTGAAGCCGTGGGGGAACACAAGCCTATAAATTTAGATGCAATTGGATTGCTGTTTGCTTAATAGACAGCGCACCTTTTTTATTCAGTTTTGCAATTTCAGAAAGAGTTTCTTCCTCACTGAAATTTATTATCTTTGTTTTCTCTTCGTCGATTGAGACAGCGCAACTCAGAGAGTTGGCAAGCGCCCTGATGTCCACATTCGTATTTCCATCAAACTTAATCAGAAGCATCAGATAAACATAGGCTGTCTTAGGCAGGATGCCACAAGCCAGCCATGATTTCAAGTCCTCTATAGAGATTGAAATACTGTCTTTTTCCTTTTTTTTTAAAGGCGTTGGAAGGAGGTCTACCACTCCTATCTCCACTTCCTCAAAATCTTCTTCCGACTCAAACGTCTTTGGCTGCTGTGCGATCATAATTTTGTTATCCAGTGCTTATTACCAATTTACTACTTGCAGTAATAAAAGTCAAGCGGCTAGGAAAACTTTTTATTGTCTCCGCCAGGGAAAACAGCCTGGATATCCGAATCCAGTAGGGATAATAACGTTTCTAGCTTCGCGCGTCGGATTGTTTTTGCCCTCCCGTCCTCAACCTTTTGGATATAAGCCTCGGATAACCTTTGGTCGCAATCTTGGGTAAGTCTTGCCAAGCAGCCACGAGAATACCGTTTATTGTTCCGCAGCTTCTTCAGCCTCTCTCCTGCTTGCTTATCCCAGGATATTGAGGCAACGCGATCGTAAGGAACACTAGGAATCATAAAACATCCTCTTGACTTGTGAATAAAAATCTATTACTCTCAGTGATAGATTCATTAAACCACCATAGCATAAAGAAGGAGGGAATTTGACCTATCCCGCAGAGACAAAACAGAAAGCCCTAGAGCTTTTGAAAAAAGGGGTGAAGCAAAACAAAATAGCAATGGAACTAAATATCCCAGAAGACACGGTTTCCCGATGGAAAAAAGAATTTCTTATAGTTAATAGCGAATCCTATCAAGACTGGGTATATTCCTTGCCTCTAAGAAGTATCAGAGGGTTTTTACCAAGTAAAAACCGAAAGTTCTTCGACCAACTTTATCGCCAGTATCAAGATAAAGGTATCGCTCTTAGATACGCTCAGGTGATTCTACTCGCTCCTGGGATGCAAAATAAACTCACTGGAATATAGATATGTACACTTGCGGTGAATTATTTATGGGCGGTGGTGGGGCTGGCAAAGGATTAGAGGCCGCAGGATTTAAGTCTTTATGGGGAATTGAAAGAGATCCTAAAATTGCAGAAGTAGCACGATTAAATTTCCCAAATACCAAAGTATTTAATTCTTGCGCAGGAGACATAAACCCCCGCAGTCTTCCCTATGTTGACCTGCTTTGGATGAGTCCCCCGTGCCAACAGTATTCAAACGCTAGACGGGGTAATTTAGGTGATCACAAAGACAAGGACGCGGGGCTGTACTGTAGCAGTTATATCGCAGCGATTGATCCTCGATGGGTAGTTTTAGAAAACGTCCCTGGCTACTCAAAATCACCTGTATTCGAGAAAATCCTACAATCCTTAATTCGCCACGGATATCGCTATCATTGGTTAATACTTGACGCGGCGGATCATGGGGTTCCGCAAAACCGGAAACGGTTGATTATGTGGGCAGTTAAAAATTCAAAACCCCTCCCCTATTTCCCCGAATCAAAACCTAAAAAGGGATGGTATCAAGCCCTTAGTGATTTAATCCCAGAAATGCAGGATTGTGAGCTTGCAGACTGGCAGATTAAGCGATTGAATGAATTGGGTTATTTGCCAGAAAAAGCCTCTCATTCACCCGTTTTGTTAATCCCCCGTGCGGGAGCCTGTATTAAGAACATTTTACCGACTCCACAAAACAAGCCTTGTCCAACAATTCGAGCTATGGCGGGTGTAAGTACCCATTGGGCGGACATCGTACAGGGAAGTCAAATCAAACGGATTAGTCAAAAAGCGACGGCACGGCTGCAAACTTTTCCCGATGATTACAAATTCCCAGAATCCAAATCTTTAAGTCAACAAATAATCGGAAATGCCGTGCCGCCGTTGTTGGCGAAAGAGTTAGGTCTGGCAATCTTAAAATCAATTAATCTTTATGAAGACAACTAAAAAAGGATTTCAACCCGCCCAAAAAATTCATGCCAACGACCTCCACACATTCTCTTGTGAGTGTCTCTGGTATGATGTAGAAACCGACGAGGAACTTCTATCTGAATTATGGACAATTAAACTCGATAAAAGGCGATTCAGAACCGATGTCAGGCAGGCTATTGTCACAGGACTTATCTATTGTTTTCTCGAAACACCGGAAGCAATAGAGCGACGTATTAACAGGGTGTTTTTTTGGAATAATAAATCCCGTGCTTTCGAGCCATTAGGGGCGGTGTCTGACGCTCCGATGACCGGATCTAGTCCAGTTGATTTTGAAGCCGATCCGGTGGTGGCTTTTGAGAGATTAAAAGCCCTTTGTGTCGAGATTGAGATTATCAAGGTTGACGATTGCTCTTGACCTTTTAAAAATATATAAATAAACTTGTTTTTTTTTTTTTGCGTTATTCGTGTACAATGTAAATAGTCAAGAATCAAGGTTTACCAATGTAGTTTGTTGGTAAACAGTTAACCAGTCTAAGCTCTTTACTGAGCTACGTTATTGAGAAGCGTTTAAGTTCATACCTTGGAATGCGTTGCCAGTTCCAAGCTCTATAACTAGGTGATTAAACAGATGTACAGCAATTAAGTCAGTGTCACCTGGACAGTACCGCTTAATAACATTGACGAGGCACACTTTACCCGATTTATCGGAGGCTCGAAAGAGTTATTTTTAAATGTCTAAAGTATTCGTAATGGATGCCGAAAAGCGTCCGTTAAATCCAATCTCACCCGCAAAAGCTAGGATTCTTTTAACTCAAAAGAAAGCCGCAGTTTTTCGGCATCAACCTTTTACAATCATCCTAAAATATGCTGTCAAATCTTCAACTGAAGACTTGAGGCTAAAGATAGATCCTGGTTCTAAATTTACTGGCATTGCCTTGGTAAACGACGGCACGGGTGAAGTTGTTTGGGGTGCAGATATTCAACATCGTGGCATGGTGATCAAGAATGCACTGGAATCCCGACGCAGTTTAAGAAGGGGTCGCAGGGGACGGAAAACCAGATACCGCCAACCCCGTTTCCTTAATAGAACACGGGTTAAAGGTTGGTTAGCTCCGAGCTTGATGTCACGGGTCGAAAATGTGATTACCTGGGTCAATCGGTTAAGAAAGTTGGCTCCGATTGCAGCGATATCTCAGGAGTTGGTACGGTTCGACACTCAAATCATGGAGAATCCAGAAGTTTCCGGTGTTGAGTATCAGCAAGGGGAACTCGCGGGCTATGAAGTCAGGGAATACCTTTTGGAGAAGTTTAACCGTCAGTGCGTTTACTGTGGCGCTGTTGATACCAGATTAGAGATTGAACACTTGATACCCAGATCAAAGGGTGGGAGTAATCGGGTTTCTAATTTAGCGATCGCTTGCCATAAATGCAATCAGAAAAAGGGTGCTAAGGATATTAAAGATTTCCTTTCTAAGAAAAAGGAATTGCTTAATAAAATCCTGAAACGGGTTAAAGCCCCTCTCAAAGATGCAGCCGCCGTTAATTCTACCCGGTGGTGTTTATACAACCGATTGAAAGAAACGGGTTTACCTGTAGAAGTTGGGACGGGGGGACGGACTAAGTTTAACCGATGCCGTCAAAAGTTCCCTAAAGCTCACTGGATTGATGCGGCTTGTGTTGGTGCTTCTACTCCCGAAAATCTGATTATTAAGGATGTCAAACCTTTATTAATATCAGCTAAAGGGCATGGGGTAAGGCAACGGGTAACGACTGATAAATATGGTTTTCCTAAGTGCCATAAAGCAAGAATCAAGAGCTTTATGGGGTACAAAACGGGGGATTTGGTCAAAGCTATAGTTCCGAAAGGTAAGAACAAAGGAACCCATTATGGTCGGGTTACGATTCGGCAAACCCCAAAATTTGCTGTAGGTAAAGCGGATGGTATCAATCCAAAATACATGAAACTACTTCAGAAAGCTGATGGTTACGCTTATTCGAGCCTCGAACTATTACAGGCAAGCAGTTCTAGTTAGTTTATTGTTAAATCACAGGAGCCAAAATCAATGATTTTTACCGAGCCTCGCAAAAGCAGTCTAAAACCCTTTCCGTGTAAGGCTTTCAAAAGCCAAGGGTTAACGATTGTATTGGTTCTTGACTAATTTGATACACGAATCAGACGTTAAAGCAAAAATATTTTACTGGGTTAACGATTGTATTGGTTCTTGACTAATTTGATACGTAAAACTACTGAATCAGCGATCGCCAATACTGGGTTAACGATTGTATTGGTTCTTGACTAATTTGATACCATACCGGAAAATCAACGAATCAGACTAATTAAGAATGGTTAACGATTGTATTGGTTCTTGACTAATTTGATACATCAGTCCATCTTGATGCAGATACACCGCCCAAAGAGTTAACGATTGCATTGTTTCTTGACTAATTTGATACAACAGAAGGCATTAACCAAAAAATTGTTAGATGCGATATCAGAATCCCAGTTAACGATTGCATTGTTTCTTGACTAATTTGATACATAGCACCCCAGAACATCCCCTGGTAGAACTCCAGGTTAACGATTGCATTGTTTCTTGACTAATTTGATACATCGTAATCAATTTGCTGTAATTCTTGCTTGTGCGAGTTAACGATTGCATTGTTTCTTGACTAATTTGATACTATTTTGAGTCCGATTTGTGGAGACATCCAGAGTATTCGTTAATGATTGCCTTGTTTCTTGACTAATTTGATACTTGTAGGTTAAAAAATAAAACCGACCAAAGCAAACATTCAAACAAAAGGAGATAAAATCAAATGTTATTAAATCCAGATATTTACAGAACAAGCATAGTTTCTAAAGTTATACCAGCAACCGATACGGAACTTACAAAGATTAAAACAAGCAACGGTTCTGGACGTTCTAAAATCGTTTATTGTCAGTACGGTGAAGAGTATCCCCAAAACCATGTTAATGCCTTAGTTAATCATGCCACTGAGTTAGGTTGGTTGAAAGATTTTGATTATGCGATAGGCTCTATTCCCGATGGTTTTGTTTTGGTATTAGTTCCTAAGATTTTACCTTCTCAATCATTATGGGATGTTAACGATTGCATTGTTTCTTGACTGAAGATGCACAAAAGAGGAGACTAATGGACAAATTTAAGGTTGAGGTTTTATCGAAAACAGCTAGAGGTAAAAGCCGGATTCTGTAAGGGATTCGGCTTTTTAGATCCACGATCCACCGCCCGTCGTTGCCAGAATTATTTACCATCTGGAAATAAATCTGTTATAACTGGTGGATAGTTATATAGGATCATTCTTATGACACGACCCCGAGAAAACAGGCAAGGAATCAAGGCCAAGCTCAAGCCAGAAGACAGGGAGAAGTTGAAAGCCCTCGTCATCGGCATGGGTTATCGTTATTGGAGACGGGAATCAGCAGAACCCGCATGGACTGAATTTTTGGAGGCGATTACAACCGGCGACATAATTCTTTACAAAAAAGTTGAGTGAGGGGGTTGACATTTTAAAATAACTGGGGTACAGTTATAAATGTAGAAGGTTAAAAGTTAAGCAAGTAAGGCAGCCACCCTACTTGCTCTCAAGTCAATCATTTTCAATTAATTTAAGGAATATACCATGAAAGTTAAAGTCTATTTCAATCTTCATAAAAAGATGTTTTCAGTCGTCGCATTAGAGGGCGAAAATAAGGGGCGGGTTATAGCCCACGAAACAGAAGTTAAATTAACCAATGGTACGTTCAAAGTTTCTGAAGCCGGACGGCAACGGGTTATCAGAGAGCAACGCAAAAATGTCCATGCTTACGTTGTTGGAACGTTGACTGACGCAGTGAAAAACTGCAATCAAGCCGTTACTTACAACCCTTATAAATACAACTCATTTGTGTTTAAACACAATGAATCCCCTGTGTTAACGGCTCAAAGCGTTCTATTAATCAACAAGCAAATTTTCATTAACTAAATTTTCATTAACTAAATAGGAGAATATCATGGTTTATCGCATTACTCGCATCAAGACCGCAGCCAAAAAAGAAGACCGTCAAGGGTATTATTTAGACGCTCTAAATGAGTTAGAAGCCTTGACAAAATTTTACAATCAGTTCCCTGAGTTTGTAGGGGAAGAATTGGAGTTAGAGGAGTGGAGTTAACAATAGTTTAAATATAAAGCAGGGTTGCAAAATACCCTGCTTTATTTATACCTTAACTAAACTCTCAATTTCCAGGGCCCGTAACACCTGATTTACCACCTTGCTAAACACCAACTCAGATGACTGATTGGAATTAATCAGGTGGTATTTGTATCTTTTGGCAATGTCCAAATATCCCCACCTCACCCTCTCCAAAAACAAGATATTTCTTTCAATTGCATCAAGGGGTCTATCTTCTAATCTTGCCACCGCCGCCCGAATTTGTAGATCGAAAATAATCACCATATCGGGTGTTAGTCACCCCATGACGACTTCATTAGCTTTGATAAGGATATTAGGACATCGGTAAAAACATTGCCCTTGTTTTTGCTTGCATCAATGATTTGATAATTAAACCGATGGGCGAGAGCCAAGTACCCGAACCGCACTCTGTTTAGAAAATGGATATTTTTTTCTATTTTATCAAGGGATCTATTCAGCCGATTGGCCGAGACGTTTACGGGACAGTCGAACAATAGAACGAGGTCGGGTTTTAAGCCCTGTGTGGCCGTTTCATTTACCCTTATCAAGCCTTCTATCTCAAGCCCTTCTCCATAGCCCTGGTAGGCTAACGTGGAGGCTGTGAATCGGTCACAAAGAATCACGTCATAGTCGCCCCAAACTTCTCTAAGCCAATTGCAATGAGCTTTTCTATCCTCGGCAATCAACTGGATCTGATCCAATGGGGGTAAATCTGTGTTTTTTATCCTAATCCGTGCATCATCCCCCCAAGGTTCCCTTGTGCTTAAAACCTTCAAGCCCGAATGTTCCGTCAGATGTTTTGCCACTTGTCCAAGTTGCTCTGTTTTTCCAGAGCCATCAATTCCTTCAAAAGCTACAAATAAAGGGGTGGTGTTTGTCATTTTGTCAAGGGGTAAAATAAAATAAACTGTATCATGGTGATACTTTTAACGAATCCTCTTTGTCACACTAAAACATAATAGAAGATTAATAAAAAACACTGTGATCAAGATTCAGTGTATAAGAAATTCAGTGTGACATCCCCATAAATTATACAGCATCGGGGTTTCGGGATTCAGTGTGACAGGGGCGATCGCAGCAAAACTCAAAACCCTCCACAAATCGGGAAGATTTTGAGTTTAATTTGGGCTTGCTAACTTTTGCTCCTATTTTGCCTAAAAAAATATTTTCAGAAAACGCTTGACATTTTAAGAAGTGGGGGGTATATTGAGAAATAAGGCAAGGGCAGAGCCGACCGCAAATCAAACTCTACCC
>Ga0208223_1000365_pt1 | contig 11364 bp, 11 predicted proteins | sample LakMenE07Oct09ns_FD_150678 | JGI IMG/M metagenome (GOLD analysis project Ga0208223, IMG submission 150678) | Freshwater microbial communities from Lake Mendota, WI - 07OCT2009 deep hole epilimnion ns (SPAdes) | ecosystem: Environmental > Aquatic > Freshwater > Lake > Epilimnion/Euphotic zone ...
CTCAATCTGATGTGATTATTCTCTGTTTAGCCGACACGGCGGTGGTTGAATCGGTGGTTAAACAACAGATTTTGCCGAATGGCAGTGCTGGTAAATTAGTGATTGATTTGTCCAGTATCGACCCTGAAGTGACTCGCCAATTAGCCGCCGAATTACAAAATCAATGCGGTATGGCTTGGGTTGATGCGCCAGTGTCTGGCGGTACCGCTGGCGCAGAACAAGGTAGTTTGGCAATTATGGCCGGTGGCGCTGAGGATGATATTGTCTTGGCGCGTGAGGTTTTGAAGCCCTTATACAGTCGGTTGACTCACATGGGTGCTGTCGGTAGCGGTCAAACTACTAAAATCTGTAATCAAATGATCGTTAGTTGCAATGTGTTGGTGATTGCCGAAATGATGGCTTTAGCAAAAGCCGCTGGCGTCGATACCGTGAAAATTCCCGAAGCATTGGCCGGAGGTTTTGCCGATTCCAAGCCTTTACAAATTGTCGGGCCAGAAATGGCTAATCAATGTTTCGAGCCAGTGAAGTGGCGGGTGAAAACCTTGTTAAAAGATTTGAACATGGCGGCGGAATTGGCGCGTAAACAGGGTAGTGCGGTGCCGATTTCTGGCTTAGCCGCGCAGTTGATGCAATTGCACGGCAGCGCTGGTTTTCTGGAGCAAGACCCTTCAACCTTAATTAAGCTTTATAGTCACGACTAATGCCACGTTTCACTGCTAATCTCAGTTTATTATTTACCGAAGTGCCTTTGCTGGAGCGGTTTGCGCTGGCTAAGCAATACGGTTTCACCGCGGTAGAAATTCAATTTCCTTATCTTTTCCCTGCGGAGCAAATTCAAGCGGCTCTGTTAGAAAATGATCTGCGTTTGGTGTTGTTTAATGTCGATGCCGATACTTTGTTGCAAGGCGGTGAAGGTCTTGCGGCGGTGCCGGAAAAACAGGCTCAGTTTAAAGAGGCAGTTGCTCAAGCGGCAGACTATGCGGCGATTTTGAAGCCGGAAGTGATTAATGTTTTACCCGGTCGTTGTCTGGATTTAGCTCGATTGCCAGAATATCAGGCGACTTTGCTGGAAAACCTGTATTACGCCAGCCAAGTGTTTGCCGAGCAAGGTATTACCACGGTGTTTGAAGCGGTCAATAGTATTGATATGCCTGGCTTTATTATTGATAACAGTGAAAAAATGCTGGCGACTTTGGCGGCGGTTAATCATCCCAATTTACGCCTGCAATACGATATTTATCATCTGACGAGGATGGGTGAAGATTGCGCGGCATTTTTCAAACAACATTTGGCGAAAATTGGCCATATTCAATTTGCCGATTGTCTTGGGCGCAATGAACCGGGAACTGGGGTAATTGATTTTGTTAGCTTATTTGCTTTATTAGATGCCAATCATTATTCAGGCTGGGTTGGGGCAGAGTATCGACCTAGCACCACAACAGCCGAGAGTTTGGCGTGGATGAAAAGCCTCGCGGTATAATCAGCGCAATCCCCTTCTTATAATTAAACCATGTCCAAACATAATTACACTATTCATCACGCCAGCTTAATCGTTTCTGATGCCGAAAGATCCTTGCGGTTTTATCGTGATATTTTGGGAATGAAGCAAATAGATCGCCCGCCATTGCCGTTTCCCGGTGCATGGTTAGAAGTTGGTTTACAGCAGATTCATTTATTGGAACTGGATAATCCTGATCCAACTAGCGGTCGTCCAGCGCATGGTGGTCGTGATCGGCATGTGGCGATGTATATCGATTCTTTTGATGTGCTGAGAGCTGATTTATTGCAAGCCGGTGTTGAACATACCTTAAGTATTTCTGGGCGAAAAGCGCTGTTTTGCCGTGATTTTGATGGCAATGCTTTGGAGTTTATCGAGCGTTCTTAAAGCCATGTTAACGACACTGTTTTACATTGCGCTGTTAGTTGCTAGTTTAGCGATGGTGTTGTTTTTTATCGGTTTTATCTTGATGCAAGCCGGTTTGCCTTGGTTAACCACTTTATTTTATGGCATAGCCAGTAAAGTTTTATTGCTGACTATGTTATCGCTGTTTGCCTTAGCTTTGATCGGATTGGCTTTGACGGTTTGGCGACAATTACGCCGTTATTTTAGTCGTGAAAGTTTTGCGTTAAGGCGGATTTTAAGCTTACATAACCATCAGCGTAATCTGAAACAACGGACTGCCCAACAATCGCGGCAGTTACATTATTTGAATCGGTTTAAGCGCCATCGCTTGTTGGTTGCTAATAATCGTAAACATTTGCGGGAGTTATTTGATGCGGTTAATCGGGAGTTACAAGCGGTGAAAACCCAGTTGCCTAGTGCAAAGTATCGTCGTTTGCGAAAAGCCCTGCGTCGCAGTTATCGGCAGGGTGATGTTGATGGGATTTTGTCTGTTCGTGGAGATATGCAATGTCGATAATGGGTCAATTAATTGATGATTTCGTCAACTATTGGCAGCGCCGCCGTGACCAAAATTTACAGTGGCGATTAGGTCGGCATGGTGATGTGACTGAAATGCGGCGCGCTAAAGCCATGGCTGAGCAAGCTTTGGTGGCGCAGTTGAAAAAACAGGCGCAGCAGTTAGCGCATGATTTGGCGGTTAATAAAATCCGTAATGTCAATGACTTGGCGATGGTGAAAGTGCAGTGTAAACAAGAGCTTAAAGACTATCAGCAGTATTTGCAGTCTTTAGACCGCTTGAAAGAATCATTGCGTAATAGCTATTCACATTTGCCAGAAGCGGTGGCGTTTACGATTCATCATCACGCCAAACAGCTGTTGCATCGAATGTGGGAAGCCGAAGAAGGCCATGAAAAAATGAAAGTGGAAATGCAGTTGTTGCAATTTATGGCTGCCGTTCATGAAGATAGTCGGGCAGCCTTGCAAGGTGAAACTAACGATGGCTTACCGCAAAATGCTTTGGCCTTTATTGATGCTGATTCGGTGGTTAAATAGGCTGGAAATAGGCTTCAATATCTTTCACTAGCTTTTTATTGAGCGCAAACATCACGACATGATCACCTTCGGCAAATACGGTGTCGTGATGAACTGGAATCACTTCTTTTTCGCGAATCAAGGCACCTAAAATTACTCCGTCCGGCAGAGTGACTTGATCGACTCGCAAGCCAACCACTGTATGAGCATTTTTACCGCGATGAGCAATCGCCTCAATCGCTTCGGCACTACCGCCACAAACTGAGCTAACCCCAACCACATCGCCTTTTCGGACATGTTTAAGAATGTTGCCCAAGGTTTCTAATTTAGGCTGAATGGCTAAATCAATATCGGTACTGTCTACCAGTTTTAGATAAGAATTGTTGTTGACCAGACAAATTACTTTTTTGGCACCGAGTTTTTTCGCCAGTGCTGCTGAAATTAGGTTGATACCGTCATTATTAGTAACCGCGCAGAACAAATCGGTGTTTTCGATCATTTCTTCTTGCAGCAAAGATTCGTCGGTGCAATCGCCATTTAAAATCAAGGTTTTGCGTAAATCATTGGCAATTTCTTTGGCGCGAGGCAAATCACTTTCAATCAGTTTAACTTGATGATCTTTTTCCAAAGCAATCGCCAAACGTTTACCAACGTGACCACCACCGGCCAACATAATGGATTTAATCGGTGATTCCAGTTTGTGTAAATCCAGCAAGGTTTTCATCACCTTATCGTGTGGACAAACGAAAAATACTTCATCGCCGGTTTCAATTTTGGATTCGCCATTTACCGCAATCGCTTTGCCATCTCTAAAAATCGCCGCGATACGAATCATGCCGTCGGCTAGTTTTTCTTTAACGATATGGATTTTTTTGCCGGTTAAAAAGCCGCTGGAAACAACACGAATTGAAAATAAGCGGATTAAACCATCGGCAAATTCGGAAACATGCAGGGCACCGGGATATTTGATCAGGTTGTGAATTGACTCAGTCACCACTTGTTCGGGGCTGATGACAATGTCAATCCCGCCGGGTGCGAATAATTGTGGATGATTAAGAAAATCAATTGCTCGAACCCGGGCAATGGTTTTTGGCTTGCTGTACAGCGTGTTGATCACCTGACAAGCCAGCATATTGGTTTCGTCACGGTCGGTAACCGCAATCACCATGTCAGCATGTTCGATGCCAGCTTGCTGGAGGACGCTTGGATGAGCAGCATTGCCTTCAACGGTAGCGATGTCCAAACGGGCTTTTAATGCGGTAAGCAGTTGTGGATTTTTGTCGATCACCACGATGTCGTTTTCTTCACTAGCTAATGCGCCAGCAACAGAAGAACCGGTAATACCGGCACCAAGAATCACTATTTTCATAAAACTCTGGAGGGGTAAGGGGCTGTTATTTGCCCGCTGTTTGCCAAGTATAAAGGCGGCGGATTATACGCTGATGCCCAGTCTTGTCTATGTTAAACCAGTGTTCAATAGGCATTGCATCAGTAGCATGGGCTTGTTTTCTGGTCACGATAGCCCCATAGCGTTTATAATCGCAAACTTTGTATTCACTTTTATACTGGAAATATCATGCTGGGTAAGCTGGTTAAATTAGTTGTCGGCAGCCGCAATGACAGGCTGATTAAGAAAAAACGCAAGCTGGTCAAGAAGGTCAACGTACTGGCTGCAGATTATGAAAAACTGTCTGATGAGGCACTAAAAGCCAAAACCCAAGAGTTTCGTGATCGTCTTGCACAAGGCGAAAACCTCGATCATTTGTTACCAGAAGCCTTTGCCGCAGTGCGCGAAGCCTCGACTCGCGTGTTTGGTATGCGCCATTTCGACGTGCAGTTGATTGGCGGTATGGTGTTACATGACGGCAAAATTGCTGAAATGAAGACTGGTGAGGGTAAAACCCTGATGGCTACCTTGGCGGCATACTTAAATGCCTTGTCTGGTCGCGGTGTGCATGTGGTGACAGTCAACGACTACTTAGCGCGTCGTGATGCTGACACCATGGGTAAGTTGTATAGCTTTTTAGGTTTAAGCACTGGGGTTATCGTCAGCGATTTAACCCAAGAAGAACGTAAAGTCGCTTATGCTGCTGATATTACTTACGGCACCAACAACGAATTCGGCTTTGATTATCTGCGCGACAACATGGCGTTTAGCTTGGAGCAAAAAGTCCAACGTGATTTAAACTTCGCGATTGTTGACGAAGTTGACTCTATCTTGATCGACGAAGCCAGAACTCCGTTGATTATTTCTGGTCAGGCCGAAGGTAATACCGATATTTACCTAAGAACCAATCAAATTATTCCGCATTTAAGCAAGCAAGAAAAATCCGAAGATCCTGAGTTACAAGATCAAATGCCGGGTGATTTTTTTGTTGATGAAAAAGGCCGTCAAATTCACTTAACCGAAGCAGGTTACGAGCGCGTTGAGCATTTATTGGCGGAACAAGGCTTGATGGTCGAAGGCTCTGGTTTATACGACGCTGCTAACATTCGTTTGATGCATTATTTAAATGCCTCTTTACGCGCCCATGCCCTGTTCCAAAAAGACGTTGATTATGTGGTTGCTAACGATCAAGTCATCATCGTTGATGAATTTACCGGTCGTATGATGACTGGACGTCGCTGGTCAGAAGGCTTGCACCAAGCGGTCGAAGCCAAAGAAAACGTCACCATCCAAAACGAAAACCAAACGCTCGCTTCAATTACTTTCCAAAATTACTTCCGTTTGTATAACAAACTGTCGGGTATGACTGGAACCGCTGATACCGAAGCCTTTGAGTTAAACAAAATCTACGGCCTTGAAGTAGTGGTGATTCCGACTCACAGACCAATGATTCGTAAAGACATGGGCGATTTGGTTTACCTGTCGGCGCGTGAAAAATATCTGGCGGTGATTGAAGACATTAAAGACTGTGCTCAACGTGGTCAGCCGGTGTTAGTTGGTACAACCTCGATTGAAAACTCTGAATTGATTTCATCGTTGTTACAACAGCAAAACATTGCGCATGAAGTATTAAACGCTAAGCAGCACGAACGCGAAGCGCACATCATCGAAAACGCCGGTATGCCTGGCGCTGTGACCATTGCTACCAATATGGCCGGTCGTGGTACGGATATTGTGTTGGGTGGTAATTTAAGTGCTGAATTAGCGGCATTAGGTGAAGACGCCTCTGAAGCCGATAAAGACAAAGTGCGCCGTGCTTGGTTAGATCGTCACGAACAAGTTATCGCCAGCGGCGGTTTGCATGTAATTGGTTCAGAGCGCCATGAATCACGCCGTATCGATAACCAGTTGCGCGGTCGTTCCGGTCGTCAAGGTGATCCAGGTTCAACCCGTTTCTATTTGTCACTACAAGATGACTTGATGCGAATTTTCGCTTCTGAACGTGTGGCTGGTTTGATGCAAAAACTGGGTATGCAAGAAGGCGAAGCGATTGAGCATCCTTGGGTAACTCGCTCTATCGAAAGTGCTCAACGCAAAGTCGAAGGTCGTAACTTCGATATTCGTAAAGAAATCCTAGCTTATGACGACGTTGCCAACGATCAGCGTAAAGTAGTTTATGCACAGCGTAATGAATTAATGGCCGCTGACGCGATTGATGACATCATCAGCGCGATTCGTGCCGACGTTATTAATGAAGCGATTACCTTGTTCATTCCGCCTAAAACCATGGAAGAGCAATGGGACATTCACGGTTTAGAACAGCATTTACAACAAGACTTCAATATTGATTTGCCATTGACTGAAATGATGGCTAACGATCGTAAGTTAGACGAAGCTAAATTGCGTCAACTGATTGTCGCTCATGCTGAGCAACAAAGCCTTGAGAAAGAACAAGCGATTGGTGCGGAAGTGATACGTCACTTTGAGAAATCAGTGATGTTGCAAGTATTGGATAACAGCTGGAAAGAACATTTGGCAGCGATGGACCAATTGCGTCAAGGTATTCACTTCCGTGGCTACGCGCAAAAAGATCCAAAGCAAGAATACAAACGTGAATCGTTTGAAATGTTCAGCAGCTTGTTAAACCACATCAAATCAGAAGTGGTGACGATTATGGCGAAAGTCCAAGTCAGCCGCGAAGAAGATGTGCAAGTGATAGACGAACAACGTCAAGCACCGCAAGAACTGCATTTTGAACATGCGGAAGCACATTCGGCGTTTGAAGAGGACGTTGTTGCTCCAGCACCTGTAGCCATCATCCCTGAACAATCAACTCAGCAACCTTTCGTTAACGAGTTCGACAAAGTAGGTCGCAATGATCCATGTCCTTGTGGATCAGGTAAGAAATACAAGCAATGTCACGGCCAGATTAAATAATCTCCGCGCTGTGAAAGTAAAAAAGGGCTGACTTAGGTTGGCCCTTTTTTATGTCTAGGGTTGGGGGTGAAGTGGTATTTTGTAGTAATATTTGTATTGTCTTTATAACAAATTGTTATAGTTGTGATGTATAAAATTGTTTATCGCAAATCTGCTGCTAAAGCTTTACTTAAATTGCCTATTAAAATCGTTCAACAATTCACTCAGGCTTTTGAGTTGATGGCAGGCGGTTGTGATGACAGTTTAGATATTAAAAAGCTCGAAGGAAGAGAAGGTTTTCGGTTAAGGATTGGGAGTTATCGCGCTATTTATCGTAAGCTAAACGATGTAATGATTATTGAAGTGGTTAAGGTTGGAAGTCGAGGGGATGTCTATAAATGAACGTACAATTTATTGAACAAAATGGACAACGGCAATATGCCGTTGTGCCAGTCGCAGATTATGATGCGCTGCTTGAAAAAGCCGAAATGATCGACGACATTCGTGCCTATGATACTGCTTTGGCAATTGATGAAGAGCTGGTGCCCTCGGAAATTGTGAATAGATTGTTAGCAGGAGAGAACAAAATCAAAGTTTGGCGAGAGTATCGCGGTATGACTCAAACAGAGCTTGCAGCTAATTGCGCTATCTCTCAAGCAACAATTGCACAAATAGAATCAAGTAAACGAACTGGTACGGTAGTGGTTTTGAAAAAAATAGCTGATGTGTTAAGGCTAGATTTAGACGATTTGGTTTAAAGCTTGGCTAAAAAGGGCTGACTTAGGTTGGCCCTTTTTTTATGTCTAGGATGATTTATTGATCCTAAAGCAGATTAAAACAACTTATCTCTAGCGTTTTCTAAAATGGCAGTAATCGCTGGATGCTTTAATTTTCTACGCATGGTGATGGCATAAAAGCGCTCTAGCACGCTGTCAATTATGCCTATGCTTTCAACTCCATACTGATTTTGAATTTCGGTTGCCACCGATGTTGGTGCTACAAACAAACCGGTTCCGCCACTGCCAAAGGTTTTCAGCAAAGCGCTATCTTCGATTTCTGCACGAATAATCGGGCTGATGCCTTGATTATCAAACCATTGGTCGAGTGATCGACGTAATGCTGTATTAGTCGTCGGTAACAGAAATGGTGCGCCTGTTAATGAACGGGGAAAGTCGGGGCGATAGACTGTGGCCAAACTGGGTGCACCAAATACTGTAATGCTACTTTCACCCAATAAATGATTGAATGCTTTGGCTCCGCTGGCATGGGTAAGTGGTGAATCAGATATAACTAAATCGACACTGTGTAATGACATTTCGGTTAACAGGCGTTCGGCTTTATCTTCATAGCAGAGCACTTGCACCGCCTCAGGAATTCTGAATGCCGGTTCTATTAGTCGATAAACCGCTAATTTGGGTAAAGCATCGGAAATACCGACCACTAATCTCAAACCCGCACCGTTGGCTCGTCCCTTCAAAGTGTTATTCAGTTCGCGACCCAAAGAAAATATTTCGTCTGCATAGTGATAGACGACTCTGCCGGTATCGGTCAGGATTAATTTTCGACCACTTTTCTGAAACAATTTAGAACCAATCGCTTGCTCAAAAACAGCCAATTGACCACTAATCGTCGGTTGCGCCAGATGTAGTTTCTCGCAAGCACGCGTAATGCTTTCCTCGCGTGCCACATTCCAGAAATAGAATAAATGCTGATAGTTAAGGCGTTCCATAAGTGTTCTATGTATCGTTATTTTCGATGATTGTAATTCAATCTTTCTATTTAACAATGATAAAAGCTATCTGTAGGATATATCGCAAGCAATAATTCAGATAAGGAATTTAGGAATGCAAAAATTATTACAAGGCCTTCAGCATTATCAGACCAAAATTTTCGGCTCCCAACGTCAACTATTCGAGCGTCTTTCTCAAGGCCAATCGCCAGATGTGTTGTTTATTACGTGTTCAGATTCGCGGATTAACCCTAATTTGCTGACCCAAACCGAACCGGGTGAATTATTTATTCTCCGTAATGCTGGCAACATTATTCCGCCTTATGGTGCTGTACAAGGCGGCGAGTCGGCGACTATCGAATTTGCCGTGGCTGCGCTGGGTGTAAAAGACATTATTGTTTGCGGTCATACCCATTGTGGCGCTATGAAGGGCTTACTTGAGCCACCCAATAATCGTGATTTTCCTGCACTAACTGCATGGCTGGCTCATGCCGAATCGACTCGTCGAATTGTTCAAGACAAATATGCTGATCGCGAAGGATCAGAATTACTGAGCGTGACTATTCAAGAAAACGTGCTGGCGCAGATGGAAAATTTACGCACGCACCCAGTTGTCGCCTCAGGATTGTCACAAGGCAAACTCAAGCTACATGGCTGGGTTTATAAGATCGAAACCGGTGAGGTGTTTGGTTATGACCCTGAGGTTTGTCAATTTCAAATATTAACCGAACATCGTTCCCCGCTATCGGTTCCTCCGCGCAGACCGTTAGCCTTGGAAATCTGAAATTCAATTAAAACAGGCCGAAATTTCGCCGTTTTTAGGAGGTTATGTCGTGATTACCCAGCAAATGACGCATTTAAAACAACTTGAAGCCGAAAGCATCTTCATTATCCGAGAAGTAGCGGCGGAATTCGAAAAGCCGGTGATGTTGTATTCGATAGGCAAAGATTCTGCGGTCATGCTACATCTGGCGATGAAAGCATTTTACCCAGGAAAACCGCCGTTTCCGTTACTGCATGTCGATACCACTTGGAAATTTCGCGAAATGATCGAGTTTCGTGATCGCTATACCCGTGAATTAGGTTTGGATTTAATTGTCCATACTAATCAAGAAGGGGTAAGAATGGGTGTCAACCCTTTCAGTTACGGTAGTCAAAATCATACCGATATTATGAAAACCCAAGCGCTAAAACAGGCGCTGGATTTACATCGATTCGATGCCGCTTTTGGTGGTGCTCGCCGTGATGAAGAAAAGTCCCGCGCCAAAGAGCGAGTCTATTCATTCCGAGATAGAAATCATCGCTGGGACCCGAAAAATCAGCGTCCAGAACTATGGAGCATCTTCAACGGTAAGGTCGATAAAGGCGAAAGTATCCGGGTTTTCCCTTTATCTAACTGGACCGAACTGGATATTTGGCAATACATCCTTTTGGAAAATATCCCAATTGTGCCGCTGTATTTTGCCAAGGAACGGCCAGTGGTTAACAAAGATGGCATGTTGATTATGGTCGATGACGAGCGTATGCCTATTGGCCCCGAAGACAAGGTCGAAATGAAAAAAGTGCGTTTTCGTACTTTGGGTTGTTATCCATTGAGCGCGGCCGTCGAATCTAATGCGACCACTTTGCAGGAGATCATTCAGGAAATGTTATTGACTACTACTTCTGAACGCCAAGGGCGATTGATTGATCACGATCAGGCTGGCTCGATGGAACACAAAAAACGCGAAGGCTATTTCTAAAAAATGACCGGTTTACCCAGTAAAGTATTCGGAGAACAACTATGTCCGACCAATCCGATTTAATCCGTAACGACATTAACGCTTATCTGGCCCAACATGAGCACAAACAATTATTGCGATTTTTAACCTGTGGCAATGTTGATGATGGTAAGAGCACTTTGATAGGGCGCTTACTACATGACTCAAAAATGATTTATGAAGACCAGCTGGCAGCTGTGCAAGCTGACAGCCTTAAATCAGGTACTACTGGCGCAGGTAAAATTGATTTGGCATTACTGGTTGATGGCCTACAGGCAGAGCGTGAGCAAGGTATTACTATTGATGTTGCTTACCGCTATTTCTCGACATCAACCCGTAAATTTATCATCGCTGATACCCCAGGCCATGAGCAATACACTCGCAATATGGCTACCGGAGCCTCAACTTGTGATTTGGCAGTGATTTTGATCGACGCTCGTTACGGGGTGCAAACTCAAACCAAACGCCATAGCTTTATTGCTTCGCTATTGGGTATCAAACATATCATTGTTGCTATTAATAAAATGGATTTGGTGGCTTATAGCGAAGTCACTTTCAAGCAAATCCAATCTGATTATCTAGCATTCGTACAAGCGCTCAATTTGCAGGATATTCATTTCATTCCCATCTCAGCTTT
>Ga0208223_1000368_pt1 | contig 11279 bp, 9 predicted proteins | sample LakMenE07Oct09ns_FD_150678 | JGI IMG/M metagenome (GOLD analysis project Ga0208223, IMG submission 150678) | Freshwater microbial communities from Lake Mendota, WI - 07OCT2009 deep hole epilimnion ns (SPAdes) | ecosystem: Environmental > Aquatic > Freshwater > Lake > Epilimnion/Euphotic zone ...
GCATTCAAGATTATTCTTTAAAAACAGCTGTAGAAAGAAAAAATAAAGGTATAAGGGAAACCAAACATTCGAAAAATGCTGCGGTAGATAAAGAGCCTTTTGAAATACCAAGTAGCTGGCAATGGATTCGTCTTGGACATATTGCGCTTAAGATTACTGATGGAGCACACAATACACCTCAAGTTTTAGATTCTGGGTATCCGTATTTGATGGCAAAAGATCTTACTAGAGGTGTTTTGGATTTTTCAGAAAATAGATTTATCTCAGAAAAAGACCATCGAGAACTCTATTGCAAATGTTTACCGGAACTTGGAGATTTACTTGTTGTAAATATCGGTGCGGGAACTGGTAATAATGTTTTAATAAATGTTGATTTTGAATTTAGTTTTAAAAATATTGCCATAATTAAAAGGCCGATTTTTGTTGTTGCTGAATACCTTAAATATTTTTTTGATGCCGAAAAAAAGCGTATTTTCGATGAACAAACAAGGGGAGGTGCACAGCCATTTTTAAGTCTTACTATGTTGAATGATATTCCGTTTGCATTGCCTTCAATAGAAGAACAAACCGAAATCGTCCGCCGCGTCGAATCCTTATTCGCGCTTGCCGACACGGTCGAAAAACAATATCTCGCCGCCAAACAACGCCTTGACCGCCTGAGCCAATCACTACTCGCCAAGGCTTTTCGCGGCGAACTGGTGCCCCAAGACCCCAACGACGAACCCGCCGCCGAATTACTCAAACGCATCCAAGCCGAACGCCAAGCCCAGCCAGCACCAAAACAAAAACGGAGCAAACCGGCATGATCGCCGGTAGGGTGCATTCCATGCACCACAAGCTTTTTGGCATCGATGGTGCATAAAATGCACCCTACGCCTGATGACACAATCAACATCCTATTAATTGGTGGGATGGGTCGATATTGTCGCTATGGTTTGAAGCAACGATCAATCACTTGGCAGCAGGTAGGGTGCATTCCATGCACCACCAGCTTTTGGCATCGATGGTGCATAAAATGCACCCTACGTTTGATGACACAATCACAACCGCGAACAGATGTGTTGAGCGAAAAGCGAAGCGCATTGCTCGCGAGCGATGCGCCGTTTATCGAGTTTATGCTGGGGTGATTTTGGAAACGATTGATAGCTGTGCGGATGTTACCCCTCAAGTCACCCCCAAGTCTAAGCGTTGATAAATACGCTATGTTGTTAAGCCTTTGAGTGCTAATCAATTTAGCCTTTACCCGGCAACATCCCGACCGTACCCGGTTTAATTCGCTTGCAACTTACTGTGACGTCTTTTTGTGAGCATTTTTGTAATTGCGGCTTATCACTACAAGGCGTGCAAACGGTTTCGCCGATGTTTTGAATTTCGTCTAAATGCCAGCCGTAGCCTTGGGTTTGGCAGACTTTCTTGCTGAAACGATCAAGCGTGTAATTTTTTTGCGCTGCTTCAACGGCTTTGTCATGAGTTTGACATTGGGCGCTTGGCAACGTGTTGGCCATAATGTCGCGATAAATGTATTCGGTGGCACCTGCCGAGGAAGCAAATAAACCCAGCGAAATTAAGCTGATGATGATTTTAAAATTCATGGGCTTAGTCCTCTCTTTCTTTGATAACGCGGATATTCATTAGTCTATTTTCTTCGTCAAGCTGTTGTTTTATCGGTGCAAATTTTTCGTTTTCATTGAGCTTTACCGCTAATAAAACCCCAACTAGGGCGATGGTGGCTAAGCTTAGGTATAAAACAAAATTATCTTTCTCGGGCGTTTGTTGGTTCATAAGATCACCTCTTTTAATATCGAATCGAAACAATAAGAGAAGTTATCCGTTTTGTCAAAAAATATCGTATCGCTATCTTTTTTTTGAATAAATGCCATTGATCAAGCTGATCCAGTAAAATGGCCGCTTTTTGCCAGCCTAATCCCATGCGAATTCAAGCGTTACCGACACAATTAGTGAATCAAATCGCTGCTGGCGAGGTGGTCGAAAGACCGGCTTCGGTAGTTAAGGAATTAGTAGAAAACTGTTTTGATGCTGGCGCTACCCAAATTCAAATCGATATTGAACAGGGCGGGGCGCGGCAGATTAAGATTCGCGATAACGGTTGTGGGATTGATAAAGAGGATTTGGCGTTGGCTTTGTCGCGCCATGCCACTAGCAAAATCAGTTCCTTGGATGATTTAGAACATGTGATGAGCATGGGCTTTCGCGGTGAGGCCTTGCCGAGTATTAGTTCGGTGGCGCGTTTGACCTTGATTTCCAGAACCGCCGAGGCCGATTGTGCTTGGTTGGTTAGCGCTGATGGCACCGAGCAAAATTTTAATCCCCAGCCCGATCCGCATCCACAAGGCACCACGGTCGATGTCCGCGATTTGTTTTACAACACGCCCGCGCGGCGCAAGTTTCTAAAAGCCGAAAAAACCGAATTTGCTCATATTGAAAGTTTGATTCAAAAACTGGCCTTGGCGCGAACTGATGTTGGTTTTTTGTTAAATCACAATCAGCGCGAGGTGCTGAATTTAAAGCCGACCCAAAGCGAGCAGGATCAGTTGAAACGGATTGCGGCGATTTGTGGTGATGGCTTTGTCGAAAATGCGATCAGAATTGATTACACCGCTTCGGGGTTGCATTTATACGGCTGGGTTGGCAAGCCGACGTTTTCTCGTAGCCAGCAGGATATGCAGTTTTTTTATGTTAATGGTCGTTTGATTAAAGACCGTTTGGTGGCTCATGCGGTTAAACAAGCTTATCAAGATGTCTTGTATCACGGCCGCCATCCGGTGTTTGTGTTGTATTTGGCGCTTGATCCGGCGCTGGTTGATGTTAATGCTCATCCGACCAAGTTAGAAGTGCGGTTTAGGGAAGGGCGGATGGTGCATGACTTTTTGTTTCAGGCTTTGCATCGTAGCTTGGCTGAGCAAAGGCCGGGGCAGCCTGCGCTGGTGGTTGAAACTATTGATGTTGAGCGGGATGAGGTTGAGCCGCGTCCAGTAGTCAGTCAGCAAACTGCGTTGCCGATGGCGCATGTTGCTGATAATCAGGTTAATGATGTTTCGGCTTATAACGTCAGTAGTGCTCGAAATGTGGGGAGTTATCAACCTAGCCCAAGACCAAGTCCTAACTATTTGGCGAATCAGGTTGATGCTTACACTCGATTGATGCCGGAAAAATCAACGCCAGCAGCGGTTGAGCCTGAATCAGCGATGCCACCTTTGGGATTTGCGTTAGCGCATATTCACAATATTTATATTCTCGCCGAAACCGCCAATGGGGTGATTTTGGTTGATGCTCATGCGGCGCATGAACGGGTGACTTATGAGCGTTTGAAAAGTCATTATCACAGCAAGGCGATTGTTTCTCAGCCCTTGTTATTGCCGATTAAGTTGCAAGTCAGCGCGGCGGAAGCGGATTTGGGCGAGCAGGAACAAGCCTTGTTTATGGATTTAGGCTTTGAGTTAAATCGTTCGGGGCCGCAAGCTTTGGTGTTGCGTTCGACGCCAGCCTTGTTAAGCAAAACCGATGTTGATCAATTGGTGAGGGATATTTTGGCGGATATGTTGACGCACGGCAGTAGCCAAAAAGCGCAGGAAACCATTAATTCGGTATTGGCGACCATGGCTTGTCATAGTTCGGTGCGAGCCAAGCGGCGGTTGAGTATTGAGGAAATGAATGCTTTGTTGCGCGACATGGAAAAAACCGAGCGGATTGGTCAATGTAATCACGGCAGACCGACTTGGGTGGCGTTGAGTCATCAAGAGTTGGATAAGTTTTTCATGCGGGGTCAGTAATGGCGGACAACAAACCAGCGGCGATTTTACTGATGGGGCCGACGGCTTCCGGTAAAACTGCTTTGTCGGTGGCGATGGCGCAGGCGATGAATGCTGAGATTATCAGCGTTGATTCGGCTTTGGTGTTTAAGGCAATGGATATTGGCACCGCGAAACCGACTGAGGCGGAGCGCGGCGGGATTGTGCATCATTTAATTGATATTCTCGATCCCAGCGAGGCGTTTTCGACCGGCCAGTTTCGTAATCGGGCGTTGGAGCTGATGGCTGATATTACCGCCAGAGGTAAATTGCCGATTTTAGTCGGTGGCACGATGTTGTATTTCAGCGCTTTAACTCAAGGTTTGGCGCAGTTGCCGGAAGCTGATCCTGAAATTAGGCAGCGTTTAGATCAACAATTACAAGAAATCGGCAAACAGGCGATGCATGAGCGCTTGGCGGCGGTTGATCCGGTGGCGGCGGCACGAATTCACATGAATGATCCGCAACGGGTACAGCGGGCTTTGGAAGTTTACGAAATTAGCGGTAAGCCGTTGACCAGTTTCTTTCAGGCTGATGAAGGCGAGGATTTACCGTATGCCTACACCAAAATAATTATTGAGCCTAAGCAACGTCATAGCTTGCACGACAAAATTGCTGAACGGTTTAAGTTGATGCTGGCGCAGGGATTGATTGATGAGGTTGAGGCGTTGCGGCAACGGGATGATTTGGATGAGTCTATGCCGTCGATTCGTTGCGTGGGTTATCGGCAGGTTTGGTCGTATTTGCAGGGCGAATATGATTTTGCCGAAATGCAGGAGAAAGGCATTGTTGCGACTCGACAGTTGGCTAAGCGGCAATTAACTTGGTTGCGTAAGGAGCAGCCGGATTTACGGTTGTTTAGTGAAGATGGCGATTTATTAGCGCAGGTGTTGAATTATTGTCGGCAGCAGGCGAATGGATTTTGAAGCGGTAAAAACCAGTCCGGCTTATGTGTTTGATCAAGATGCGATTTTGGAGAATCTAAAACCGCTTGAAAACTTACGCGAGGCGACCGGTTGTAAAATCATTTATTCGATTAAAGCTTTGCCATTGCTGGCAGTGTTAGAGCTTTTGAAAGGGCGGGTTGATGGTTTTTCGGTTAGTTCTTTGTTTGAAGCCCGTTTGGCTAGGGACGTTTTGGGTGAGCTGGGCGGTAGTGTTCATTTGACTACGCCGGGTTTGCGAAGCGAGGAATTTTCAGAGATTAGCCAGCTTTGTAGTCATATCAGTTTTAACAGCTTGTCACAGCAACAGCGCTTGCATGATTCTGTTCAGCTTGATTATTCAGCTGGTTTGCGGGTGAATCCTAAGTTATCGTTTGTTGATGATGATCGATACAATCCTTGTCGTGAGCATTCTAAGCTGGGAGTGGATTGGCGGTTGTTGGAGCAAGGTTTGCCGCAAGGTATTGAGGGTTTGCATTTTCATACCGTGTTTAGTCGTGAAGATTTCAGTCCTTTATTGGCAACGGTAGAAAAGCTCAAGCCGTTGTTGAAACAATCGAATTTGAAATGGCTGAATTTGGGCGGCGGTTATCTTTACAACAGTATTCATGATCAGCAAGCTTTAATCGAGTTAATACAGGAATTGCGACGAGAATTGGCGATTGATGTCTATCTGGAGCCAGGTAAGGCGTTAGTGGGGAATGCGGGGTATTTGTTAACTACGGTTTTGGATCGCTTTGTGAGTGATGGTAAGATGGTTTTGGTGTTAGATAGTTCTGTTAATCATCATCCAGAAGTGTTTGAATACCAGCGTCAACCGAGCTTGTATGTTACAGAGGTTGGGCAAGAAAAAGCGATTTTAGTTGGTTCAAGCTGTCTGGCTGGTGATGTGTTTGGCGAATATGAGTTCGCGAAGATTCCTGATGTCGGTGAGCGATTAGTCTTTAGTGATGTTGGCGCGTATAGCTTGATTAAAGCGAATCGGTTTAACGGCTATAACTTGCCCGATGTTTATTGGCATCAGCAAGGCTGTATTGAGCAGCTAAAGCACTATTCCTATCAAGATTATCGGCAGCAATGGTGTTAAGTTCGATGGCGTCGTAAATCAGTAGTCCAGTAAAAATATGATAAGCTTTGCCTATTACGAACTCATTTTATGAATTTTATGCAAATAGCTGTTCTCGAAGACGAAGTCATCCTTTCTGATTATCTCAACGCTTTGTTAAGCAAACTTGGCCATGATGTCACGGTGTTTTCAGATGGATTGCAATTAACAAAAGCGCTTAGCAAACAACAATTTGATTTGTATATATTGGATTGGAATGTTCCTAAACTGACTGGTATGGATGTGCTTAGGTATATTCGCAATGAGTTGTCTGCTAATCAGCCAGTGCTTTTCTTAACATCTAATCAAGATGAAATTGATGTGGTGGCGGCATTGGGAGCGGGGGCTGATGATTACTGCATTAAACCAGTACGACCACAAGAATTGTTGGCTCGTATTAATGCTTTATCGAGACGAGCCTACCCAGAAGTGATACACGCTTTTCCTCATGAAATTATAGGGTATGTGTTTGATGATGCTACGCGGACTGTTAGTTTCGATGGTGAAGTGGTGGTGTTGTCGGAAAAAGAATTTGATTTGGCTTATTACTTCTTTAATAACGCTGACATAGCATTATCGCGAAAACAATTGTTGATTAAAGTTTGGGGTAAAGAAAATAAAGATTTTACTCGCGAATTTACTAGAACCCTTGATGTGCATGTAACGTTTATTCGACGTAAATTAAAAATTGGCGCCGATGCCGAAAAAATACGACTGGTTTCGATTCACGCTTTTGGCTATCGACTGGTCAAAATAGCTTAAAAATATTTGGAGGTATTTGTGAAAAAGAGTGCTTTTATTTTGCTGTTGCTTGGTTCTCAATGTTCAGCATCTGCTTCAGAAATACCTAAAGATAATCCTGAGCATATTAGTTATGTTATTAAGCAAGGTGAAAACCTTTCTTTCATAGCATCTAAGTATTTAGAAGGTGATCAAGCGCTTAATATATTATTAAGATTGAATGATAAAAATAAACCTAATTCAATTCCTGTTGGTGAAAAAATATTATTGCCAAAATCGTTGTTGAAATACAGTTCATCAACTGCCACAGTATCAAAGTTAAATTGTAGTAATGCCTTTTTAGTTAATAATAATCCACAACAAATTGAAATAGGCAGTGTATTAAATCAAGACGATATCATTAAAGTGCCAGCAGGTTGTCAAGTGGGTGTAACGCTTGAAGATGGTTCTAATATTAACTTGGTTTCAGGTTCGGTACTTAAGTTCAAAACATTGCGAACCAGTGCGATGGAAAAATCACCACAAGTTGATTTTGAACTAATGAATGGCCGTGTCGATGTTGAGGTGGTTAAGCGCGCTAAAGGCGATGCCTCGTTTGAAATTCACACACCAAAAGCGTTAGCGGGTGTTAGGGGTACACAATTCCGAGTCGGTTTTGATGAACAAAAAAATACCAGTCAAGTTGAAGTTAAAAACGGTATTGTTGCCGCTAAAGGTCAGGCAAACGATAGCGGTGAGTCTTTAACTGAAAACCAAGGAATTCCGATTTCTGAAGATGGTCTGGCGGGTGCTGTCGAAACATTGCCTTCATCGCCAAATTTTCTAGCGATTGAAAAACAACTTCCAGCATCGCTAATTAAAGTTAAATTCCAAGCCGATCAAAATGCTGATCGACATATTTTGCGACAATCTCAGGACGCTACTTTTAGCCAAATTTTAGAAGATCATTTAGTCGATATTGCTCAAATTGAATTAAATCAATTGAGTAATAATGCGGTTTTTTATCAATGGATCTCGTTAACTAAAAGTGGTTTGCAAGGCAATCCTGGTGAATATGCTATTTGTAAATCAGATTCAGCAGACCAAGCAGATCGTTGTAATGTCGGCTTTAACATGCGTGGATTTAAAAGTATGTCTATGTATGTGCAAAAGTTTGATGAAATAACTAAAGCTTATCAAGACGTTGTTAAAACCGGCCAAACAATTAGCGAAAGAGAGGTTTTCTTGCTGAAAAACTTACCGGCAGGTAAATATCAATGGCAAATGAGTTATAAGGCTGGTGATGATGCTAAAGTTGAAAGAAAAGGTATTTTTGATTTGATTGTTGTTAATTAATGCAGCAATATTGTTTAAGTCGTGAAATCCAATTCATTCGAAAACTTAGGTATCAAAGCGCCAGAAAATCCTTATAAGTCTAAATTTTTATTGGAATGGTTGATTGCGATCGGTTTAACGCTGGCGCTAATGAGCTTGATTATTGTATCTAATATTACTAAGCCAATAGGTAGTGGTATTTATGATCAAATTCAATCAATATTTGAAGATACACCGACAAATGATATTGTCATTGTTGCTATCGACGATAGAACAATTGACGAACTAGGTGGTTGGCCTATTTCAAGGCTGAATTATGCACAGTTACTTAAAAATTTAGCTGATACAGATAACAAACCCAAGGCAATTGGCTTTGATATTTTGTTTTTTGATGAAACCAAAGACGATCAGCTATTCATTGAACAAATTCGTCGGCATCAAGTTATTTTGCCTTTCGAGATTTTATCTGGTCTCACTCAATCCCATCTCAGCCCTCAAGTTCACAAACCCTATGAACAAATAGCTTCGGCAGCTTCTGGTTTTGGCCATATTGAAGTCACTTTTGATCACGATGGCTTGGTTAGACAAACGCATTTGATTTCAAATGGGATGCCGCATTTTATGTTATCAATGGCTGGCGCTAAAGATACCGAACTATCTAATAACGAATATAGACGTTTTAAATTAGTTAATCCAACCACTGGTTTTCCTACTTTGTCTTTGATTGATCTTATTTCCAATCAATACCAACTATCGCTACTAAAAAATAAATATGTATTAATTGGCGCTACCTCAGTGAGTTTGGGTGATCGCTATGCCACTAGTCATTCGGTGAAAACCGAATCGGGTACGCCAGGAGTAGAAATTAATGCCAGTTTATTAAAAGCCATTATTGATAATCAATTAATTAAAGATGTACCAGACTTTGTAGTATGGCTGGTTAGTTTTATCAGCGTTATGATAGTTTTTATCGGCTTATGGTTTTTAACACCGGCTAAAGAATTATTGTTTTCGATCGTTATTAGTGTTTTGGTGGTTTTAATCAGTGCAATCGTTTTAAGGTTTGGATTGATTTGGATTGATCCAGCGCCGGCTATTTTTTCGATTATTCTAATTAAGCCGATTTGGGCGTGGCGAAGAATGGAAATGATTACCCATTTTATGCGCGATAAAGTTGATGAATTATCCGCTGAGCCTAGAAGTAATAAAGGTTTTATTTCAAGAAACCAATCATTTATTCAAACATCAGGATTGTTAGATTCAGCAATACATGCAGCTGCTGAGCGAATTCGGTTTTTATCGGTGGCTATTAATGAAATACCCCAAGCGGTATTAGTAATCGATCAATTCGACAAAATTGTCGTATTTAATCAAAAAGTGACGCATATCTTTGGTGATGGGATTGATAGTAACTTAGATATTAATGGTTTTTTTACTGAGTCAGAGGATTTTGAAAAGTCGGCATTAGATGCAGCTTTGATGCAGCCATATCCGGCTAAACGATTGTCCGTATTAGATAAAAATCAACAAACCATTCAATTGGATATTAGGGTAGTACCATTACATTTAACCCCACGAGATGAATGGCGATTAATGCTAATGGTCGATATGACCGAATATATTCAAGCACAGCAACAGCGAGATAGAAACTTAGCGACATTAAGCCATGATATGAGAACCCCAGTGGCTTCTATATTTGCCTTATGTGAAGATAAGAATTCTTTCCCTGTGTTTACTCATGTCGAGCAACATTGTCATCAAATTTTAACCATGCTTGATGATTTTATTTTAAATATTAAAGCCGAGTATTCTGATTATCGTTTCGAAGAAATATTGTTTGAAAGTTTGTTAGATGATGCTATTTATCAAGTTAAAGATTTGATGAAGGCACAAGGCATGAGTGTTTGCCAAAATTCTGATGATATTCCCGCATTTGTTAATGCTGATAATCGCTTATTAGTTAGAGTGATTGTTAATCTATTCGTTAATGCCATTCGCTATGGGGAGCCAGGTAGTGAAATAGAAGTCAATATGTCGGTTGCAGAAAATATAGAACCGCACCAATTAACGGTGTCAATTAGTAATCTAATAGCCAATCATGCTGAATCAGATGAAAAACCTAAAATTACTGGTTTTGGCATTGGCATGTATTTTATTGACATGGTTATCAGCAAACACGGTGGTCAAGTGGCCTACGATATATCGAATATCCCAGGTGAAACAGCTAAAGTGACTGTGACATTGCCTTGTGTTGATGAATAAAAGCCAATGATATTCAATCGTTTACAAAATTAATCCCGTTATGGTGCAAGTTTTTTGTAAAATTCAACGTTTACCCAAAGCAGGATATAGAAAGTGAGTGTTAATGATCGCCCTAGAATTGTAGGCTACAGGCAACTGAAAAAGCTGCGAACAGCATTAGCAATTTTGCAAGGCGTCAAATTGTTGTCTGAACTTGAGCACGAACAAGAAAGTACCGTTTCTCACGATCAGACCAAGCGGGTTACTTATCTCACCGCTTTATTCACTCGAATTCATCGTGAAATGTTCTGTGATTGGAAAGAGCAAATCACCGTTAATCATCGCCCAGGCACCATGCTCGCTGCCGATAAACGCAAGCAATTTCGAGTTGCGATTGAGCGCTTGGTTTTAGACGATGATGATAAAAATCGTGCTACTGCGATTTTTGATAACAATGGTTTCGTGATTAGGTCTGAAGATATTGCTGAGCGTTTGGCTGGATTTTACCGAGCGATGCGAGCAATCCGACCTTTTTCGTACGGTAACCGTCTAACACTGGATCTATTCATGACCGCATTAGGCAACTTGCCAGCCTTTAAAGCGGTGTATGAATCGGGTATCGATTTTCGTCGTTTAAGCGCAATCGATGCGCAAATGTTGCACAACCTTGATAGCCAACCACGCCAGTTAGCCACTGTATTTCGTCATGCACTTGATGCTTCGCGTTGTAAAAATTTAAATAATACAGCTAACGCCTTCGGTAAATGGCCTGAAAATAAAAAATTCTTGCTTGGAATTCCTTTTCTATCACACACCACCTCTGATGGGATTGAATGCTTAGTCACTGTTAATGGTGGCTTGGTGCCATTTGACAGCATCAAAGTCGAGCATTTAATTGCCGGCCAACACTTTGCCGATAATCCACTGAGTGCCTCTGAAACTGTGATTGGTTATTTGCCTGGCACCGAAGCCTTAAGAGCCCCTGGAAAAACCTGTATCGACGGTATTCCGATTCGTGAAGATGGTGTCGCGCCTTTATTCGGCTTAGATGTCAATGTGCAAACCGGATTACGGCCACCCAGTCATGCCGAATTGATGGATTTACTGCGCCAATGTGCCGGTGAA
>Ga0208223_1000369_pt1 | contig 11237 bp, 9 predicted proteins | sample LakMenE07Oct09ns_FD_150678 | JGI IMG/M metagenome (GOLD analysis project Ga0208223, IMG submission 150678) | Freshwater microbial communities from Lake Mendota, WI - 07OCT2009 deep hole epilimnion ns (SPAdes) | ecosystem: Environmental > Aquatic > Freshwater > Lake > Epilimnion/Euphotic zone ...
GGCGCAAATTCCCTTGGGCCGTTATATGGCTGAAAACATGAAGGAGTCGGCCGAGCGTCAAAGTGTTTTGGTTGAGTCTTTGGTGAATCTGGAAACCGTCAAGGCCAACAACGCCGAGCATTTTATGCAAAAGCGTTGGGATGAGGCGCACGAGTTGGGGGCTGATACCTATCAAAAAATTCGTAGCTTGACCAATTTGATGATGGGGATGATGGCCAGCGTTGGGCAGGTGGTTAATATTGCCATGATCGTTTGGGGGGTTTACCTGATTCACGATAACAAAATGACCATGGGTGCTTTGATTGCCTCGGTGATTTTAGCTGGGCGTGTGGTTGGGCCGCTAGGCAGTGTGATGGGCTTAGCGGTACGTTATCAACACGCCAAAATGTCGTTGAAAACTTTGGATGGTTTAGTAAAACGCCCGCGCGATCGTGCGGTGGGTCGCAATTATTTAAGTCCGAATTCGGTGAAAGGCTTTTTACGTGCTGAGGAATTGGCGTTTGCTTATCCAGGTGAAGTGAAAATTCCGGTGGTCAACAGCTTGTCACTGTCATTACAGCCGGGGCAAAAACTAGCCTTGTTAGGCCGAGTCGGCAGTGGTAAATCGACTTTGCAGCGTTTGTTAGCGGGTTTTTATGCGCCAGAAGCCGGTGCTGTCTATCTGGATGATATTGAGATTAAGCAAATTGATCCGGCGGTATTACGACGCCATATCGGCTATTTAGGTCAGGAAACCCAGTTGTTTTTTGGCACTTTGCGCGAAAACTTGGTGTTGGGTGATGCTTGGATTAGCGATCAGCATATTTTAGAAGTTCTGCAACAGTTGGAACTGCATCATTTGGTCAATCAACATCCGCGCGGTTTGGATATGACTTTGTCGGAATCCGGCGGTGGCTTGTCGGGTGGTCAGCGACAGTTGATTGCGATTGCCCGTTTAATGCTGCGTTCGCCTCGGGTGGTGTTGTTAGATGAACCAACCTCGGCAATGGATCCGAATACCGAAGCGCGGATTATTCAAGTGTTAGGTCGTTGGTTAAGCGATAAAACTTTGGTGTTGGTCACCCATCGTACTCAGTTATTGGAATGGGTCGATCAAATTGGCGTGGTTGACCGCGGCAGTATGGTGGCGATAGGCAGCAAAGCAGACATGTTAACCAAATTGTCTTCCGGTATCTCGGTCAATCAGCAAGCAGGAGCTTAATCATGGCGATTCATTATTCACATCATCATAGTGATGACATGCAGTATGCCGGTCGAGGCCTTTTATACACTGTGGTGTTGACCGTATTAGCGGCGTTTGTTTGGGCTTATTACTTTGATTTAGACGAGATTACCAAAGGCCAAGGCAAGGTGATTCCATCGAGCCGAGAGCAGGTGATTCAAGCCAGAGATATGGGCACCATTGTTGAGATTGCGGTGGAAGAGGGGCAATTGGTCGAGCGTGATCAAATGCTGATTAAAATTGATCCAACCCGAATGGAAGCCGGTTATAACGAAGTCCATGAAAAATGGGTGGCTTTGGTTGCCGTTGAAGCACGATTAAAAGCGGAGTCGTTAGGGCTGCGTTTGAGTTTTCCTGACAGTATTAAAGATCAACAGGTAGTGATTAATCGTGAGACGGACGTTTATCATTCACGCTTAAAAGCCATGCAAGACGCCGTCGGTAGCTTGAGTAAATCTTTGAGCTTGGTACAAAAAGAAATTGCCATGACTGAACCGATGGTGGCGCAGGGCGTGGTATCGAATGTTGAATTGTTCCGTTTACGTCGGCAGGAAACCGAAATTCAAAACCAGATTTCTGAGCGTCAAAATCGATTTAGAACCGAAGCCGGTAATGAATTAACCCGTGTTTCGTCTGAATTGGCACAAACCCATCAAAACTCAATTGCTCGTCATGATTTGATGGTGCAAACCGTGATTAAGTCACCGATGGCGGGGGTGGTGAAGAATATTCGTACCACCACGATGGGTGCTGTGGTGCAGGCAGGTCAAGATATTATGGAAATCGTCCCTGCGGGCGATGAGTTACTGGTTGAATCGTTTATTAAACCGGCAGATGTGGCGTTTGTGCATGTCGGGCAACGGGCGATGGTTAAGTTTTCGGCTTATGATTTTGGTAAGTTTGGTGGCATTGAAGGCGAGATTGTCCATGTCAGCCCTGATACCTTGAAAGACGAACGCCAACAAAAACCTGGTAATCCGGTAGCTCTGGAAGAAGGCCATTATCGGGTGATCGTGAAATTAGATCGCAGCGCGATTGATTATCAAGGCGAGAAAATGCCGATTATTGCCGGTATGGTGAGCACGGTCGATATTCGTACCGGTACTAAAACAGTATTGGAATATTTGTTAAGACCGCTGCAAAGAGTCTCTGAAGCGATGACTGAAAAGTAGACTGAGAGTGTAGTGGTTTGGGCCAGACTGGGTTTAAAACCCAGTCTGAAATGTTTACCGCCACTTCAAAATTATCTGAAATTCTAAAGACGGGATGAAATATCCCGTCTTGCGGCAGTTAGAGGCTTAATTACAAGTTTCAAAAGCCTCAGCCATCAAAACCTATTCGCCGGCGGCATTTTTTCTCTTAATTTCAAAAATCGCTGATAGCGATTCTCAGCCAATTCCCCTTTCTCCACCGCGCCGCGAATCGCGCAGTCTTTGTCATTGACATGGCGGCAGTCGTTGAATTTGCATTGACCAATAAACGGTTGAAACTCGCGGTAGCCCCAAGCCAGTTGTCTTTCCGTCAAATCCGCTAAGCCAAAAATCGCTACGCCTGGGCTGTCGATTAAATCGCCGCCATCGGGCAAGTGGTAAAGAGTGGCGGCAGTGGTGGTGTGGCGGCCGTGGCGGGTGGTAGCAGAGACGGTGTTGGTTTTTAGGTTTTTGTTGGGGAATAGGGCGTTGGTTAATGAAGATTTACCGACGCCGGATTGACCGGCAAACATGCTGGTTTGGGTGGCTAGCACTTGTTGTAACTCGGCGATGCCAATATTTTGATTAGCACTGACGCGGTGTAGGTTGTAGCCCAAAGTTTGTTGGTAATACTGCAGTTGTTGTTCGACCTGTTCGGAAAACGGCAGGTCGATTTTGTTAAACACTAAAGCCGCATCAATGTTGCAGTTTTCGCAGATGGCTAGGTATTGGTCGAGCAGTAAAAAGTCACATTCTGGTTCGGTGGCGAACACCACGAAAATGGTGTCGATATTGGCAGCAACGGGGCGGGTTTGGTCGCCGCGGCACGGTCGTTGTAATACCGAGCGGCGCGGCAGGCGTTGTTCGATTCGGCCTTGATCGGCTGCTGAGTGAGAAATCATCACTCGATCACCGACCACTACCGTATCCAGTTTGCGTAGTGTTTGGCACAAAATGGTTTGTTCGCCCACCTCAACGGCAATCCCTTTGCCGAGGTGGGCAACCACCAAGCCTTCGCTTAGTGCTGACATTATGCTGACCGCATAGTGTCTTCGATATGGGCGATGCGAATTGCTGCGGGTGGGTGGCTGTAATGGAACGCTGAGTAAAGTGGATCTGGGGTTAAGGTGCTGGCGTTTTCTTCGTACAGTTTCACCAAGCCGCTGATCATTTTGCTGCCTTGAGCGTGGCGAGTGGCAAAATCGTCGGCTTCAAATTCAAATTTGCGTTGAAAGTAAGCGCTGATCGGTTGCATAAAGGTGGTGAAAACCGGTGAAACCAACATAAACACTAATAAAGCCGAAGCATTGGATGGGCTGGTGACGCCTAAACCTTCAAAGAACCAGTTTTGAGTGATTAACCAGCCCAAAATGGCGAAGCTGATTAAGGTCATGATCGATGACGTGATCAACATTTTAATCACGTGTTTGCATTTAAAGTGGCCTAATTCGTGAGCTAAAACCGCTTCTAATTCTTCTTCGTCTAATGAGTTGACCAAAGTATCGAAAAACACGATGCGTTTGTTGTTACCAAGGCCGGTGAAGTAAGCGTTGCCGTGACCAGAGCGGCGTGAGCCGTCCATGATGAAAATGCCTTGGCTGTTAAAGCCACAGCGTTGCAACAAGCCTTGGATGCGCTCTTTTAATGCACCGTCTTCCATTGGCGTGAATTTGTTAAATAAAGGTGCGATAACGGTCGGGAATAACCAGCTCATTAACAAAGAAAAGCTGATGATAATGCCCCAAGCGTACAACCACCATAACTCACCGATGCTGTCCATCACCCATAAAATCAAGGCCAAAATCGGCATTCCAATCGCCATGGTTAGAGTGATTGATAACAATTGATCTTTCAAAAATTGCGGGACGGTGTTTTTGTTGAAGCCGAATTTTTCTTCGACCACAAAGGTTTGGTACAAGCTAAATGGCATTTCTACCAAGGTCATAATCACGAAAATACTAGCCACTGCTGACAGGCTGGCGATTAACGGTGATAAGTCAAAAGTTGACCAAAAATCAAACACTAAGCTAATGCCGCCGCCCAAGGTTAACAACAGTAAAAACACCATGCCAACCACGCTATCAATGTCGTGGAGTTTGCTTTTAGTGATGGTGTAATCGGCGGCTTTTTGATGCGCTTCTAAAGCGACGCGACTGCTAAAAGCGGTCGGCACTTGTTCACGATGTTGTAGAACGTATTTTTTTTGTCTGCCAGATAGCCAAAATTGAACGCCGTAAGAAAGGGTGAAGGCTGCCAGAAAAACGTAGGTAAAGGTATTCATTAATGCCAGAAAGTTAGGGGTTAAGGTTCGCGATACAGATTAGCTAATGCTACAATTTGCCGCAACCTCTAAATAAATCAAGCGATAAAAAATGGCTCAAAATGCAGAAAACCTGATCTGGATTGATCTGGAAATGACCGGATTAATTCCCGATACTGATTTGATTATTGAAATTGCCACGGTGATTACCGATAAAAATCTCAATATTCTGGCGCAAGGGCCTGTGTTGGCGGTGCATCAATCCGATGCGGCTTTAGCGGCGATGGATGAGTGGAACCAAACGCATCATGGTCAATCGGGTTTGATTGATCGCGTGAAAGCATCAACCATCAGCGACGCCGAAGCCGAGCGTCAAACCATCGAATTTCTCCAACAATGGGTGCCCGCTAATACTTCACCAATGTGTGGCAATAGCATTGGCCAAGATCGTCGCTTTTTGTACCGTTATATGCCGCAATTAGAAGCTTATTTTCATTACCGCAATCTCGATGTTTCCACCGTCAAAGAGTTGGCGGCACGTTGGGCACCCGAAGTGAAAGACAGCTTTACCAAGAAAACGGCTCACCAAGCTTTAGAAGACATCATTGAATCGATTGATGAGCTAAAGCATTATCGCCAACACTTTTTCAAATTCTAATGCTACAAATTTTGGCGGTTGCCCTTGGCGGCGCGGTTGGCTCGGTTTTAAGGTATTTAACCTCTAATGGCGTTTACTTGTGGCTGGGGCGCGGTTTTCCTTACGGTACGTTAACCGTCAATTTGATTGGTTCGTTTTTAATGGGCTTGATGGTCGAAACCTTAATTTTGCAACGCATCGCCATCGCCGCCGAATATCGTAGCGCGATTTTAGTTGGTATTTTTGGCGGCTTTACCACTTTCTCCTCGTTTTCTTTGGATACTTTATATCTATTGGAACAAGGGCAAATTGGTAAAGCCGGTTTAAACATTGCGCTTAGCGTGTTCGGCTGTTTATTGACGGTTTGGTTAGGTTTGTTGGCGGGGCGTGGGTTGTTTGTGTATGGTCAAGGCGCAGTGCGAATTTTCGATTGGCCGTTTCCTTATGCCTTAACCATCATCAATGGCATCGGGGCGTTTTTGATTGGCCTTGTTGCTACGGTGTTAATGCACAAATTGGCGATTGCCATTGAGCATAGAGCGATTTTGATAACGGTGTTATGCGGGATATTTATCACCTTATCCGGTTTATATTTGATTCTTTACTTGTTAGAAAGCGGTCATGCTTTTGAAACCCATTTAACCGCAATGTTGATTGTGTTTGTTAGCAATATCGCAGTATGCGGCGCTAGTTTGTGGTTGGGCTTATGGCTGGGCAAACAGGTTTAGGTTTTAGTTTATTTTTTTAATTCAGGACGGATTGTCATGTTAGACCCTCGTTTATTTAGAAGCGAACTCGAATTTGTACAGCAACAGTTGAAAAGACGCGGTATCAACTTTGATGCTGATGCTTATTTGGCCTTGGAAAATCGCCGTAAAGAGATTCAAGTTAAAACCCAAGATTTGCAAAACGAGCGCAACACTCGTTCAAAAGCGATTGGTCAAGCCAAAGCCAAAGGCGAAGATATTCAACCGTTATTGGATCAAGTGGCCGATTTAGGTGACCAGTTGAAAACCGCTGAAAGTGAGCTGGATCAACTCCAAAACAGTTTGAATGCGTTGATGGAAGGCATTCCAAACATTTTGGATGAAGCAGTACCGGCTGGAAAAAGTGAAGACGATAATGTTGAAGTCAGCCGTTGGGGTGATATTCGTAGTTTCGACTTTACTCCAAAAGATCATGTTGATTTAGGCGAGCCGCTGGGAATGAATTTTGAGCTAGGCGCGAAAATCGCCAGCGCTCGATTTGTGGTGTTATCTGGCAAATTAGCTACCCTGCAACGGGCGATTATTCAGTTGATGTTAGATACCCATATCAATCAACACGGCTATTCAGAAACTTATGTGCCATTTTTGGCCAACGCTGACAGCTTGCGCGGCACCGGCCAATTGCCGAAGTTTGAAGCCGATTTGTTCACCGTGCAAAACGACCCCACTTTTTATCTGATCCCAACTGCCGAAGTGCCAGTGACCAACATCGTTCGCGATGTGATTGTTGATGCCAAGCAAATGCCATTGAAATACGTTTGCCATTCGCCTTGTTTCCGTAGCGAAGCGGGCGCTTATGGTAGTGACGTGCGTGGCATGATTCGTCAGCATCAGTTTGAAAAAGTCGAAATAGTGCAAATTGTCACGCCAGAACAATCAGCGCAAGCACATGAAGAATTAACTGCTCATGCTGAAAACATTTTGAAATTGTTGAACCTGCCTTATCGCAAAGTGTTGTTGTGCGCTGGCGATACTGGTTTCTCATCCTCTAAAACGTATGACTTAGAAGTGTGGTTGCCAGGTCAGCAAAAATACCGCGAAATTTCTTCATGCAGTAATTTCAAAGACTTCCAAGCCCGTCGCTTACAAGCTCGCTGGCGTAACCCAGAAACCGGTAAGCCAGAATTGGTGCATACCTTAAACGGTTCCGGTTTAGCGGCTGGTCGTACCTTGATTGCGGTGTTGGAAAATTACCAAAATCAAGACGGCTCAATCACGGTGCCAGAAGCCTTACGTCCTTACATGGGCGGCTTAGAAACCATTCAATAAAGCTCAAACTATCGATCTTGCTTGAACCTTAAATAGTTTTGATCCAAAACTATTTAAGGTTATTATCCTTGCCGAGGTCGGTTAATCTGCAATATCTATCCTTTGCCGAAAACACCGCCGCCTCAACAATTAAAATAATTAGAGGAGGAAATCTTATGAGTGAAGAAAACCAAGCATCTTTGTACGAGCGTATTGGTGGTGAAGCAGCGGTGAATGCGGCTGTCGATTTGTTCTATCAAAAAATTGCTGATGATTACCGTGTTAACCGTTTCTTTGAAAACGTTGATATGGCTAAACAAGCGGCGCATCTTAAATCCTTCATGAGCTTAGCTTTTGGTGGCCCCAATGAATACACCGGGCGCGGCTTACGCGAAGGCCATGCGCGTTTGGTCAAAAAAGGTCTGAATGACTCACATTTTGATGTGGTGTTGGAACTGTTAGGCGAGACTTTGCAAGAGTTGAATGTTCCTGCTGATTTGATCGGTGAAGCTGCGGCTTTGGTAGAAAGCGTCAGAGATGATGTGTTAGGTAAATAATCGTTATCAGCTGTTATGGCGAGTAGTGATAGTTGTCATGACAGCTGGTTTAATTGGGCTTTTTTGAAAAATATCGAACATTCGGTAAATTTTCAAAATGATCGTCTGCAGTAATTAATTCTGCATGATTGTGTCTAGCAGTCGCATAGATAATAGCGTCAGCAAAACTCAATTTATATTGTTGTGATAATTCTGAAGCTAATAATGCTAAAGACTCATTAAATGCAATGACCTGCGCTTGTTGGGTTATACCTATAATTTCCATTGCCAGTGTTTCATTTTTTTCTCGGCAAATCCATTTATGTAATTCATATTGAATGGATGTTGGGACTATCAAATTACCCAAGTCGGTTAAAAATGGTGCAAAGTTTTCAGCCAATTCACCATCAGTTAACCATTCTATCCAGCCGCAAGTATCAACAACTACTGTCATACTCTGTCTGTACGGTCACGAATGTTGTCAGTCGAGGCGCCTTTAAGAATGCCTCTAAAAGCGCTAATAGAGGCTTTGGGCACCAGAGAAATTAAGTCGCCTTTTACAATTACAGAAAAACGTTGGCCTGCTTTTAAATTTAAAGAGGTCCGAATTTCCTGAGGAATAGCAACTTGGTATTGTTCCGATAATTCAACTTCTAACATGATTTACTCCGTAAACGATAAATCTGGCCGATAGGTTTAGCAGTTTAGCTTAATTGATTTGTTTAGTCGTTAATCTCAACAAAACCTTCTCCAAAAACGCTACTTTTTCCTCCATATCCTCAAATTTCTGGGTAAATCGTAATTTATCCGCGCCATCAAATTTATAAACCTGCGCTTGAGTCTGAATCATCATAATCAATTCGCCAGTATCAATTTGCGGGGTTGAGGTAAATATAATTCGGCCACCGCTTGCATGGGCTTCGAGTTTTTTAATACCTAAATGCGCGGCTTGTTGTTTTAACTCGGTGACAGCAAACAGGGCTTTGGTTTGATCGGGTAACAAACCAAAACGGTCAATCATTTCGACTTTTAAAGCCCGTAAATCATCGCTGGTTTCAGCGCTGGCAATGCGTTTGTACAACACCAAACGGGCGTGAATGTCCGGCAGGTAATCTTCGGGAATCAAGGTGGCAGTTTGTAAATCAACTTCTGGGCCGTAATCGAACGGTGCATCAAGCTCCGGCTGTTTGCCCGATTGCAAAGCTTTCACCGCGCGTTCCAGTAATTCGGTGTACATGGTGAAGCCGATTTCTTGAATTTGACCGCTTTGATCATCACCCAGCAACTCACCCGCGCCACGAATTTCCATGTCATGCGATGACAACATAAAGCCTGCGCCCAGCTCGCCAGAGCTTTCAAATGCCTCTAAACGCTTAATCGCATCTTTCGACATCAAGGATTTAGGCGGCACTACGCAGTAAGCATAAGCGCGATGATGCGAACGTCCGACTCGACCACGTAGCTGATGCAATTGCGCCAAACCTAGTTTGTCGGCGCGATTGATGATGATGGTATTGGCGGTCGGTACGTCGATACCGCTTTCGATAATGGTGGTGCTGATTAAGACGTTGAAACGCTGGTGATAAAAATCCAGCATGATTTGTTCCAACTCGCGTTCTGCCATTTGGCCATGAGCGATTTGTACCCGCGCTTCTGGCACCAAAGCTTCTAGCTCGCGGGCCATTTTGTCCATGCCTTTGACATCGTTATGCAGGAAAAACACTTGGCCACCGCGCTTAATTTCCCGTTGGCAAGCTTCCTGAATTTGCGAATCTATCCATTCGGTAATGAAAGTTTTAATCGCATGACGATTGGGCGGCGGGGTGGCGATAATCGAAATATCCCGTAGCCCAGACATTGCCATGTTCAAAGTGCGCGGAATCGGGGTGGCGGTTAAGGTTAGTAAATCCAATTCGTGACGCAGTTTTTTGAAATGCTCTTTTTGCGCCACGCCAAACCGATGTTCCTCGTCGATAATCACCAAACCCAGGGCTTTATATTCCATGTCTTTGGACAGCAGTTTGTGAGTGCCGATTACCACATCGACTTTGCCAGCGGCTAAATCGTCGTTAATGGCTTTTTGCTGTTTCGGTGTCACAAATCGTGACATCACTTCAATCCGAATCGGCCAATCGGCAAAGCGGTCGCGGAAGTTTTGATAATGTTGCTGGGCGAGTAGGGTGGTTGGCACCAAGACGGCGACTTGTTTGCCACTTTGCACGGCGATAAACGCTGCCCGCATCGCCACTTCAGTTTTACCAAAACCAACATCACCGCAAACCACGCGGTCCATTGGTTGCGGATTAGCCATGTCATGAATAATCGCTTCGATGGCGCTGGCTTGGTCTGGGGTTTCTTCAAATGGGAACGCTGCGGCAAATGCGTTGTATTCGGTGTTTTCGACATTGAAAGCAAAGCCCTGACGAGCCGCCCGTTTGGCGTGAATATCCAGCAACTCGGCCGCCACATCCCGCGCTCGTTCCATGGCTTTTTTCTTGGCCTTGCTCCATTGCTCGGTGCCTAATTTATGTAGCGGCGCGTTTTCAGCGCTGATGCCGCTGTAGCGACCAATTAAATGCAAGGATGAAACTGGCACGTACAGCTTGTCGTTGTTGGCGTATTCCAACATCAAAAATTCAGCTTCAAAACCACCGACATTGAGGGTCTGCAAGCCTAAATAGCGGCCAACGCCGTGTTCTTGATGCACGACGGGTGAGCCGATAGTCAGCTCGTTAAGGTTGTTGAAAATGTTTTCTAATTCACGAGCAGCGGATTTGCGGCGTCGGCGGCGTTGTTGGACTTTTTCGCCATTGAGCTGGCTTTCGGTAATGATTGCTAATGGCGGATTGTGCAGCCATAAACCATGATCCAGCGGGGCAACCACGATAGACAATTTGTCATCGGAGGCTAAAAATTCCGGCCAGTTTTGTAGTTGTTTAGGCTTGATTTTGACCGCTTTCAGCTTTTCTAAAATCCCTTCCCGATGCCCCGCGGTTTCTGCAATTAACAGGATTTTGCCATCGGCAGTTTCGATAAACTGGCGTAGCTTTTGTGCCGGTTCTTTTAAGCGGTTATCAATGGCAATTTCCGGTAAGGCTTGGCATTGAAACGGAAAACCGACTTCGGCTTGGTTATCCAGTACGATTTGAGCAAATTTCTGGCTATCGGCTAATAAATCATCAGCACTCAAAAATAACTGAGTGGGTGGCAATAACGGTCTGTCCACCGCGTATTTGCGTTGTTGATAACGCTGTTCGGCTTCGTCGTAAAAGCGTTGAGCAGTGTCGGCAAAATCGCTTGGCACCACAAACACGGCATTTTTCGGCAGATAAGCGAATAAAGATTCGGTTTTATCAACGAATAACGGCAGGTAATAC
>Ga0208223_1000371_pt1 | contig 11207 bp, 9 predicted proteins | sample LakMenE07Oct09ns_FD_150678 | JGI IMG/M metagenome (GOLD analysis project Ga0208223, IMG submission 150678) | Freshwater microbial communities from Lake Mendota, WI - 07OCT2009 deep hole epilimnion ns (SPAdes) | ecosystem: Environmental > Aquatic > Freshwater > Lake > Epilimnion/Euphotic zone ...
TTCAAAATCAGCTTGTTTAAACGGCGGTGCAACTTTGTTTTTGACGACTTTTACGCGAGTTTCATTACCGATGACTTCATCGCCCTTTTTGATTGAACCAACACGACGAATATCTAAACGCACAGAGGCGTAAAATTTCAGCGCATTACCACCAGTAGTGGTTTCTGGGCTCCCAAACATCACACCGATTTTCATCCGTAATTGGTTAATAAAGATAACCAAAGTGTTAGAGCGTTTGATATTGGCGGTTAGTTTACGCAAAGCTTGCGACATCAAACGCGCTTGTAATCCCATATGAGAATCACCCATATCGCCTTCAATTTCAGCTTTAGGGGTTAATGCAGCAACCGAGTCGATGACCACAATATCAACCGCACCAGAACGCACCAACATATCGGTGATTTCTAAAGCTTGTTCGCCTGTGTCAGGCTGAGAAACTAATAAGTCTTTGATATTAACGCCGATTTTTTCAGCATAAATCGGGTCTAAAGCATGTTCAGCATCAACAAAGGCAGCAGTGCCGCCAAGTTTTTGCATCTGAGCAATGGTTTGTAGGGTTAAAGTGGTTTTACCCGATGACTCTGGGCCGTAAATTTCAACAATTCGACCGCGAGGCAAACCGCCACAACCTAAAGCAATATCCAACGACAAAGAACCGGTCGAAACCACTTCAATATCACGATTCGCCGCCACATCGCCCATTCGCATCACAGAACCTTTACCGAACTGTTTTTCGATTTGCATTAATGCGGCACCTAGCGCCTTTTTCTTATTCTCGTCCATATTTTCCCTGTCGTTAATAGGCCAGTTTATTAGAGCATTATCACATAGACATTGCCTGCCAAACAGCTTTTATCTTCAAAATCAAACCCCGTTAATCTGCTTGCGTGAAGGATTAATTAAGGCTTGAAACCATTTTATTACCGACTGGCTAATGATTCGACTATCAACGAACCACGCTAGGCCAGCTTTGATAAAAATAGTTCAAAATCAGACTTATGCTCAATTCACCAGGAATTTAGGTGGCCTGTAAAACCCAGATTAATGAATTGAAAGACAATTTTATAAGCATCATATTGATTCATGTTAAGATGGCGGTTTTAACCTAAGAGCTTAATTCATGGCAAAAGAAGATCAAATTGAAATGGACGGCAAGGTCATTGATACCTTACCTAATACAATGTTTCGTGTAGAACTTGAAAACGGACACATTGTTACCGCTCACATTTCAGGCAAAATGCGTAAACATTACATCCGCATTTTAACTGGCGATAAAGTAAGAGTTGAAATGACGCCTTACGATTTAACCAAAGGCCGTATCACTTTCCGTAACCGCTAATCCCGTTTTTTAAACGAGATTGCGGTTTACCAATCTCCGCTAGACTACTTGATTTAATTCCGTAGCCGTCATTTGTTTGCTTTCTATCGCAAACACCAAAGCATCGTTTTCAACTTCAATGCGTACATGACCGCCATTGGCTAATCGGCCAAACAATAAATCCTCTGCTAGCGGTTTTTTGATTTTTTCCTGAATCAATCGAGCCATTGGTCTTGCACCCATTTTGGCATCATAGCCGCGCACAGCCAGCCAGTTTCTCGCGCCAGCATCCAAACTGAGCGTGACATTTTTGTCCGCTAACAAAGCTTCCAGCTCAAAAATAAACTTATCAACCACGCTACCAACCACTGATATATCCAGCGGTTTGAATTGCAAAATAGCATCCAAGCGATTTCTAAATTCCGGCGAAAAACTACGCTCAAGCGCTTTAAAGCTATCAGTGGCGTGATTTTGCTCAGTAAAACCAATCGAACTCCGCGCTCCTTCTTCGGCACCGGCATTAGTAGTCATAATTAAAATCACATTACGAAAATCAGCTTTGCGACCATTGTTATCGGTCAAGGTGCCGTGGTCCATCACCTGCAATAACAGATTAAACACATCAGGATGAGCTTTTTCTAATTCGTCCAGCAACAACACCGCATGAGGATGTTTAGTCACCGCTTCAGTTAACAAACCACCTTGATCGTAACCAACATAACCTGGCGGCGCACCAATTAAGCGAGAAACAGTATGCCGCTCCATATATTCCGACATATCAAAACGAATCAGCTCAATTCCCAACACTTTAGCTAACTGCTTAGTGACTTCGGTTTTACCAACCCCAGTTGGGCCTGCAAACAAAAATGAACCGATGGTTTTACTGCTATCGCGCAAACCGGCGCGCGACAATTTAATCGCCGACGCCAATTCAGCAATCGCTTCATCTTGACCAAACACTAACATTTTCAGGTTCTTTTCAAGATTAGCTAACTTGTCTTTATCAGATGCTGATACCGATTGCACTGGAACCCGAGCAATTTTAGCCACGATATCTTCAATTTCTGCGACATCAATCACATCTTTGCGCTGATCTTCGGCTAATAAACGCTGCCTTGCCCCTGCCTCATCAATTACATCAATCGCTTTATCCGGCAAATGTCTATCGGTAATGTAACGCGCTGACAAATCGACCGCCAAACGCAAAGCCTCTGCGCTGTATTTAAGGCCATGATGCTCTTCAAAACGGCTTTTCAAGCCTTTAAGAATTTGCACGGTATCTTCAATTGACGGCTCTAAAACATCGATTTTCTGGAAACGCCGCGCCAAGGCATGATCTTTTTCAAAAATACCGCGATATTCCTGATAAGTGGTTGAACCGATACAGCGCAAATGCCCTGATGACAACACCGGCTTAATTAAATTAGAGGCATCCATCACCCCACCGGACGAAGCGCCAGCGCCAATAATGGTATGAATCTCATCAATAAATAAAATCGCCTCAGGCTGTTTTTTTAACTCATTAATCAAGCCTTTCAAGCGTTTTTCAAAATCGCCACGGTATTTAGTACCGGAAACCAATGCCCCCAGATCCAAGGAATAAATCACGCTATCCAGCAACACATCCGGCACTTGTTCTTCAACAATCCGTTTAGCCAAGCCTTCAGCAATGGCGGTTTTACCAACCCCTGCTTCACCGACTAATAAAGGATTATTTTTCCGGCGACGGCATAAAACCTGAATCGTCCGCTCAACTTCCAAATCGCGACCAATTAAAGGATCAATATTGCCTTTCAAAGCCTCTTGATTGAGATTTACCGCATATTTTTCTAATGCAGACTCAGCCGACTCATTACCCGCTTTTTCAGCGCCAGTCTCGGAATCGAGCTCTTTATCTTGCTGATCCTGTTTTGAAACACCATGAGCCAAATAATTAACCACATCCAATCGAGTAATATCTTGTTTATTCAACAAATACACGGCATGAGATTCTTGTTCACTGAACAAGGCGACAAATAAATTCGCCCCCATTACTTCTTTTTTATCGGAAGACTGGACATGAAATACTGCGCGCTGCAAAACTCGCTGAAAGCCTAAAGTGGGCTGAGTTTCACGCTGAATACCATCAGGAATTAACGACATGGTTTCATCGATAAATCGAGTTAACTCGGCACGTAAAGCATTAATGTTGGCACCACAGGCCAATAAAATTGGAATCGTAGTTTCATTGTCTAGCAAAGCCAGCAACAAATGTTCAACGGTAATAAACTCATGCCGCTTAGCATGAGCGCCCGAAAAAGCCGCATTTAAGGTGACTTCCAGTTCTTTACTTAACATATTAGTTTCCTCATGCTTCTTCCATTGTGCACATCAACGGATGATGATGTTCACGTGAATAATCGTTAACAATATAAACCTTGGTTTCCGCAACATCTTTTGTATAGGTTCCACACACCCCCATACCTTGCGTATGGACTTGCAGCATTACTTGAGTAGCACGTTCTTCGCTCATATTGAAAAAATCGGTCAGAATTTCCACCACAAAATCCATCGGGGTGAAATCATCATTTAATAACAACACCTTATACATAGAGGGGCGTTTTAATTCTGGCTTGGCTTCTTTTAAAGCTACATCGCCATCGAAATCTTTATCAGGCTGGTAATCGGACATGTTGTGTGTTTGCAATTAGTATGCCGTTAAAATAGCGACATAGTCGGCAAATTTCAACCGCTACCGCGTGATAGTTACGCTTTTAAGCTAAATTTAAGTGATTAGATTGAAATTAAGCTAACCATCCCAATTTACCTTGGAAACTTTAAAGCGCCAGCGACAGTCTTTACCGATACATTAATCACCTTGGAGCAATCAACATGACCCCACAAGAACAGCAACAACTCAGCCAGTTTCTTAACCAATTAACCCAAGCCAAACTAAGCCAAAAAGATCCAGAAGCAGAAGCCTTGATTCAAGCCGCAATCAAACAGCAACCCGACGCCAATTATCTGTTGATTCAACGGGCCTTGATTTTGGAACAAGCGCTAAACAACGCTAAAACCCAAATTGCTGATTTACAAAATCAACTCAGAAATACCGCCAGCAACAACAGCACTAGCTTCTTAAATAACGACCCTTGGGCGCAACCTGCTAGCAATGCCGCCCCTGTACCTGGTGCTGGTAACTACCAAATCCCTCGTTATGCGCCACCGCCAGCTCAACCAGTTGCTCAACCCAGCGCCTTCGGTGGCGGTGCATCAAGCTTTTTAGGCAATGTAGCAACCACAGCTGCTGGCGTGGTGGCTGGCTCGTTTTTATTCCAAGGCATTGAAAATTTGATGGGCGGTCATCACGGTTCATCAGGCTGGGGCCAACATGATCAAGGCTTTAACGAAAACGTCAGCGAACAAACCGTGATCAATAATTACTATGGTGATGACGCGATGCAAATGGCCGATAACCAGCAAGACCAAAATGATTACCTAGTCAGTGATGACAGTGGTTTTCAAGATGACGGCGGCGATTCGGATTGGATTTAATCTTTAGCCAATCAATGACGGACGGATTGATAAAATCCGTCCGGTTTCGACTTTAAACCGCGATAGCTTGTAAAGCAAAGCCAATCGCTAAACTTAACGAACCCAGCCCTAATCCAGCCGCCGCCAAACGATTACCGTGCAAGCGCGTCCATAGTAATGTGCCGGTTACACTCAACACGATCAAACCACCCGCCAAACTATCCACCAGCAAAACCCAAGCAACTCCCATTCCGCTACCTTTATGCAAATTAGTCAGCATTTGTAACAAATTGCTTTCGCCTTGCTTAACACTCACAAAGCTATTGCCTTCCCAATATTCGGCTTGCACCATGTGTTTAGGATTACGAACCGTAATCTGCCATAAACTGGGCTGTTGATAGCTGGCGTTATTCCATGTCACTGTTTTAGGTGCTTCGCGACGAATTTTGGCTTGTTCGGTATCAATTTTTAGTGACTCACCTAACCAAACTGCTAATGCTTTAGGATCAAGCGGATGGGACTCTGGCAACACCAACTGAATTTCTTGTTGCTCCATTTTGCCAATCGGAATCTTCATCACATCACGATGATTAAGCAAGATGCCGGTAAAACCAAACAGTAAGCCTAAGGTAGCACCCCATAATCCTAACCAAGCATGGGTACGACGCAGCCATTTGAGAAAAGTGCCCCGCGATAAACGCTGTGGTAGGAATAAATAGCCGCCGTTAGTTTTGGTTTTTGTTTTATTCGGTGAAGCTGTATTTGATGTCGTCATAAATATTTTAAACATTACAAAGCTAGGTTTCTGCTACTGCCATTAAGTTAGGCAGCGTTTTCTAAGCCATTAAAATTTGTAATTGATACCCGCATTCACTGCAATCGGTGAACCTGGCGTAATGTTGTTATTGTTATCCGCATTAAGGTAATAGTTTTTATCCAGCAAGTTTTCGATGTTAAGTTGCAACTGAACATTCTTGGTCGCTTTGTAATAAATGGCACCATCGAAACGTAGATAACCCGGTAAGGTAACTGCATTATCGGCTGCCGCATACATCTTACTACGGTATATCGAACCCAAGCCTACGCCCCATTGCTGGGTAATGTCGTAACGGTTCCACAACGAGAAACTATGTTCTGGTACTTGTGCCAAATTATTGCCTGCCAGTGCAGTAGTTGACAGGCTTTTGGTGTATTCGGCATTTTGATAGGCATATCCGCCCATCACTTGCCATTGATCGGTAATATTGCCACTTAAGCCCAACTCAATACCTCGACTACGTTGACCATCAACTAAAAATAATTTTGTGGCATCGTTGGGATCGGTAACTGCGGCATTGAGCCTATCGAGTTGATAAAACGCCAGTGTTGCTGATAGATCGGGATTAATATCCCATTTAGCACCCAGTTCATAATTACGATACTCTTCTGGCTTCAAACTGGCATTGCTTAAGGTCAGTGATGCCAATTGATCACCCGCTCTCGGTACGTAAGCGATGCTGTAGTTAGCGTACAGTGAAAAATTCTCAGCGAAGGGTTTATAAATCAAGCCGCCACGCGGTGACAGCAAATTATCACTGGTTGAAAATTGTTGGCCGTTACGATTGTTACGGAAATCAACCTCAAAGCGGTCATAACGTAAACCCATAATTGCCTGCCAATGTTTGGTCAATTCAATTTGATCTTGCACATAGCCTGCGGCAATGCTGGTTACACCGTGGTTGTTAGCATCAGGAGTCGTGGAGTTGATGCTGTTTTGATGAAAATTGATCGGGCCGCTATAAATCGGGTTTGCCAATGACACATTGGCTGAGGTCACGTTAGCCCCCAAAGCAGTAAAGTAGCCAGTATTGCGAAAGTTATCGTTTTCTTGGCGACCAAACTCCATGCCACTTAGAAACTTATGTTTGAAAGGTCCGGTATCTAGCGAGAAAGTCAGATCTGTCTGATTAAAGAAATTCTCACGCTGGTTGGCGTTATCATAGGCTTTGATCTGCACATTACCCGCTGCATCAGCTGCGGCACTGGGATAAATGTTCCGATACAACTTATCGTAACTGGCATAACGTGTACTGTTACGCACCGAGACACCACCACCAAAATCATGCTCTAGCACGGCTTTATAGGCATCAACCGTTGAACCGGTACGACTACGATTAGGATCACCGAAAAATGTCGATACATCAGTGTTAACCGGACGTCCATTGTAGGATGGGATACCTCGATCCGCAGTTCTGTCGTCTTGATAATGCTCGTAACCTAGCATGACTTTGGTTTGATCACTAGGTTTCCAAGTGATGGTAGGATTAACACCCCAGCGACCTGCATCAAAGCCATCGCGAAAACTGCGTGAGTTTTCCCACATGCTGGTCATACGCACAGCCAAGCTATCACTGATAACATGATCGACATCACCAGTCAGGCGGTATTTGTCAAACGAGCCAAACTGTACATTCATCTCTCGGTTATTGTTCCAATCGGCTTGTTTGGTCGCCCGATTGATCAAGCCGCCTGAGCCACCACGCCCAAATACCATTGCGTTAGGGCCTTTCAATACATCAACGCGCTCGATGTTGTACAAATCACGAAAATATTGGACGTCATCGCGTATGCCATCAACAAACATGTCGGCATTAGAGCTATTGCCACGAAAAATCGGGTTGTCGCGATTGCCTTCGCCCTGCGCAGTACCGACACCAGGGACATAGCGCACCGTATCTGAAACGCTTTGCATGTTCTGATCTTTAATTAATTCTGGGGTAATCACCGTCAGCGATTGCGGCAGATCAATTAATGCGGTATCGGTTTTGACCGCTGTGGTATTGGATTTCGCTTGATACCCGACTGTTAAATTAGCTTGCTTATCGCGTGTCGCGCTGACGCTCACTTCATCAAGCACTAATTCTTCTGTGGATTGCGGTCTAACCGGCTCGGCAGCATAAACGACACCACTTAAAGCGGCGCTCAAAGGCAATAAAGCTTTTAAAGGAAATTTAGTTTTGCGATTTTGGCGGATTAAGGCTGTATTGGTCATGATAGGCATAGATACTTATTTTTTTCAGTATTGGCTGCCTAGCAAATAATGCGGGGTGGCTAGTTAGAAATTGTTATTTGGTTAAGATTAATTTGTCATTACTGGTAATCCGTAATCGATATTCTTCGCCTTTATGAACAATAATCACTTGGTTTGTACCAGCAAATAATTGTTCGGTGGTTATTCGATTTGGCGGGCCAGGATTAACCACAATAGACTTGGCTTCAGTATTTTTCATGATGGCTGTCCGAATTCTGTTGATTAATATGAGAATAAAAGGTGTTCAAAAAACACAATCACTAAAGTTTATAAAGCACACCATGACTGAACAAGAGCATGCCGCCCTCGACAAATGATAATGATTCGCATTTATATGTCAAGTTTTTGTTAGTGCTTTAAAGGTGCTGACAATGATTTTTCAAACAATACCTATTCTGTTTTCACTCTCTACCATTGAATCCTCATAAGGCATTTGCAGTGTTTTCTGGCAAAATGCCGTTTATTGTCCGCAAAGCACTATAAAAATTAGGATATCCATGTCAGAACAGCCGATTTACCCAGTTAATCAACAGATTGCCGCTTCCGCCCACATTAATGCCGAAAGCTATCAACAGCTTTATCAGCAATCAATCGCCGATCCAGAAACGTTTTGGGCTGAACAAGCCGCAGCCTTTTTAGATTGGCAACAGCCTTGGCAGCAAGTGTTAGAACATGATTACCATAAAGGTGAAATCAGCTGGTTTAAAGGCGGACAATTAAATGTCAGCGTTAATTGTCTGGACAGACACCTTGCTCAACGCGGCGAGCAAATCGCGATTATTTGGGAAGGCGATGATCGACAGCAACAAAGCAGCCTGACTTACAACCAATTGCATCAACAAGTCTGCCAATTTGCCAATGTCCTAAAAGCGCAAGGTGTACAAAAAGGTGATCGGGTTTGTATTTATTTGCCGATGATTGCCGAGGCTGCGGTGGTGATTTTGGCTTGCACGCGGATTGGCGCGGTGCATTCGATTGTATTTGGCGGCTTTTCTGCCGATGCTTTACGAGACCGGATTATCGATGCCGATTGCAAAATCCTAATCTGCGCTGACGAAAGCTATCGCGGCGGTAAATTAGTGCCGTCTAAAATCAATGCCGACAAAGCCGCCGCGCAATGCCCTAACCTCACAACAATAATTGTGATTAAACATAGCGGTCATGATGTGCCTTGGCATGAAAACCGTGACGTTTGTTATCACACCGCCATGCAAGCCGCCTCTAGCGACTGCCCAGCAGAAGCGATGGAAGCCGAAGATCCATTATTTATCCTGTATACCTCTGGCTCTACCGGCAAACCCAAAGGCGTTTTGCACACTACCGGCGGTTATTTGCTGTTTGCGGCGATGACCCATAAATATGTGTTTGATTACCAAGATGGCGACGTTTATTGGTGTACCGCTGATATTGGCTGGGTAACGGGGCATTCTTATGTGCTTTATGGGCCGCTGTGTAACGGTGCGACCACTTTGATGTTTGAAGGCGTACCCACCTACCCCGCTGCCGACCGATTTTGGCAAGTGATCGACAAACACCAAGTCAATATTTTCTACACCGCTCCCACCGCAATTCGCGCCTTAATGGCACAAGGTAATGATTGGCTTAAAACTAGCCACCGCAGTTCATTACGGATTCTCGGCAGCGTCGGCGAACCGATTAATCCAGAAGCGTGGGAATGGTATTACCATCAAGTCGGCGAACAACGCTGTCCAATTGTCGATACTTGGTGGCAAACCGAAACCGGTGGGATTTTGATTACCCCGTTGCCCGGCGCAACAGCGCTAAAACCCGGCTCCGCCAGTTTGCCATTTTTCGGCGTCAATCCAGCCATTGTCGATAACGAAGGCAATTTGTTAGAAGGCGAAGCAGAAGGCATTTTAGTTTTAACTCATCCTTGGCCGGGGCAAGCGCGTAGTGTTTACGGCGACCATCCACGCTTTATCGAAACCTATTTCAAACCGTTTCCCGGCTATTACTTCGCGGGTGACGGCGCTCGGCGCGATAAAGACGGTTATTACTGGATTACCGGACGGGTGGACGATGTAATCAATGTTTCCGGCCACCGTTTAGGCACCGCTGAAATTGAAAGCGCTTTGGTATTGCATGATGACGTGGCTGAAGCTGCGGTAGTTGGCTTTCCCCATCCGATTAAAGGCCAAGGCATTTATGCTTATGTGACTTTGAATGTCGGCGTAAGCGGTGATGCTGAATTGAAAAAAGCCTTGGCGGAATTAATTAAAGCCGAAATCAGCGCCATCGCTTTGCCAGATGTAATCCAATGGGCGCCGAGCTTGCCGAAAACCCGCTCTGGAAAAATCATGCGGCGGATTTTGCGCAAAATTGCCGCGAATGAATTTGATCACTTAGGCGATATTTCCACCTTAGCTGATCCATCGGTGGTGGAAGAGATTATTGCTAATCGGGCAGTACAAAACTGATGTTCAACTTCCGCGAAATCGACCAACTCAAATCGCAATTGGATAGCTTGCGGCCGCTACCCGAACACACAGTCCGTAGCTTGCATCAGCAACAAGTCTTGGAATGGACTTATCACTCCAATGCGATTGAAGGCAATACGCTGACATTGAAAGAAACCAAAGTGGTGCTAGAAGGCATCACCATTGGCGGTAAATCAATGCGCGAACACTTTGAAGTGATTAATCACAAGGAAGCGATTGATTACGTCGAAGCGATGGTACAAAACCAAAATTCATTAAGCGAATGGCAAATTAAATCGATCCATCAATTAGTGCTGAAAAATATCGACAGCGATAACGCCGGACAATATCGACAACAAAACGTGGTGATTGCTGGTGCTGAACATCTGCCACCTAATTACTTCAAAGTCCCTGAAGCAATGGCCGATTTGATTCGGCAATATCAAACCCATGCAAATTTGCATCCCGTCGAATTAGCCGCACGCTTGCATGTCGATTTTGTCGGTATTCATCCATTTGTTGATGGTAATGGCCGCACTTCTCGGCTGTTGATGAATTTTGAATTAATGCGTCACGGCTATCTGCCGATCATCATCCCTGTTGAACAACGCCTAAGTTATTACGAGGCACTGGATAGCGCACATACTGACAAAAATTATGATTTGTTTATCGATTTGGTCAGCCAATTAGAACAAAGCACCTTACAACGCTATTTACAAATTATTCAAGGTCACTAATTCATGGCAATTAAATTAGCCTATCTCGGCGTGGTTCTAGTCTGGACTACAACGCCTTTAGCAATCAAATGGAGTAGTGAAGGCATCAGCTTTGTCATGGGCGTCACCGCGCGAATGTCGATTGGTGCGGC
>Ga0208223_1000372_pt1 | contig 11205 bp, 10 predicted proteins | sample LakMenE07Oct09ns_FD_150678 | JGI IMG/M metagenome (GOLD analysis project Ga0208223, IMG submission 150678) | Freshwater microbial communities from Lake Mendota, WI - 07OCT2009 deep hole epilimnion ns (SPAdes) | ecosystem: Environmental > Aquatic > Freshwater > Lake > Epilimnion/Euphotic zone ...
TATTGCACGTGCAATTTCAAACAAGCCAAAAGTCTTATTTCTAGATGAGCCTTTTGGTCATTTAGATGCGACTTTACGCAGAAAATTAACCAATCATTTATTAAATATTCGGGATAAAGAGGGAGTAAGTATAGTTTTGGTTTCCCACGAAGGTCAAGATGTTCTGGGCTTATGTGATTCCATTTGTCTACTTCGTAATGGATTATTAAGTAAAAAATATAGTCCAACAGAATTATATTATAAAAATAAAAATAATCCTCAGGCCTTTCTTTTTGGTCCTTTAAATAGTATAGAAATTAAAGGAGTGAAAATAACCTTTAGACCAGATGAATATCAAATTTCTGATTCCAAAGGCATCCATTTAAGCTATATCCGCTCAATTTTTGTAGGTTCTCTTTACCATAATTATTTTAGAACAGACAAGCAAGAAGAAATAATTTTGTATAGCTTTGACAAACAGCATGACATCCGATACATCCGACTTACCTCAAAAAAATAACAATCGTCCTTGGTACGCTATTTTAGGTGTTTTCAAAGATTCGATTATAGGTTATTTTTCTGAAGGGGCATTCTTTCACGGCGCTGCTTTAGCGTATTACACACTTTTCTCATTCGTTCCAATTATCTATTTGAGCACTTCAATTTTTGGTAGAGTAGTGGGAAAAGAAAACATGCAAATCATTATTATTGATCTACTTCAAAATCAAATAGGAATTTCGGATACAAAAGGAATAATGGATTTTTTAAACGGTGTAAATTTTGATAAGCCAAGTCTTTTCCTAGAAATCGTAAGCATCGGAATATTACTTTATGGCTGCTCAGCATTTTTAGTTTCCCTTAAGCGAAGTATCAATGAGTTCTTTAATATTAGTAAAAAGAAAAGACATGAGGAAAATATTATTATGGATATTATAGGTTTTCGGTTCTTGTCTGTTGCTTATTTGGCCATATTTGCGTTTATTATTATCCTTTTGTATTTCCTGCAGGGTTTTATCTTTTATGCTTTTACAAATTATCTTCATTTTAAAAATGGCTTTGTAGATTTTACCTTAGAGTTTTTTCAGCACCTCATTTCAATTTTTAGTAATATTTTGATTTTTACCATTGTTTTTAAATACATCCACGATGGTTTTGTACCCATAAAATTGGCGATAAAAGGAGCTTTTGTAACTTCAGTTTTATTGTTTTTAAGCCAATTATTAATCAAGTATTACCTACACAATTATTTTTTCCTAGGAAATATGGGTATCGCAGGATCTCTTTTTATTTTCTTAGCTTGGGTGCATTATTCTGCACAAATTGTATTTTTTGGAGCGAAATTTACTGCAGTTTTAGCTGAACGTGATGGAATAAAAATCAAGTAAATGCTATAAAAATCCTGGAGGTTTTCTGAATTCGATTTTTGCAGCTTTAAAAATAGATGATGTGTTTTGGATACTCAGTAAAAAGCTTTTGTTTCCTCCGATTGGAACATAGTAAAAGGATAATGCCCAGCAGTGTAAATTTCTATTCAATGAAATAAATGCGTTTGTTAATTTTAAGGTATTTACATTGATATTTAAATTCCCTGAAATATTCCATTTTTTTGTAAAACTTACATCCCCATTCATTACTAAAGTTTGTGTCTGAAAAAACTTTTCTTTTGAAAAATTAGAAATTGCTTGATTAGCATTTAATGAATAAACATGCGAAAGGGAAATTTTCCAAGGGATGTCAAAATAAATAGCTTGCTCAGGATGTAGTGCAAAATAATTAAAATCACTGTCCCAATTTGTGTCTCTTTGTTCTCCACTTTCAGCAATTTTATCTCGAGAACTTTTTGGTGCAAGTGTAATAGAGGTCGTTAAACTTGTATTTAAAATCCTTCCAATTCCCTGTCCTTTAGCACTTGCATATGCACCTGTTGTCTTCCCAGTTATTGTATCCCAAGAGTATGGACTGAAAGTTGCATTAGAAACGAAATTTATCCATGTAGCTGGACTGATTCTCAAATTCATAGCGATATTAGAAAGCTGCATAGAATCTTTTAAAAAGTCGTAAAATCCTGTTAGAGAGAATTGATCAATTAAGCGAATTTTCTTGAAGCCTGTAAGTGTATCTTTCTCTGATTTAACTTTTAATTCTAATGAATTGTTTAATCCAAATGTTAAAAGAGAAGCAGCTTGAGTATTTCCTGCAGAATATACGCTTCTTTCAAAAGGAGAATAAACAACAGCATTTTGATTTACACCAGCATTAGAAGTTATCAAAGAATTTAGTTTTGGTACATATCGGTATCCAATAGTAGGAGTCATTAGATGCCTCATTAGGGGCTTAGATTTTCCAATTACTCGAAAATAGGAATATAAAATACTTGTCATATTTATACTCATATTAAATTCCTGAGCCATTCCCAATTTCCTTAATGTATCAATACTTGTATTGTTTGTAGTAGAATTGTATGTTTTTTCAATTTGCTGAAAATTGATTTTATTTCCATAATTCATGCTGGGATTAATCTTTAATGTACTCCCAAATATGCCCATTGTAGTCTGCAAAGTCGCATTCTGAGAAATACCATTAAAAAATTCTTTTGAAATAGCTCCAAAATCAGCTTGTTGAATTAAAGAATCCTTGAATGTAGAACGATTTTGAGCTTCCATATTATAACTTATACCAATTCTTGAAATTGTTTTTTTAAATTCGGTATTATTAATTTTAAAAGTATTTTTAAAAGGAAAAATACGGGTTAAATTGGCATTAAAAATGGGGCTGATTAAGGAAATATTTTTTGCTAATGAATTTTGACGGATAGAAATTTTCATCCCCATGGATAAGGGCTTGTCAGGAAATATTCTATTGATATTTATGTCAGAATTAAAACTATTGTTAAAATATTCACTATTTATAGGGTCAAGGTTATTCTTGGAATTGTTGTCAGAAATAAAATTTACATTTGAAGAAAAACTCCAAAAGGGATTTGATTTAACCTCTTTTCTATGGATCCAATTTATACTAAACTTGTTGTTATTTTGATTCGTAGGAAACCCCGACCGAAATTGCTGAAATCCAAGAGATAGATTTCCAGAGAAAGCGTACTTTTTTGAATAATCCAAGTCGTTTCTTAAGCCCCAGCTTCCACGACTGTAAATATTTGAATAAATAGAGGTTTGCATCATGTCATTTATTGGAATGTAATAACCTAAATTTTGGAACCCAAACCCATATTGAGATAAAGGAATAAATTCTGGAAATAACAATCCTGAGGATTTTTTCTTTTGATTTGGAATAATTGCAAATGGTAATCCAAGTGGGGTAGGAATTCCATTGATGTATAAATTTAAAGGACCTGAAACAATTCTTTGGTCTGGAATAATAATACCTTTTGACATTTGGAAATGATAATGGGGATTCTCTTGATCACATGTGCTTAACTTTCCGCTTCGGTAATGAACTTCCTCATTTGATAGTCTTTTTGCATTTGTCATTTGAAAAAAAAATTCATCTTGTTTGAGATCTAATTCTTTAAGATATCCTTTTTTTGTTTTGATATTGTAGCGCATTATTTCACAACTAATTGCTTCATTACCGTCAGTAAAACTTGGTAGTTCAATTTTATTACTGTCTTTGTCAAAACGATAAGAAGCAAGTATTTCATTGATTTTTATGTCAATTAAAATATATCCAGCAGTAATTGTAATATCCTCCATCTTAACTATGGCATTACCTACTAAATGTACTTTCCTGTTTTTTATATCAGCATAAATTGTATCTTTAGCACTGTAGGATACAATACTTTCAATCATGTTGTTATTTATCACAACGGAATCTTTCATTTCTTTCTGCGCTGAAACAGGCAAAAAAGATAACTTTATCAACAATACAACGAAGAAAAGTTCTCGTATCCCAGAATTAGTAGTCAAAACTAAAGGCCTAAATTTGTTAAATTATTGTGCATAGTACAAAGTTACCATTTTTCAGGATGTTAAAGAAAAACGTTGTGGTTTCTAAATTATTGGAAGGTTTAATCATTGTTGTTACTTTCTTAGTTCCATTTTCTTTGCTTTCGCAGCAAATAAAAACTGTTGTTATAGATGCTGGACATGGAGGAAAAGATCCTGGTTGCCACGGAAATTTTGCATTTGAAAAAGAAGTCTGTTTATCTATGGCTTTAAAATTAGGAGCTTTGATTAAGGAAAAGTTTCCAGAAATAAAAATAATCTATACACGTGAGAAGGATGTATTTGTAGAATTAATTGAACGAGCTAATATTGCAAACCGCGCTAAAGCAGATTTATTTATTTGTATTCATGCCAATGCCAATGCAAGTGAAGCAGCATTTGGCACGGAAACTTATGTTTTGGGTCTTCACCGAACAGAAGCCCAACAAAAAGTTGCAGAAAGAGAAAATTCTATCATTGCTTTAGAAGATGATAAAGGGGCAAAGTATAAAGAGATTGATCTTTCAACTGATGCAATTATTGTTCGACAGCTGCAATTAAAGGTTTTTTTAGACCATTCTATATTATTTGCAGAAAAATTACAAAAAGAATTTAAAAAATTTGGAAGGTACGATCGAGGAGTAAAACAAGCTGGTTTTTTAGTGCTATACAAAACTACAATGCCAAGTGTATTAATAGAGACTGGCTTTTTAACTAATTCAACGGAGGAAAAATTTTTAGGTAACACAGCAGGACAGTCAAATATGGCCACGTTGATGTTCAATGCATTTGAAAATTACCGAAATCAGATAGAAAATAAAATCACTATTAAGAATGAAAAAAATGATATAATGCTAGAAGAGCCAGTTACATCAATCAAAGTAATATTAAAGGATAGTTTAGGTTTAGTTTTTAGAGTTCAAGTTGAGTCTTGGGATCAAAGAAGAGATAATTCATATAAGTTATTTAAAGGTTACGAAGTATATGAATATGAGCAAGATAATTCATTTAAATACTGCATTGGGAATTTTTCTGATTATCAAATAGCAAAAGATTATAAAATTGAATTAATAAAAAAGGGCTTCCAAAATGCATTTTTGGTTGCTTTTTTAAATGGAGAACGAATTAATATCGAAAAAGCTATTAAATTAGCAGAAAAATAGGTTAATTGAGATTTATTAAAGAATTAAAAGTAGGTTCTATTGCTATTTCAGGAATTATCTTGTTAGTTCTTGGCGTTAATTTTCTAAAAGGTAATAGTTTTTTTGGAGGTGATTTGGAATACTATTCCTACTTTGAAAATTCAGGTCAACTTACAGTTGCAAGTAACGTTACATTGAATGGAGTAGTTGTTGGAAAAGTTAAAAAAATAGCATATACTCCAAATATTAATCCTAAAAAACGAGTTAAGGTCACATTTACTATAAATAATTCTGATGTAGTTTTGCCAAAAGGCACAATTATTGAAATTGGGTCATTGGATTTATTTAGTAAAGGGATTTTAATAAAATTATCTTCAGATCTTTCAAAAGGAAATTACCTGCCCGGAGCTTCTATACCAGGAAGGTTAAGTGTAGACATGATATCTCAAGTAAAGGCCTATGCAGATCCAATTGCACAAAAGTTACAAGGAATGATGGCTTCTATTGATAAAATGGTAATTTCTTTGTCTGCTTTTTGGGATACTACAGCAACATCTGAAATTGAGGGTAGTTTGAAACAAGTAAAATTAACAATTCAGAAATTAGGTAACGTTGCTTCCGAAATCGAAGGTTTTGTAGTAGCTGAGAGAATCCAGTTTTCTAGAATTATGCAAAATGTTGAAGGGATTACGTCAAATCTGCAAAAAAGCAATGAGCAAATAACAGCTATAATAGGAAATACAAAGAGAATCACAGATGATTTTGTTACCGCTGATTTTAAATCAGTGATACTTGATGCTCAAACAACTCTCAAAAAATTAAATTTAGTTTTAGATGATGCAAGCAAAGGAAATGGAACATTGGGTAAATTGATTCATGATGAAAAGTTATATGATGAGTTAGTTGAAACGAATAATGAACTGCAAAATCTTGTTTCTGATATTCAAGTTCATCCAGAGAGGTACATTCATTTCTCGCTTGCTGGCCGCAAGACAAAAGGGGTTCCCTTGAGCTCGAAAGAGGAAAAAAAATTGCGCAATTTATTGGATAGTATTCCTGAATAAGTATTTTTTATGTTGAAAATCATTTTATTTTCACTACTTGTAATTGTTGGATTCGGCTTTTTCGGATACAATATTTGGAAAGTTAGAAGTAATATTCTTTTGGGAAGAGATTTAAATCGCTCTGATAATTTTTGGACTCGTCTGAAGCTAATGACACTAGTTGCATTTGGGCAAAAAAAAATGTTTTCTAAACCTATTCCTGCATTTCTCCATCTTGCTTTATATCTTGCCTTTGTAATCACTCAAATTGAACTAATTGAAATTCTTGCTGATGGTCTATCCGGAGGACATCGTTCATTACGTGCTTCTTTGGGAGGATTTTATACTTTCATGATAAGTTTTATAGAAATTTTATCTGTGCTAGCTTTTATTGCCACAATTGCTTTCTTGGCGCGAAGAAACATGTTGAAAGTCCCTCGTTTAAGGATGAGTGAATTAAAGGGATGGCCTACGAAAGATGCGAATTTAATCCTGATTTTTGAAGTAATTTTATTAATCTGCATTTTTACGATGAATGGTGCAGATGAAGCTGCTCAGGTATTAAGTTCAAATTCCAGTTATGGATTTACAGTAAGTCAATTTATTGGGCCTGTATTTTTTGGAGGGATAAAATCAATAGAAACCCTTCATTTATTAGAGCAAATAGGGTGGTGGGGACATATTATCATGGTCTTCATTTTCTTAAATTATCTGCCGTACTCTAAGCATTTTCATATTCTTTTAGCTTTTCCCAACACTTATTATTCTAATCTCGAAAAAAAAGGAAAATTTACCAATTTAGAATCGGTTACGAGTGAAGTTAAGTTAATGCTTGACCCAAGTGCAGATCCATATGCTGTAGCAGTTGATCCAAATGTTGCACCATTGAGATTTGGTGTAAAAGATGTAACAGATTTAACTTGGAAAAATCTTCTTGATGCCTATACTTGCACGGAATGTGGTCGCTGTACTTCTGCCTGTCCTGCTAATCAAACTGGCAAATTACTCTCTCCTCGAAAAATCATGATGGATACACGAGATCGCATGGTTGAAGTAGGGAATAATCAACGGAAATTTGGTAAAGATTTTGACGATGGAAAAAGTTTATTGCATTCCTATATTTCAGAAGAAGAAATTTGGGCCTGTACAAGTTGTAATGCCTGCGTGGAAGAATGTCCAATTAATATCGATCCGCTTTCGATCATAATCGACTTAAGAAGATTTTTGGTAATGGAAGAATCAAAGATGCCAACAGAATTAACAGGGATGTTGACGAATATTGAAAACAATGGAGCTCCATGGCAATTTTCACAGAGCGACCGCTTAAATTGGGCAAATGAAGAGTAATTTAATATCAAATGATTTAATTCAGATAAATGAAAATGGGAAAGCACTTTCACCTATTTTGCCTGAACATATAAAAAATTACCTTATCGATATTGATGGTACAATTTGCGATGATATTCCAAATGAAGAACCCGAAAGAATGCTTACTGCCTCTCGTTATGATGACGCTTTAGAGACAATTAACACATGGTTTAATGAAGGTCATATTATTACTTTTTTTACTTCTAGAGTAGAAGAACATCGAATTGTAACGGAACTATGGCTCAAGGAAAATGGATTCAATTATCATGCTTTGTTAATGGGAAAACCAAGAGGAGGAAATTATCATTGGATTGACAATCATATAGTACGTGCTACACGTTTTACTGGTAAATTTACTACTATGATTGAAAAAAGTACAAATATTCAAGTTTTTGAAGAATAAGATATGAGTTTACATGTTCCTACAATGTCTGAAATGATTGCCAAAGGTGAAACACCAGAAATTCTCTTTTGGGTTGGTTGTGCAGGAAGTTTTGATGATCGAGCTAAGAAAATCACAAAAGCTTTGGTTAAAATATTAAACCATTGCAAGGTGAATTTTGCAGTTCTTGGAACGGAAGAAAGTTGTTCTGGAGATCCTGCAAAACGTGCTGGAAATGAGTTTACTTTTCAAATGCAGGCAATGATGAACATTCAGGTATTAAATGGATATGAAGTAAAAAAAATTGTTACTGCCTGTCCACATTGCTTTAATACATTGAAAAATGAATATCCTGAATTAGGAGGTGAATATGAAGTTGTTCATCACACACAATTAATTCAAGATTTAATCAATACAGGCAAATTAGCATTGGAAGGCAGCGAAACCTACAAAGGAAAAAAAATCACTTTTCACGATCCCTGTTATTTAGGTCGAGCAAATGATGTCTATGAAGCACCAAGGAGTTTGATTGAAAAATTAGATGCAGAATTGGTAGAAATGAAACGCTGTAAATCAAAGGGTTTATGTTGCGGAGCAGGTGGAGCACAAATGTTTAAAGAAGCAGAACCAGGGACAAAAGAAATAAATATCGAGCGTACTGAGGATGCCTTGGAAACAGTTGCAGAAATTATTGCAACTGGATGTCCTTTTTGTAATACTATGATGACAGACGGCATTAAAAATGTTGAAAAAGAAGATGCTATAAAAGTTTTAGATGTAGCAGAATTAATTGCCAATGCAGCAGATCTTTAAATCACTTTTTCCTGAGTTGCCTGATTCAAGTCGCATTTGGTTGCATCTTGCGAATAGAAAATTAGTAGCCTCAGAGGAGCAATTTTTAAAAGAGCAATTAACTGTATTTCTTGATAGCTGGTCTGCTCACGGAAAAAGATTACAATGCAATGCAACTTTACTTTTTTCGCAGTATTTAATCTTTTCTGTAGATGAAAATATCGAATCTGCCTCTGGATGTTCCATTGATTCCTCAGTTCATTTTGCAAAACGCATGGGCTCAGAATTAGGGATAGATTTTTTTACGCGACTGGAAGTCTTAGTGGTAGAAGGAAATGAAACACGCTTACTTTCTTATTTTGATGCGGTAGCTCAAAAAGCCCCTTTTATAAATCCTCAGATTACTCAGTTATACGAATTGAGGTCAATGCAATGCTAATCTAAAATCTCTTTTAAACGAATAAGTGCTTCCACTTTTTCAGCATTTCCAATTTGTTGATAGGACGCAATTAAGTTATTTATCATCCTCATTATAATACTCGTATTAGAGCAGGGCTCAAAAAAAGTGCGTTCATAGCTTAATTTGAGTTCATCTAAAAAAGATTTAATTTCTGCAGCATCAAAAACACTGCCCTTTGAGAAAGCGTTTATGTAAAATAATACGCCGTATTCATTTTGGGTATTGCTTAAAAATCCGGTTCCTTTATCATCCATATAAGCCAAAATAAAATGATTTGGCAAGTTCACACCATAAATGGGAAGGTCTAATTTTTGAGCAATAATGCTATAAATTAAACTGATAACTAAGGGATTCCCTTTTTTGCTTTCCATTACAACATTGATGCAGGAATTAACAGGAGAATAATAATTTTTTGTGTCTCCTTGAAAATGATACATTCCAAAGAAGATACGATTAAAGATTTTTACTTGTTCGTAGGCTGTCTGATTATCATTTAATTCAAGCCAAATATCTTTTCGGATAGCTTGTATTGAATTATATATTTGAGAATCATCTAAATCTGGATATTGGAATTTTGCAATAATTATCGCGCCTTCTAGTAAATCTTTCTCTGATGAGGCCGTCCATTCAAGTAATTGATTTTTTATGACTTCAAATTGAATGTCTTGAATGATGTTTTCAATTCTTGTTTGAAAGATTAATCCATAATAATCATTTTCCCAAGATTGTTCCAAATAAGGAATTGCATCAGGCCCAAATTGTATTAATTTCCCCCTTACGTGCTCGAATACAGAATCATCGGGATCGTCAATTAATTTTACTAGGGCTTGTATAGAAGAATTCTCTAAATTCATAACTCAGCAAAAGTATACTGAAGGTCTTTTTAATTTCTGAGATTTTTAAATCTTTATCAATGTTCAAATGTTAATTTTTAAACTATCGTTTTTCTTGTAAATGTGAAGAACAAAATCTTGTTGAAAAAGACGAAAAATTATTTGATTATTCGCATTCGTACCAGTAAAATATTTTATTGTTAAAAATCAAGATTTCATTCGAAGTGAGAACTATTTAGTGAATATTAGCGAACACTATACGGCCTTGAATTTCATGGTTTTTGCTACTGAGCTGAAACTGTTAATTTTTAAAATTTCTGCAAGAACATTTTTGAAAAATTTTAGTTTCAGAAAGGAGTTATCTTGTTCGCGACGAGTTGTAAGTAGTTGTAAAACTATGATTTGCGAACAAAATGGAAATTCAGAGCCTTGACTTTTTTAGCTTCGCTGCTACTTTGTGGTGTTTCTTGACTTGTACTGAGCTTGTCGAAGTATCAAGAAAAAAAGAAAGTAAAAAAGAAAACTTTCTCAAATTGAGATTATTGTTTTCGTTATGAATTTGATTAGTGGTTCGAAAGCGTACACTCCTAAAATTATTTTTAGGAGAATCAAATAACTGCATAAACGATTTTTAAAATCGCTTCTTCTTCTTTAATCGCATCGTTTTTTATTTTTTCAGCTTTTGCCAAAATTTCTTTTTTAAATGCCTCATCTTTTAGTTCTGCTGCATTAATTCTCACGTTCATATATGCACCAATAACCGCACTTCTTGCGCACAAAGCACCTACACCAGCATCACTTATGGAATTTGGATTCCCTATCTCTGCCATTGCTTTTATTATTGGGAAAGAAGAATAAGCTAAAATCATTGTCTTAAGCGGAACTTCTGTTGCAAATTTTGTAGCATTTTGAATTGCTTCAGAGCGTGTTTTTACTTCTTGCTCAGAGGATTTGGGCAGTGAGAATGCCTCCATTATTTTATTAAATGCATTGGTATCCTCATCTACTAAGTACAATAATTCATCTTTTATGTTTTGACCTTTTTCTGCCCAAGCGCTAAATTCCTTCCACCGCTTATCCCAACCTTTTTTATGTGCTGAAAGATTCGCTACCATTGTTGCGAGCGATATTCCAAGTGATCCCATGTATGCTGCTATTGATCCTCCTCCTGGAGCTGGCGATTCACTTGCAGTTTCATTTGCAAACTCTTGTAAAGATAAATTAACAAGTTTGTCTTGTTTTTCCTCATTTAGTAAGTATTCAAT
>Ga0208223_1000373_pt1 | contig 11187 bp, 21 predicted proteins | sample LakMenE07Oct09ns_FD_150678 | JGI IMG/M metagenome (GOLD analysis project Ga0208223, IMG submission 150678) | Freshwater microbial communities from Lake Mendota, WI - 07OCT2009 deep hole epilimnion ns (SPAdes) | ecosystem: Environmental > Aquatic > Freshwater > Lake > Epilimnion/Euphotic zone ...
ATCTCCTGCAATTGGGACTGCTGAGTTAGCATATAAGTTAGCAACAAGTTCTAAACCTGAAGGAGAAAGAGCGAAGCTAACAAGAGCAAAAGAATTGTATAGAAGACTACCATTAGAAATAGGAGGATTAGCAGGAGTTGTTCCTTTTTACAAAGACTTTAGAAAAATTGTTATGGAAGGAGTATATAAAGAATTAAAAAAAGAAACAAAAGAAACAGCTGCAAAGACGGAAGCTAGAGAAATAAAAACTGCTTTAACAGATAGCCAAAAAATATCGTCTTTAAAAGAAATGAGGTCTATTGGAGAATATACAAAAGAAGAAATAAATAATGCTATAAAAAGAATAAAAGACCCTGAATATAGAAAAGCTTTTAATGACAAAGAAGAAGCAATAAAGAAAAAAATATTAGACAAATATGGTTATGAGAATTTAACAGACTTTAAAAGAAATGATGAAGATAACTATGAAATTGAATTTGGTGATGATTCTCCATATAGAATTGAAAGAGCAGAATCTGCAAAAATAACATTAGAGTTGAAGAAAAGAATGGATGCTATTAAAGATGGTGAGGAATATTACTCAACTGAGGGAGCTGCTATTGTTGCTCCAAAGAAAAAAGCTAATAAGTATAATAGGTTTGAATCAAGAACAAAAGTTAATAGGTATAATAGATTTGAATCAGAAAAAAAAGTGAATAAGTATAATAGGTTTGAATAAGATTAAAACCTAACGTACTTTAAACATTTTTGTTTCTCGTAGTAAGCCATAATCTCCATGTCATTGGTAGACTTTGCTCGTGGAGTTCTACCACTGTATTTTATTTGACCTACTAACTCATTCAACTTGGCGTAAATTATTCCGTCTTCACAAGCCCATATAAGAACAGGGTTTAGTCTTTTTTCAGATAACTTCATGATTTTTCTTACGGCTATAGGAAGTGGGTAAGCTTTGTCCATTGTCCTTATCCTACCCTTTACCTCTGCGTAAGCTATTAAATTCTTGTCTTTGTCAAAGACCTTATAGTCAATGTCAAATTGGTCTAACTTTTGAAATGAGCCACCAAATATGTCTACAAATTTTTTAATAGCAACCTGTTCTCTTCTTAAATCTTCTTCTACTTCAAAAATCGTCATACTCTATTGATTTAAAAATTAATCTTAACTCTGTCATTAACACTTTTATTTCTGCCTTTGCATCTTCATAATCTCTATCGGACAGCGTTTCAAATAAAACAACCAAAGAGTCCTGTTGAATACCAATTAGGTATGCAATACGATTGACTCTTGCCTCTTCTATTTTTCTTTGCTCAGTCATTAGATACCATTGAACATCTGATTTATTTTTCTTTCTATAAACTCCTCTTTTCCAACATGAGTTCTTTCGGCAACTAAGTTAATTATTTTTTTAATTCTATTGTACTTTTCTTGAACTTTTATTATTTCTCTTCTCTCAGATGTAAGCTGATTAACCAAAAGCTTTAACTTTACAATCTCATCTTTTAATTCATCGTATTTCATTTGGGGTAAAACTACATCCAAATTGTTTATGAAACAGTTCTTACATTCTAAGTACTTATTACTTAACTCAATAGATTGTTTTATTAAACTAGATGCTTGATTAACGTAATAAATTATTGTCGCGTGGTCTTTATTTATGGCTTTACCTATAGCTTGAAGAGTACTTCCATCTTCTCTCAATATTTTTGAGAATATCATCCTTGCCTCAACATTATTTCTTTTGCGTGTTTTAATGTTAATGTCTGTGTCAAATACTTGCGATACTATTTCTTTTAATTTTTCCATCCTTTTAAAATTTCAGTTTTTAATCCGTGTTTATTTAATTCATTTATTCTGTACTCCTGTAACTTGCTTAACACTCCACTTTCTTTTTTTACTTCTATAAAGAAAGCATCGCTATTTTTGGGTAAGACAAGTAAGTCGGGTATGCCATTTTTATTGGTCTTTATGAGTTTTATTACATAGTAGCCTTGACCTTCAAGCTCCTTAATTTTTTTAGATTGTATTTGCTGTTCCGTCATATTTCATCTTCTACGTTAGTATTTTTTATTGGTACATCTAAGCCGTACATCAAGTCAAACATTGCAAAACTTCGAGCAGCATTTCTCTTACTGCCTTGTATTGTTTTAAACCACCACTCTCTAAATATTAGATACTTTTCGTGAGTGTATTCTCCATTTGCTATTTCATACTGCTTGTTAATAGCAATCCTTACAAATTCATTCTTATCTTTCATAATAGTGTTTTTTTAAAATGGTTAATAGTATAGTCCTTCTTTTTTATTACTGTTTTATATATATCGTTTTCAATCCCTCCCTTTGTAAATATCCAATAGACATCGTTGTCTAGTCTATCTTTTGTTGTCATCCTATCCTTGCTCTGCCAATAGCTTGTAGCACTGAAGTCAATGTTGTAGTACACCAAGCAGTCGGCTTGTTTTAATGATATACCTTCCCTACCTGATACTATTTGCAGTGCTATATTCTTGTCTGTACTTTCAAAAACACTGAGGTCAGTTGTCAAGTTTTCTGCACCAAATACTTGAATTAATGCGTTTAGTTCTTCTTTGAACTTGTAGAATATACCAATCTTTGCGGTCGCAAATTGCGACTTGATAAACTCAGCCTTAGTTAAATCAAGCACCATAGAGTTACCACTTTCAAACTTTATAGTCCCGGAGTATAGTTGGTGTAGCTTCATCATTAACTTAACGGCAGTATCTGCCAATATAACTTCCTCCTTACCTTCAACAACTAAATCTTTCTTTAGCTTGTCTATTATTTTATAAGTCGAGTCTTTAAGCTCAACGTGCATAACGTGTTCCGATGTCTTTACCTTAAACCCTGCATCCAATTGCGTGTAGTTAATTGTGTATGGTTTCATTTTATCAAGTATGGACTGCAATCCTTTTGAGTAGTCCCTAATAAAAAGTCCGTTGATTTTTTTCTCCGTTACCTTTACATAAGCGCTACAAAATTTATAGAAGCTTGAGAACTCATTGAATGGGTTGTTTGGTATACCATACACTTGGTGATACATCTGCGAGTAACTCTCAGGCGTTGGTGTCCCTGAAAGTAAAATTACAAATGGCTTGTATTTTTTTATTGTATCTCTCACTATCAAGGCTCGTTGTGAAGGCTTAGGAAAAGCACCCATGCTATGTGCTTCATCTAAAATAATCAAGTCCCAATGTTGGTCATCTTTAACTAAATGTAAGCTCTCATAGTTTATTATACATATATTATAATTCGGTCCAAACAATGCGTAGTCACTTTCAATTGAAGATATTGCCTTCTTCTTAGTTACAAACAACACATTGGTAGCGTTCACCTTTTCAGCTATCGCCAAACTTGTAAGGGTCTTACCTGTGCGAACCTCCATAGCAAGATACAAGAACTTATTCTCAAGTAACATTTCAGTTCCCTTTAGTATAATTTCTTTTTGGTAATCCCTAAATGTAAGTTTCTGTTCTCTCATTGTTTCTATTCTATAGTAGTCAATACTCTCTGATATGTTTTTAATGACATCTTCATTATTTTTATATTTATACACCTCGATGTTCACTGCGTTCTTACCCCTTCCAACTTTAGTCATAACCTTTTGCTCAACTATTGATTGAAGTAGTTCGCAGTGCTGCCACATCTTCCTATTACTAAATCCTAACTTTCTCTCAATCATTAACGTCTTGCTTTCTTCTTATTATAAGCCATCTTCCTCGAGCATCTCTACCTTCTTCGGGTGGTACACCCTCCTTAAACATTGCATATGAGTTTAGCCACTTATAGAATCTTGTTCTACTCATAGACATCCTTGAACTTGCTCCGTAGTCAGGATACTCTCTAACAAAGTTATCGTACAGGTCGTTCTTATATAATCTAGCTCCCGGGTCAAGAACAATCTCTCTATCTTGGTCATCAATTAAGCCACACCATTCTATAAACTCGTGACTTGTTTCTGCCGACAGTTGTCGTATCTTTAAGTTCACGAACTTTGATTTCACCAATCCTGTTACTAAGAAGTTTTGTAGGTTGTTTAGCATGTAGTTGTCAAACTCACACCAATCATCATCACTCCAATCTCCAAACATTAACTTTCCAAATTCATCCAATGGCGTATATGTTTTGGTATAATGCTGATGTAACTCCAACTCCCATTTCCTTCTTGCGAATGAATTACCTGCACCCTTTATCGCATAGTTAGTTGTTATAGCAATCTTTGGTGACTTACTGAATGGTATCTTTATAGCATCCTTATTCTTTTTCTCTAGTGTCATACCCTCTGTTACTACTGAGAACAATCTCTCAAAGTCAAAGTGTTTCTTTACATCATCGAAGCATAGTATCTGCGTGTCTGCTGACACCAACTGATAAGCAAAGGAGCGTTCAAAAGCAAAGGACTTACCATCTATTACTACGAGCTTCTTCATACAATTCAATGAGTTCATAAACAATCCCTTTCCTGTGCCTCCCTCAGGATTGTCGCTAATCACCTCATCGTTTAATATAATTGCCGGGCAGAATGATAGGTTCTTGTATGCGTGTAGTAAAAATCCTATCGTACTCTCCATTGTTTTTATCCTGTTCTCATCTTGGTTGCATATGTTTCTAATGAACACCTTATAGTCAAAGTTTTCGCTTACTGAACATCTATTAAAGTTCCTATTAATTATATGGTCTTTCCAAACATAGCCACCCAAATCTAAGTAGTCAATCGTTGTTATTTCACTTCCTGTAATCTTTACTGCACAATTCTTATAGTACAGGTACGCTGATGTTTTGGTATCTTCTATAAAGTAAATGTCTATTGTGGATAATAACGATAAGAACTCCTCCTTAAAGAACCTCGTGTTGTCTGCAAAGTAGTTGTAGATAGATATGTCCTCCAACTCTATTAACTGCATAAGTATAAAGTCCTTTATTTCTTTCTCAGATGTGTGGTCTATTAGGTTGTTGGTTACCTTCACGAACACATAACTCTTACCTCCTTCCGGGCAATACTTGTAGAACCCTGAGTCCTCTAAAAACTTCTTGAAGAGTATGTGTATTATCTTAATCACTCCCTTGTCATTCTTAGACCAAAATACCTGCTGAGAATTTTCTTCTTCAACTTTATTTAACACTGAGTCTATTACACTTGAATCAAAACTTGAGTCCTGCAGTTGGCTCTTAATTTCATTCCTAGATACTCCTCTGCGTAGCTTCTCTTTTATTTGGCTGACACGTTCCTCATCCTCATAGTACTTCGTGCCAAAGCTCGATGTATTACGATATGCAGAGTCTATTGTCATTGATATCTCTTGCACAGTAAAGTCATCCGTTGAGTATTGGTTTAGAATGTATGATGCAAGACTCTTGTTTATTCCAAACTCATTGAAAGCCATTGCAAGTATAAACGTGTTATGGTTTCGTTGTCCATCTATCATTGGATACTTCTTACTCCACCACTTAACTAGTATCTCCACAATCTTATTCTCATCCGTAATTGGTATCGTTGCGATGTCTCTGTGCTTAATAACTTCGTTGTATTGTGTTTCCTCAATCTTGTCCCATACCGAAGAGTTCTCGTTGATGTGAATTAAGGGGTCATAGGACTCGTAACAGACACGACTGATGTTCTTGCTTGTGTTATCAAAGTAAGTCGAGTTAAAGTGCTTCTCAAGCGAATTAAAGTAGTTTATGTGATTGTCTATTTCTTTTGGTATCTTAACCAATACTTTCAGTCCGTTACCTGATGGAGATATAAATACTGAGAACACATATTTATTCTTTGTAAGCATTTCTTTGTCTTGTAATAAATCCTTTTGCTTTTCATAGCCATCAAAGTCTAGGCATACAAGTCCACTATGCTCAATGATTGATGTGTCTGCTCGTTTGTTGAATGTGCCACTGAAACAAATTGATGGCAACATCTTTTTCATTTCATTACGCTCACTCTTGTTCTTCTCCAATCGTATCTTCTTAACCAACTCCTTACTCGCTCCATTCTTGATTCTTTCTAATATCTGATGTGCCTCACGATAGAATGGTGTGTTGGTTTCTTTTATGCTTTTAAATATGGTAATGTTGTATGTATTCATCTTAGTGTCGTTTTTGTGTCGAAATCGATATCCTCAAAGTCTTTATCTATAAGGATAGTGTCGATAATGTTAATTTTATTTCTTAATTGTAATGAAAAAAAATATATATAATATAAATATATATATATAGTAATATAGGGGGTAAAAAAAGGGGAACTTAACATCCCCCTTAATTAACCGATAATTAGAGTTATACCTAAAATGGTAGGTCTTTAGCGACTGCCTCTTTTTCAATTGGCTTACTCTCTCCTGCCTTTGGCTCGTAGGTATCTAATTCCATATAGGGATTACCACTACGACCATACTTGGCGTTTAAATTTACCCAACCACCTTTCTCGTGCTTACGCAAAAATGTTATAGCATCATCCACCTTGATTGATACTCTTCCGATAACGAAATCGGGTGCGTTCTCTTGTCTCTTGAAAGAGAAGCCGTCTGCAAAGATTTTTTCGTCTTGTGCCATTGTACTTTGTTTTTAAATTTACCCCAATCTATTTTAATCATCCAATATACCTTTGGGGTTAAGCATATAGGTTGATACGTTGAGCCTTACGCTCATCCGATTTCTTAAAAAAGGTCTTCTTCTATAAAGTGATTGTTGATGTTGTCCGTTGGATTGCCACCAAAATACTTTCTGTGAATCTCTATTGCCTTGGCTACCTTTTGTTCGCCACCAAGAATAAAGTTTTCAGTTGGTGTATATATTCCCAACTGTTGGGATAACTTGTCTACAACATAAAACACCAATGGCTTACCAAACAGCTGCTGATATATATAACACTGAGAGTCATAGTTGTATGACTTTGCTGACCACTTAAACTTGTTTATATCGCTTGTAGTCTTTAAGTCTATGATGCACTCATCTGTTATAATATCTGCCTTACCCTTCCACATCATACCCTGTATCTCTCCAATTGCAGGTACTTCGTATTGATTGCCATCTTTGTATATCTGCTCAAAGAAACGTAGATTGCCCGTCATAACTCTAACTAAGTTTTCTATCTCATCCTTTTCTTTCTTAAGCATACAAAAGGGTAGGTTATTCTTTTTAATAAACTCCTTATATTCTTTTGTTAATCGAGTACCTGTATCGACAAACTTAAAGTCTAATGCCTTATCAGGTTCAAGAATTAGCTGATGAAAATATCTTCCATCTGAAAAACTCTTGTTGTCAACTCTATACTTACCATAATCCTTTGGATTAGATAGTAGAACGCCAATGTCAGAGTTAGAGAGGTACTGCTTACCAATACCTCTGTAATACTCTTTATCATCGCGTAAAAGATTTATTATCTCTTCGTGCTTCATTTTAATAACTTAGCTATTTCTTTATTCACTGCTGCACTAATAGTATACTTAGTTGATAATTGCTGTATGATTTTATCTAAGCCAATCTGCTTGTTTAAAGTAATATACTGAGCAACCTTCTCCCAATTCTCACTGCCCTTAGTTAATTCTATTAGGCTTGACTCTTGAGGTGCTTGTGCAACATCAACAATCACAGGAACATCTTCACCTGTCCATAAACTAAGTCCAAGTCCGTGCATAGCGATTGCCTTTGCAGTAGAGCGTTGGATTGTTTTGTTTACATCCGTAGCAGTTACCTTATCTATTGGTAGTGCATTGTTTCTGAAATCCATTACAGGTAGGTAGTCGATATGCTCTAAGTCATTAACGATTATACCAACCTTAACGTAGGCAGTTCTGCCATCCGTAAAGTAATTGAAGCCTGTATGCTCGTGTTCATACACCTTACGTTGTGCGTTAGGGTATGCAGTTTTAAGCATGTGCCACGCATTTGCCCAAGACAGATAGTCTAAGTTTCCTTTTCTTTCGATTTTCTCACGCACACTTGTTTGTGATAGTGTAGAGTACACTGATTTGATTTGATTTTCCATTTTTATTTATTTAGATTTAATTGTTTACTGATTTTTCTATTGACTTAATAATAGAGGTGTAGTCTGCATCCTCTGCTATCCTTTGTGATACAATTTTTACTCCGTGTATTACTGAGGGATGGTTAATATGGTATCCATTGTCTTCCATAAAGTTTTGAATAGATACTAGTTGCATAGGTCTGTGGAAGCATAGGTAGTATAGTAAGTGCCGTGCATCTACTAAGTCCCTCTTTTTTGATTTAATAAACAACTCATGTTTGTCGATGCCAAATAAATCGGCAATCTTTTGTGCGTACTGATTAAAGATTTGTTTTTTCATAGTTAATTTAATTTAATTTATTGTTCATTTTTTTATTGATGTATAAGCATCAGATATTAATATATACCCACTTACGCCCATGACAAAAATAAGGAATAGGGCTATTAGTATTGTAAATATAAAATCGAATACATTTGATGCTAATAAAAGTGTACCCCACATTGTTATTATTAAATAATAAAAACAAAAAATATACGGCACGATTAAGGTTAGGGACAAAAGCCCTGATGTAATTCTTTCCATTTGATTTGATTATTAATAGTACAAAGATAGTTTAATCTTTTTAAACTACCAAATTTATTTTGGTTTATTTTTTAAAGTATTTATTGTAATAGTCTTCACCACTAAACCAATATCCGTAGGTAACGATTGAGTCGGGGTTGCTTTTAGTTTTTTGCTTATCTCCGTGAGCCTCAACTATCTGCTCCTTCTCTAACTGTAAAAGTCTTTCCCTGTTGTTCCAAAACCATCCGTAAAATTCTTCGGCAGTTGATTTTAAATACTTTTCATTTGCTTCTTGCATTGCTGTCTGTTCCATCTTAGTCTAAGTTTAAATTATATTCATTTAATATTTCTCTTATGGCATCCCTTAATTTTTCAGCCATGTCTTGCTCAACTCCTGTGGCTTCCCTGTTATTAAAAACGCCATGCTTGGTTGTGCCTCTAAGCGATTGGTCTAAGTCCCACATGGCTAACTTCCATTTATATCCATCTAAGGCTACTCTTGCATCGTCTTGTTCTTCAAATTCATACTCAATTATTACTTTCATTTGTCCTGTTTTTTAATTAATAAACTATCTCTATATGCTATCTCTTTCCTAATTAAATCAAGATGCCAATCAACTCCACCATAGTCAAGTACTGCCTCTAGGTGGTCATCATCCATATCAGCTATGGCTATCCAAGTTAGTGGGTCTTTACCATCCTTACCTCTGCTACCTCTCGTTGCATGTTTTCTGACAATTTCAAAATCATCATCTGCATAGACATGATGAGTTTCAATCTTATCCATGTCCATTGCACCATATCTACCATACTCATTGCCACCATCTGCCATAGCAACATTAGGGCAACTACACGTTACATAGTCATGCCTATGTCTACTTACTAATACCTCGTTACACTCAAGGCATTTTACTGAGTTATATACTATCTGTCTCATTGTTCTTGTTGTTTAAAGGTTTCATTGTAGTATTGTTTATCTTTTGACTCTCCGGCTAAATAAGCACTTTCCATTTGCTCCTTCTCCATTTCTAATGCTTTATCCCAACAATCACTGTTGTAATTAAATTCTTCTTCACTATATGGTTCTGAGTTTAAGTTTTCTAATAACCACTCTACTGCTGTTTTCATATTTTTTTTAAATTAAACTGTCCCATATATTAGCTAAATTTGTGACAAATAGTTGTTAATAGCTAACATATTAGTTACATTTCTTTTGAAATTATCTTTAAGAATTCTAATTTCTCCTCATCTGTTAGTCCAATAGGTAACTCATACTCATCCTTGTTATCCAACCTGCACTGCTCTACCTCTTCCCATAATGACTTAACATCATAACAAATAGGTAAGCCGTCATTAGTAGTTGCTTGGTCAATTGTTCCAACAGGATCTCTCTCATATAGATACCAATAAATCCAATCTGTTCCCTCCTTACCATAGTAAACCTCTAATAAAATATTTATTATTGAGGTGTAGTCATCTGAATAGTTTATAAGGTCTATATCTAATTCATACAAAACATCTTGCTTGTCTGATTGCTTCCTAAGTCTATTTAGGACTTCTGTAAATACTTCTAGTTTCATAGCTTTTGTTTAAAGGTTAAATAGTCCTGCCCATGCTAGTAAGGAAATAACTATTGTTAAGCTCACTAATTTTATAAAAAAATTATGCTTACCTGTTTTTTCTTTACCATGCATATATGCATTAAGTAGTAAACTTATTGTCCACATGACAATGAGAATAATTATTGGTGTTTTCATGTTGTTAAATTTTTAAAGGTTAATCGGAAATATGTCTATTATGTAAAGCATAACTAACAAAAATGTAGGTTTTTGTAAACTTTATTTAGCATTATCTCTGTAGTCTATTACAAATCCAATGGCTACAATAATGTTCATGCCACAGGACATTAGTATCTCATGGATGTCAGCATATACATTTGTTGAAAGATGTACATGACCTACCATCCAAAAAGGTATGGACAAGTTTTGGCTTATCCATACCAATAGATATTTACCAAGGTTGCACACCTTCAACACAAAAGTTAGTGCCAACGTATGCATTCATCCATACACTTTGATCAAAGCAGAACTTCTTCTTGTTGCCTGAGCAATCGTTCTCTATCTCTAGCCAATAACAACCATCTGTTATACCATCGTTAACTATAGCTCCACAGCTTGTAGGTTCACAAGTAATATCTTCTTTCTTACAAGAAGTTAAAGTAGCACTGAATAGTGCGATTGCAATAATTAATTTTTTCATTTGATTTCTTTTTTTAATCGTTCAACATATAAAATAGCATCCATCAGTTCCTCCTGTAGATGTGTAATCCAATCTAACGTACTCAAATCAGTTCTATCAAGAGTTGTATTGTATTTTAACATTCCTGCTTCTGAGCGTTTACGGAACTTGTTAATTACATCTTCAACTATTGTATCACCTTTCACTTCGGGTGAACTTAAATTGTCCTTAGTCCATTTGCTTGACCAACTTACGACCCAATTTTCTTTTTTCTTTTTCATCTTTACCTGAATTTATTTGGTTTCTTTTTGCTCTACATACTTCAAGGTATAACCCCATATCAAAGTCACCTCTCCATTGTCGCTCCCACCAATCTAATTGGTCAAAGAGCGTTGTCCTATTACCATATTTCA
>Ga0208223_1000374_pt1 | contig 11168 bp, 24 predicted proteins | sample LakMenE07Oct09ns_FD_150678 | JGI IMG/M metagenome (GOLD analysis project Ga0208223, IMG submission 150678) | Freshwater microbial communities from Lake Mendota, WI - 07OCT2009 deep hole epilimnion ns (SPAdes) | ecosystem: Environmental > Aquatic > Freshwater > Lake > Epilimnion/Euphotic zone ...
GTTAATAACTTTTCTAACACCTCGGAAACAGCTCCGGGGTTTTTTTATAAGCACACAATCCCCCAATGTAAATGTAAGCCATTTTTGCGGGATAAAAAAATAAACTAAGGGCCAGTTTTGTAGTATGATGCTAATATACTATGTGGCCGGGCCCTCGTAGGGAAATAACTCCGGAATAATTTTTTTACTCCGAGAAATTAATATAAATTTACACTATGAAAAAATGGAATAGAGAACAGTTAATCATGCTGGCAGTAGCAGTGGTTTGGTTTACCACCATTACAATCGTTGCCTTCATTTTTGGTTGATCGTTTAACCCGGGTTAACAGGGTTAGTAAAAGGCTTGTGTTAACCGGAGGTAATCTCTGACAACTCACGAATATATAAGAACATGAAGAAACACAAAAAATGCACCTATCACTCATTTAAGACACAGGGTAAAGTGTTTGTCGTTGCCTTAATCTTAACCTGGTTAGGTATAACCCTTTTAACCAATGAACCCAACCCGGGGTGTTGGCCCAGCCTTTTCAAACCGATGTTGCTAATTGTAACGTGTTTAATTTTCGGAATCCTCTCGCACGATAATAATTGTATTCGCGATCATTATACAGATTCGGAAAAAGAAAAAGACGTTCAATAATATTTTTTATAACTGTTGAAAAAATTCTAGACACCTAGAATTTTTTTGTGGTATAATTTTTTTATCTGAAAATGAAATCTTATTTTTGGATTATAGAAAAAAAGAATCCGAACTCAAAAAAAAATATCAAATGGAAAAAATAAAAACATTCGAATCTTTTTCTGATGAGAAAGAATACAGCTTTGAAGAATTACCAAAAGAGGTACAGGAAGAAATAGTTCAGAAAGAACAACAATCAATTTCAGAATACGGTGATGACTATTGGTCGGATCCTATTGTGGAAGGCTTCCACGAGGACATGGAGGCTTTAGGTCTAACCGAAGTAGAAGTTGAGTGGTCGGGCTTCTGGAGTCAAGGAGACGGTGCTTCATTCACGGCCAGAGTTTATAATTCCGACAACAAAAAGTTTATCACTGAGGCTTTAGGTCTTAAGGTACTAGATGAGGTTGCAGACAACATTTACATTACTATCCGTCGTGAATCAACCCGCTACTCCCACCATAATACAATGACCGCACACGTAGAGGTTGATGGTGACGAGGAGATAGAAAAGGATATGGGCACAGGAATGATTATCACAATCGATGTTGCAGAGGCGTGCGGACCGATCGAAGAGGCAACAGGTAACTGGGCAAGAGACAGAGCTAAGAAACTATATAATGATCTTGAGACTGCGTACAACGAACAACTTGATGCAGACAACATTATCGAGGATCTTATCGCCCGCGGTGAAAAATACGATATCAGCGGAAATCCGCTATAACTTTTTTTCAGAAAAAATATAGCAAATAATTTTTTTATCTGGTTAGAATTTTTTATCTTTGGATTATAACAAACAAACACCCGTATGAGAACAATTCAAATTTACAGCTACAACGAACTAGAACCAACCGCTAAGCTGAGAGCAATAGAAGAAGTTAGAGAAGAGCTAATGGAGAAAGAGTATTACGAAGCTGCTCTTTGGGCAGCAGATGACTGCGCTCTCCTTGAACCCGCACATGATGAGATGACCGAGTTACTCGGCAACGACTACTATGAAAAAAACGGAAATCAATTTGTTTTCAAAAACAACCGCACCAATATCGAATTTGATGACTATGAGATTCACGTTCAACAAGCCCTTGAAATCACCAACAACAAAATGTTTAAAAAGTGGTTGGGTATTCCGGACGTGCTATCGGAATGGATTGAGTACGAGATTATCGAATCCGTGAGTAAAACAGATATCGAATTTGAATGCACGTTGATTAACTCGGACCCACGGTATCCAGCAGCTGTTGCAGCAATTGGAAAAGCATCAGAAAAATTCTCGAATCACATGAACGATATTCTTATCCGTCTGGAGAACTCGGTCGAAGACTACTTCTCAGATGACAACGTGGAAGATAGAATACTAGAAGGAGAATATGAATTTAATGAATCAGGATCAACTTATTAATACACACAATCTAAAAATAGAAATCATGGACAACAAAGAAAGAGCACCACGCACATTGGAGCAATTGGTAGCAGACTTTAAAGCATCTGCAGGTAACTTCGTAGCATTCAACAACGGAATGAACGAAAGAGAGAAACACCTTTTTAAAGGCTGGTTGGCACAAATGAGAGAGACAGAAACTTTGGCCGGGTAGATGGAAATTTTTTAGTATTTCAGAACTAGAATAAATATAGAAAACATCCACTATGGCGGCAATCAGATTTATCTGCACGACAGATAGCAAGGCAAAACACCACGAGATACAGAACAAAGTTTATCTAGCCGGCGGTGCTATTGTCAGAGAGAAAATTAGAAAAGACACTAGCACAGAGTTTGAAGGGGAGATGGAAATAGTATCCGAGGGCGGTACCTTGTATCGGGAAGTGAAAGAGAATGGTCTGGGTAAAACCGCACACATACTGGAATAAAAGAGATAATTATGTACGAAGAAGAAGATGATTTTGAATTCGAGGATCATTTGGAAGAACACTCCAGAGAGGTTCAGAAGAAGCTAAAGGAGATTGCGAAGAAGGAATTTGTTGAAGGTTGCTATATGGCTTACAACATGTTGGTTTCGCAAGGACCGAAGGCTTTGGAATCCGGCGACATGAGTGCTATCTGTAAAGCGATAGACCGTATGATGAGTCTTTTTATAATCCAAGAGGAGTATGAGAGATGCCAGTTCCTAGCCAAATACGTGAAGGAAAATATACCTGGTTATCAGATAATACCAGACCCAATGGTTAACTTAGAACTTGAAGACTAATGGCACTATCAGTAAACAAAAGCACCGCTGGGAGTAAAGGTCCAAAGACCTTCAAATCCCTGAATTGTAAAATATGTAATACCAAAGTCGAAAAGGTCGACTACAAAGCCGAAAAGGTGACCTGCTGGAAATGTGTTAGTAAACTTTGCAGCGGACAAATAAAAATTAGCGAACAATAATGGATCCAAGAACGGAAGAGCTACTAAGCGTCTATCGAAAAGAAGTTGAAAAACTAGCCAGAGGAATTTATCTGCAAACCATTGCGGTTAAAAAGGAGTTGGAGAACAGTGCGGTTAACCCCGAGGACAAACATCGAATACTCCTACACTGCATCGGTCTACTTATAAATAACGACGGCAAGTAATGAACAAAGACGAACTAAACAACGACCTCATCTATCGGGAGATAGGTAGGGAGATTCATGCCACCAACGGTGAAATAGACATTCAGCGAATCATGGATAATCTTGAAAAACTAGGATTAATTGCAGGTGAAGATATAATCAAGTCACGCATAAAAACTTATTTAGAGTATGCTCCTAGAGATATTAAAGAAAAAGCTAAGAAGGCTTAAGAAGAAAAGGATTATTCATAAGGCAGAAGCTGCCCGAGGTGGAACTGCATGCAGAATCTCAACTAGAACCGACAGACAAAACCGGATTCGTTGTGAAAAAAAGAAAGTCAAAGACGATCTAATCTACAGTTGGAGGCTTGGAGAAATTAAAAGCCCAACCGCAGATGAGCATAAAAGAATCTTTTCCAACGAGGTGCTTACCTGGAATTTTTTGCTAGAGTTGCAAAAAAAGTACTGGAGAGAAAATATATAAGAGCAATAGCCCAATTCCCAGAAAGGAGCGGAGTCTTCGGATTCCCTCCTTTTTTTATGCGAATAATTTTTTTATCCGAACATGATTGATTACATTTACGTCATACAAGATAAATAAGATAAAACCAAACTCTATGAAATTTTACGGAATCGCAGATGCACACGGCATCGAATCATTCAGACCAGTCACATATAATGTTGACACGGGGGATCTTCAGATAGATCCAAGAGAACTTGGTATGATGAGTCTAAGAGCAAACGCTAACAGACATCGTCATGCAGTTGTGTATCAAGTTGAGGTTGGTGTTGAAACGGCTAAAGCTGTATTAGCACTTATCAAAGACGGTGATTTCAAGGGAGCTTTAGTGAAACTAAAGGATGAGGCTAAGACTATAAGTCTTGCTAAATCACCAGGAGCTGAAAAGAGTTGGAATCTTATTCCTAATGATGATCTTGACCCATTTAGCTAACCCTTTAAATATTATATCATGTCAGAATTAAGAGTAGCAGACAAATTCAGAACTAATGACCTCAGCCTACAACCAGGAGGCTATGAGGTAACGGTGGTATACCAAAGCGGACAACGTTTTGTTTACGACAAGGTTAAAAGACCTGGATACTACATCAAGAGCATTTCCGCAAAAGATAAAGGATATGGTCCTATCATGGAGATTCTTATCGACGGTAAGACGTCATGGAAGCTTGGTGTTAATGACACAGAACCTTGGGAAATTTAAAAACAGCATATGAATAAATTTATCAGCATGTTAAAAACGATGTCCAAAGGTGACATCAACGGTATGGGAATCGGTACCATCGCATTTGTGGCTATCGTGGCTCTGGGAATCATTGCAACATTCCCGCTAATGTTAGTCTTGGGATTACAGTTGTTGGGCCTCCCGATAACGGTTTCTTTCAAGAGTTGGTTAGGCTCAGTGCTAATTATGATATTTCTCACAGTACTTAAATCTTCAAGAAATGAAAGTAAATGATTTGTACCTTAACCAAGGTAAAATGGTGGAAGGGTTTCGTATGAGAACAGAGCTCAGTCAACTTGTCGAATCTTCCGGTTGTGAGGAGCTAAGCAGTCTTGGTGTTATTCTACTAGATAAGTATTGGACTCCTTCCGATCTGGAAATGGACTTGGGTTCAAGTGCCATGGAGGCTTTACTTGACGAGATAGAGAATGCAGATCATAATAAGATTGCTTCCATTCACGGTAAGTTAAAAGAGGAAGAGGTTCTATAGTTCCGCGGTGTTTTCACGCAAACCACGTGAAAAAGTAAATCAGATAGAATATATACAGCTCCTCCGTCAGATCAACGGATCTGATGTCCTCATATATAAGAAAGCCCCTGGGACGCCAAGCGACTCGGGGGTTTTTTGTGGATGAAACATTTAATAATCCCGGCTGTATAATATTAGTAATTAAAACTTTAAATTAAAACGTTATGAAAAAAACAGCATCTAAAGGGACAGCTAAAGTAGCTAAACCTACTTACGAGCAAAAAGTATCAGTAATCAACGAATTCCGCAGACGTGGTGATGTAACTGCTGCTTCAACTCGTACAGGATTTGCAACTAGCACAGTAAGCGAAGTTTTCTCTGGCCGTTACAAAAACGAAACCATTGTTAACTCTGCATTCAAAGTTGCTAATGCTCGTAAGACTGCAGCTAACCGTGCTTCAGCTAAAACTTCTAAAAGAAGAATGACTAAAGCGTAAGCTTTTAGTTGTTATCAAAAGGTCCGGATCTTCATTCGGACCTTTTTTATACAGTATGGCTAAGAAAGAAAAAAAGACAATGTGCGGATCTTGTCATGGAGAATACACCGAGGACAAGGTAAAGATGGTTACACTTCATGTTAATCCTGGAGTGGAAAAGAACGGCAGGTATCTAAGAGTACTCTGCGAGAGCTGCATGAATGATGAGTTCTATGTAAATCGGATACTAGAGACACAAACACCTCGGAAACTCAATTAGAAAAAAATCCGGTAAATAATTTTTTTATCTTGAGAGGTTTATTTACTTTTACCATATGGAAAATCAGTCACACTTAATCGATTACTCTAAGGCTTTGGCAATATTAGAATCCTGCGAAACACGCGAGCACATCGATGCTGCGGATAGGTATTTTAAGTTGTTTATTAATAAATGGAAACATCTGATGTCAGATAAAGTGATTGATGATATGTCGATAGACTTCCAATTGGACAAATCACTTAAACTAGAAAAAATTGTATAATATGAGACTATTAGTAATTGTAGCTATTCTACTTGTTTCCTGCGGTAAACCCTCACTGGTTGTTGATGAGGTAATGATTATCAACAAAGATACATTCGATTTGATAATCACGAGATCCGCGGTGAAATCATGTGATCGAATCCAAATCAGTGTGGTTGATGATATGCATCCTAGGTATCGAATAGTAACCACGGATAGTATGACTTTCAAATCTAACCGAGCATTTTCGGTTGGTGATTCTATTGATGTTAATGTTTATAAACGTAGAACCAATGAAGCTAATCATTAAAAGCATAGAGGTACCAACGGTTCTAAACGAGGACAAACTTGCAGACCAAATATTTTATGATTATCTGGATGAGTATTCAATAGAACATAAGGTTGTTAACGAAGAGGAATACCCCTTAGTTGAGTATACCGGCGGTGTTATCTCCCTGACCAACATGCTTAAAGAAAAATTCGGATACACAAAAGAAGAGATTCAAGAATACTATCCGCAGTTGCTAGAAGAGAATTAAAAGAAAAACTAACATATACAAGAAAGGCTAGAGAAATCTAGCCTTTTTTATTTTCATTATCTACCGTTTGGTAGAGTGTACACCGTTGGTTATCTAACCTTATCCATTATATCTTTTATCTCGCCAACACTATAATCAGGATTACTCTTTCCTAAGAATGAAGCCATACCACTAAAGAAGCTTCCTAGAAATCCTTTATCTCTATCGTGATCTCCTGGTTTTGCTACTCTCTGAGTTGCACTTCCTAATGGTCCACCGCCAACAACATCATCAGAAGGAACACCGTCCAGTGGTGGTAATGCTAGAGTTCTAGGATCCACACTCTTTTTAATATCAGCTTCGAATTCAGGTGTTCTTTCATTTTTAAAGTAGTCTAAGAAGCCAATCATATTTTTTGAATTAACTCTTCTGGTGTTAACACCCACTCTATCTCCTTCTCCTGATTGCTGGTCGTTAGTGTTACCTTCAATAGAAGTAAACGTTCCTTTAGAAGGATCCACACCAATAACTATACCTGTGTGTCCAAGTCCTTTGCCTGGTCTACTCATAATAAAGATTTGCCCGGGTTTAATAAGATTTGGATTTGATCTAGCCTTAACGATGTCTATTTTAACATCTGCTGGAGCACTTGACCAGTGCTGCATAACACCGCCGGTTTTAGGTAAAGGGTTAGGTTGACGTAGTCTTTTAGATAACTCAGAGAAGATATAGTAAACAAAAGCTGCACACCAAGGTAATCCTGAACCTAATCCAACACTCTTCAAATACCTATTAACCTCTGGTCCCGAGTTAGCTCCTTTAGGTTGTTCTTTAACCTTACCGTTAGCTGCTATCACACCAGCAAGTACATCACCAGCGGTGCTAGGATCTGATAGATCGAATTGTTTTTCGTTTAGAAATTCACCAAATGATTTAATCTTCTGCATACTTGGATTTATTTGTTTTCTATATATCTAAAAATAATTCACCAATAATTTTTTTATCTGGTTGGGGTTTCTTATTTTTACATCAATAAACAAACAATCATCATGGCACAAAAAGAAACTTACATTCTAATAGCTACTGGGGGTTACCTTAATGATAAGGTTGTAGTGGAAAAAATTCACCTCACTGACGATGACGAAGTCTTTATCGAAGATGAGTTCGAGGACTTCGGTGAATATGTAGATTATGTACTAGAGGATGCTGCTGGAGAATATGAGCAGGGATTCTCTTCGGTGTTATTCATTACCGAGGCTCAGCTACCTAGCCTATTAGGTGAACTATCAAAAATTCAATCAATTAAATCCTAAACATATGTTAATACTTATCATGTGCCACCCAGATGGCGACCGTTACCAATTAAGCAACAACTTGGATGTTCTTAAAGCTAGATTTCAAAAAGAAAAAGAAGAGGGTAGTCTAGGAGATCCTTATACCCGTATTGTCATCGCAGATGTCGAACCAGATACAGATTTTGGATTTGGTGCGTGGGGTGATTTCTTTGGAGGAGAAATTATCGAAGAATATGAAGAAAATTTCGATGAATAATTTTTTTATCTGGAAATGATTTCTTAATTTAGCAACATAATCAAAAACAAACATCTATGGCTTACAAAGAACCAACCGGAAACAGAAAACCAATGAGTCCAGAGGCTAAGGCTCGTATTGCAGAAGCAGTACGCCTTGCAGCGGCAAAGAAAAGAGAGGAGCAAGGACTACCTCCAATCACACACGGAAATACTCCAGCACCCGATTATATCGAGAAACCGCTGGAGCTGGTGCGTATGAAACATCAGGAATTTCCTGACGATCTATTCATTCCTATGGCAACGGGGAAACCGGTCGACCTGCTCTTCACCAATGATGGTGGTTTACCCAAGGCTTGTAACTTCATGCTTATCGGAGACCCAGGTGTAGGTAAATCCACAGTTTCCTTGGATATCCTATCGGACTTGGCACTGAAGGACTTTAAAGTTCTATTCATCTCGGCGGAAATGACCAGGATCGATCTTTATGGTTACGTGAAACGTTTCCCTAAGTTCGGTGAGGTCGATATTCTATTCATCGGTGAATATTGCGACAGCAACCCAAAGACGGTTATTGAGCAAGCTCTTCTCCCAGGTTATGACGTGGTACTTATCGACTCCTTTGCCGAGGTGCAGGAGGATATCAAGGAGTCTTTGAAGCTAAGCTCGTCAGGCTCTGAGAAATGGTTGATTGACCTAATGGTTAGCCACAATCTAGGCAACAATACGATGCGTAAGAACACAACTTTCATCGCAATCCAACAGGTAACTAAAGGCGGTGTTTTTGTCGGCTCTAACAAGCTTAAACACAACACTACAGGAATGCTAGAGCTAAGGATGGATCAGGAGAGTGGAAGTTCATACATGGTGTTTGCTAAGAACCGACGTGGCTCAGTAGGTAAGCGTATGTTTTATTCACTATCAGCCAGCGGTGATGTGGAGTACGATCTGAAACGTTTTAGCAACGATGAGGATGCAAGAACTGCATTGGCACATGAGAGAACATTATTGGAGTCCGAGGAGGGTGCGTTTGATGCGCTATTCAACACAGGAACTCTAAATCACGAAGGCGAAGGGTTATAAAAACCCTTCGTTCTATTTTTTTATCTCGCAATTAGATCTTATATTTACGAACTTAAACTTATAAAGACATGCCACAGTACCAAACTATTTCACAGTCGCTATTCGATAGCAGAGCCAAAGAAGCTATCCTAAGAACACCTCTTCGTAAGGAGGTTAACCTTAAGGACATCGAGATCATTAAGAACGACGTTCTCCGTTTGGGAGACAGTCAGATAAAAATGTCTAATGATGCATTTAAAGGAATTTGTAAGATTGTAGGCTTACCGGTAGGTTTTGATAAAACCTTCTCCTCTGCCTTCGGTGATAAGGCTAGACAGGCTTTGGTTAATCGGTTAAAGATTGCTGTTCAGGCTAAGGGTGCGACCACGTTATCGCTGGTGCTGAACCCAGAGACCCGTCAGATCATTGGAGTACAAAAGGATCCGAAGGACTTAATCAGTAACCAAACCTTCTTGGACACGTCAACGTCCATCATTAATAAATACGGGCTAGAGGTAAACAACTTCTCAGTCGGTTCAAACGGTGGAGTTGTTATCAACACCTCATCACCAAAGAACTCTTGGGGTATTAAAGGTTTGGCCGACGAGGACTTCTACGGTGGTATCACATTCACCAACAACCCGGAAGCAGGCTTTAGAGTGTCACCGTTCCTACATCGATTGGTTTGCGCCAACGGTATGATTGGTACTGCGTTTGCTGAAACTGTTGCTCTTGGTCAAATGGACAGTCGCTCTATGGAAAGCTTCTGGGCTCAGCTAAACGACTTAGCCAACCGAGGTTTCAAACCTAGCATGTTCGAAGACAAAGTAAGGTTGGCTATGAACACACGTGCTTCTTTATTCGAATTGGAAACTGCTCATGACAATTTAAAATTCTTGTCTGATGCTGACCATAAGGAGTTGGAAGCTTGGACACCACTACACACAACCCGTGCTCGTTTCCACGCAGCAAACGTGGATACAATATTCTTATCTAACGCTCAGAAGAAAGGAGCTAAGACTGGAACTTCAATTTGGGACCTAGTGAACGGTTTAACACACTTTGCCACACACGACAATGGTTTCAAGATTGATGATTACGATCGTCGTCGTATACAGGTTCAAGCTTCTCAGTTGTTAACTAAAGACTATGACATGGCTAACATCATAGCAAGTCCATTCTAATATGACGGAGACGCACGAATTAAGAACAGATAACATTGAATTGAGGAATGAACTTTTCGACCTCATGACAAAGACTCATCCAAAGGGGAATGCAGAAGCTCAAGAGAACTTCTGCTTCTCCGTGCATGAATCCCGGATAGAAATATACCTTAAGACATTCAGGGAGCAGGCGAAGGATAAAGGCATACTATAGTGCTAACATACTATGCACGCGTACACGTACACCCGAATCAAACCAAAAATATGCCAATTAATTTTTTTATCCGGATATAATTTTTTATCTTTACAAAGTAAAAAACAAGATATGAAAAAAGGAGAAACATATTTAAAGAGAGAGATACTCTATGTTGAAACGTTTAAACCTGATGGCACCTTTAAGGCTTATTATAAGGCATATGATAGGTTAAAGGAATTAGGTTATGAAGTTGGTTCGATGTGTCGGAACGAACCAATAGGTTTTGCCGACGGTGCAAAATACGATTACATCGCAAAATGGTATAACATTCCACCACATGAAAGGATTAAGCTCGACGGTGTAATGCACAGCACAGATTTTAGAGAGGGAGGAGTTCAACTCATCTTCTTTAACCCACCAAAGCTTTAGTGTTAGTTTATTTGATTTGATAAGAGGACTTCGGTCCTCTTTTTTGTTGGATTAAGAATTCGTAGAGCCGAATCCGAACACCGTTGCCAACGGTGGAATCCGCCTGGTATCCGTGTTTATAGTTTACTATTTACTGTAAATGGTCAACCAATTATTTTTTTATTCAAAAGGAGAATCTTACATTTGCAATAACCAATTAAATAAACAATCATGGCTAAAGACAAAATTGCAAAGTCAAAATCCGAATGGTGGGAGCTCTCCAGAGAGGAATTCAACAAATGGAATTTAAATGCGCATCCCGAGGACCGAATGAGTTTCCCTGACTGGATAGGAGAGATC
>Ga0208223_1000375_pt1 | contig 11130 bp, 10 predicted proteins | sample LakMenE07Oct09ns_FD_150678 | JGI IMG/M metagenome (GOLD analysis project Ga0208223, IMG submission 150678) | Freshwater microbial communities from Lake Mendota, WI - 07OCT2009 deep hole epilimnion ns (SPAdes) | ecosystem: Environmental > Aquatic > Freshwater > Lake > Epilimnion/Euphotic zone ...
GAACAAGGGAGTCGTGAGCAGTTGTTGGAAATTTGTGAGCTCGATGTGAAAGGGATTTTGGCGAGAATTGAGAAAGTTTGCGCATAAGGCAAGATAAACAAATGAATAGATTAACTAGCAAAATTCGCGACATCCCCGACTTTCCTAAGCCAGGTATTATTTTCAAAGACATTACACCTTTGGTAAAGGATCCAGCGGCGTTAAGGCTGGCAGTCCATCAATTAGTTCAGCCATTTCTTGGTCGGGAGATTACCGCTGTTGCAGGCATGGAAGCTCGCGGGTTTATCTTTGGCTCTTTAGTCGCATGGGAGCTAGGAATTCCATTTATTCCTTTACGCAAACCTGGCAAACTGCCTTATGAGGTTCAAAGCGTATCCTATGATTTGGAATATGGATCTGCAGAACTCCAGGCACACATCGATGCCGTTGATAGTACAGACAAAGTTTTATTAGTTGATGACTTACTCGCCACTGGCGGCACAGCTAAAGCCAGCTGTGAATTAATCGAAAAATTTGGCGCAACCGTGGTTGCTTGTGCATTTGTAGTGGAACTGGATTTTCTTGAAGGCCGTGATGCTTTAAGAGACTATGAAACGCATTCATTAATACATTACTGATACAAAAAAGGCGCCTTCCGGCGCCTTTTTACTGTTACTTTCTTTTTGAGCGTTTTTGCTTATTAGCAATCTTATCTAGCTTATCCGAAGCACTTTTAAATTTTGCTTCAGCATCTTCAAATGAAGTAGACATTTCATTAAAAGCTTTTAAAGTATTATTTGAGCCATTCAAATCCATAGAAGACTTGATCTGATTATTCAACTGACCTGGCTTGGTAGATTTAGAAGAACTAGCCAAAACTGCATCTAAGTCTTCATCATAAGCACTAGAATCTGTTTTACCATCTTTAACTAAACTGGTGCGATATTGCAAAAATGACTCACGCATAAACACATAAGGATCTAAAGCGGCTTCATCAATGAAGTTTAAAGCGCCTTCTGCATTAGCTCTATCACTAATACCTTCAACAATACCTGTTCCTGGTAAGTAAGTACCTGGATTAGCCGCCTTATCAAAAACAATAGCAGTACCATCACGTAAAGTTGTCGGACCAAATAACGGCAATACTAAATAAGGACCTTGATCCACACCCCATACTGCCAATGTTTGACCAAAGTCTTCGACATTACTTTCAAAACCAAAATCAGATGCAACATCAAATAAGCCTAACAAACCAATTGTAGAGTTTGTAGTAAATCGTCCAGCATCTGATGCACTTTGTTTAAATTTGCCTTGCAACAAATCATTGATCACAACATTAATACCTTTCAAGTTAGTAAAAAAGTTACTAACCCGAGACTGGACAAACACTGGCGTTACAGACTTATAACCGTTTGCCACAGGCTTTAATAAATTTTTATCAACGGTCATATTGAAATCATACATCGAGCGATTAAAGCCTTCGTATGGGTCATGTTGTATTTTTTCAGCACTAGCATTAACTACCGGCGCCACAACATCAGCCTGTTTAACATTTTCTTCTGTGCTTGCACACCCAGATGCCAACAAAGCGGCTGAAATTAACAAAGCATTAGAAATTTTCACTTTGTTTTTTTCCAAAGGACTACCATTAAACATTATTTTTTTCCTAACAATTTATTGCGCTGCATAGTTATCAATTTTTTCAGTGATTTTGGCTATCAACACATCAAAACCATCTCGACTCAATATACTAGTGTATTCAGAGCGTTTCAAAGCCAAGTCACTAACACCATCAGCTATTATATTAATAATTTGCCAGCCTTCGTCCTTTTTCTTCATTTGATAATCAAACTTCACATCCTTTTGCCCAGGAATCAACAAGTTAGTATGTATAACCACACCACCTCGACCAGTCTCTTCTTCTGAAACAAACGCAAATGATTCACCAGAATAGTCTTTAAAGTTATGTGCATAAGCTGAAACACTCAACTTACTAAATACAGTTTCGAGCTTAGCCTGCTGATCAACCGATAACTCTTCCCATTGTTTACTAACAACGATTCGAGCAATTTTCGCCAAATCATGACTACTTCTGACCGCACCATCCAATTTTTCATAACGACCTTTAAAGCCAAGTGCTTTACCTTGCTTCATCACCGATATTAACTGATTTTGAAACTCCTCAACCACTTGTTTGGCAGACTGTTCATCAGCCATCGATAGAGGTGAAACCGCTAAAAACAACAGAAAAACAAAAAACAAATAAATTTTTCTTAACATAGTCGTTATCAAAACCTTATGAAAATTAGAACGCTACACGGATGCAAGACTATTAAGACTCAACCTTAACTGAAATTTCCTCAAGAGGGCTTTTTTGCTGAGCCACAGGCGCAGCCTGAGCAACCATTTCACCGTCAGTTTTTGGGCCACGCAGTGTAGACAATAGCGCTTTTATAGGATTACTAAGGGTATCTTCAACTGCGGTTGCTTCATAACCACAATGCGCCATACAGTTAACGCATTTAGGATTATTAACATTGCCATATTTATCCCAAGGCGTTGTATCCAACAATTCTTGGAAAGAAGCTGCATTACCTTCGTCTGCCAATAAATAGCAAGGTTTTTGCCAACCAAACACGTTACGAGTTGGATTACCCCAAGGCGTACATTCGTAATTTTGATTGCCTGCTAGATAATCCAAATATAAAGATGAGTGGTTCAAACGCCATTTACGGTTTTTACCAATTTTAAAAATGCCACGGAATAGATTTTTAACATCGACACCTTTAATAAATACATCTTGTCTTGGTGCGTGTTCATAGCTAAAGCCAGGAGCAATAGTGACACCTTCGATGCCCAATTCCATTGCATAATCTAAGAATTCTGCCACTTCATCAGGTGTTTCACCTTGGAATAAAGTGCAGTTAACATTTACCCTAAAGCCCTTATCAATAGCCATTTTGATAGCTTCTACAGCAATATCAAAAACACCTTCTTGACATACAGAAGCATCATGACGATCTTTCAAGCCATCAAGATGCACAGAAAAAGTTAAATAAGGTGACGGTTTGTAATCGTTGATTCGCTTTCTTAATAACAACGCATTAGTACAAAGATAAACGAATTTTTTTCTGGCAATAATGCCTTCAACAATTTGCGGCATTTCTTTATGAATTAATGGCTCGCCACCTGGAATAGAAACCATTGGCGCACCACATTCATCAACAGCAGCTAAACACTCTTCAACCGAAAGGCGTTTATCGAGAATATCATCTGGATAGTCAATCTTGCCACAACCAGCACACGCCAAGTTACATTTAAACAATGGCTCTAACATCAATACCAAAGGATATTTTTTAACCCCTTTGATTTTTTGTTTAATTAAATAACTACCTACCGCGATTTGCTGACGTAAAGGAACACTCACAGACTCACTCTCCAAATACCATAACTAAAAGTTCAGCGGCGATCGTTGCTAATCTACAACACCGCAAAAGTTCAAAGCAAACCAATAAACCTTAAAACATCAAGGTATTACCAAGATCGCCTACAAAATGTGGCAAGAATACTACTTTTCACAACAACACTCCAGCATTTAAACAACAAGCCTAGTAACTCCGCTCAATAACATTCAAATTCAACGTGTTAAAAACATAATCATCGCTATTAAAATAGCTCTAAAACACTCGCTTTACGACAGAATCTTAACAAGCACTGTTAAAACCACCCCCAGCTTTTGCCAAACCGCAACATCACTTTGCAAAGCACCAACAAACAGTCTATTATTAAACTAATATTGCAACAGTTTTTACCAAAATAGATGATCACTCTTCAGTCGATAACAGAAAACACTCAATCACTTGCTGCGCTTACGGATAACGAACTGCAAGCCGCTTTATTAGAAGGTGTTTCTCGCACATTTGCTTTAACCATTCCGCAACTCCCTCAAGTGCTTTATGTGGCGGTTGCCAATGCTTATTTACTGTGCAGAATTGTTGACACCATCGAAGATGAGGTTTCTTTAACAGTTGAACAAAAAAAACATTTCTGTAGCGCGTTTATCGATGTAGTTAAAACAGGCAATGGCAGCGAAAGCTTTGCTGAACAATTAGCGCCTTTGCTTTCTAATCAAACCATTCCCGCCGAACACTGCTTAATTCGCTTAACGCCACGAGTCATTGCCATTACGCATTCTTTGGAGTCAGCTCAAATTCAAGCATTAGCTGATTGCGTAGAGACCATGGCTAACGGCATGCCGATCTACCAAGCATTAGATTTACATGCAGGTTTAAAAACCCTAAAAGACATGGATGACTATTGCTACTACGTTGCGGGTTGTGTTGGCGAAATGTTGGCAAAACTGTTTTGTCATTACTCGCCAGAAATTGCCAAACATGAAACCGAATTACTAAAGCTTTCAGTGTCTTTTGGTCAAGGCTTACAAATGACCAATATCCTTAAAGATATTTGGGATGATGCCCAACGCGGTGTCTGCTGGTTACCACAAGATATTTTTACCGAAACCGGTTTCAACCTTGCTGAATTAACCCCAGAAACCGATGATGAACGCTTCCGCCTTGGCCTAAGCCACCTTATTAGCATCGCGCACGGCCATCTGCAAAACGCATTAACCTACACCCAACTATTACCGAGTCACGAAACCGGCATTCGTAACTTCTGCTTATGGGCATTAGGCATGGCAGTTTTAACTTTGAAGAAAATCAAAGACAACCTGAACTTTAACGACTCCAATCAAGTCAAAATCACTCGTAACAGCGTTAAAGCAACGATAGTCGCTACAAAACTAACTGTACGTAGCAATTTATTACTCTCTCTTTTGTTCAACCTAACTAGCCGTAATTTAAAAACGCCAGATTGGCAATATTCCCCTACAAACTCTGTAGGGAAATAAGAAAACACTATGTTTACAGAGTCCAATTTAGAAATTAACGATCAAACTATGTCGAACAGTACAACCAGCGATTCCATTAATTTTAGTCAACTCACTCATGCCATCGAAAAAGCGCAAGAGAAGTTATTGAGCCTACAACATCCTGATGGCTATTGGGTTTTTGAATTAGAAGCAGATTGCACCATTCCATCCGAATACATCATGATGATGCATTACTTGGATGATATTAATGTTGAGCTACAAGAAAAACTAGCGGTTTACATCCGTAGCCGCCAAGCAAACGATGGCAGTTATCCTCTATTTACTGGCGGCCCAGGTGAAATAAGCTGCAGCGTAAAATCCTACTACGCACTAAAAATGGCTGGCGATTCAATCGATGCGCCTCATATGGTTAAGTTACGCGAATGGATTCTTAGCCAAGGCGGCGCAGCAAAAGCCAATGTGTTTGCTCGTATTGCCTTAGCAATATTTGAACAATTACCTTGGCGCGGCGTTCCCTATATTCCTGTCGAAATCATGCTATTCCCCAAATGGTTTCCTTTTCATTTGGATAAAGTATCGTATTGGTCTCGCACAGTCATGGTACCGCTATTCATTCTTTGCACCCTAAAAGCCAAAGCTAAAAATCCACATAAAATCAGTGTATTGGAATTATTCGTCACCCACCCTGACGAAGAGCAACACTACTTTCCTGAGCGCACTTTTTTAAACAAATGCTTTTTAGCTTTGGACAAACTAGGCAGAATCACTAGCCCATTAATCCCAGAAAGCATGCACCAACGTGCGATTCAAAAGGCATTAGACTGGTTTACTGAACGCTTGAATGGCGAAGATGGCTTAGGCGGTATTTTCCCGGCAATGGTTAATGCCTATGAATCCATGTTGCTACTTGGTATGCCTCACGACCACCCCAATGTTGTGACGGCTCGTAAATCGATTGATAAATTATTAGTCATAAAAGAAGACCATGCCTATTGCCAACCCTGCTTATCACCCGTTTGGGATACCGGCTTAGCCAGCTTGGCATTATTAGAAGCAGACAAACACGGCACAGTTGATAGTCTTACTCGCGCTTATGACTGGTTAAAAAGCGTGCAATTGTCTGATGAACCCGGCGACTGGCGAGTTTCAAAACCCGATTTAGCTGGCGGTGGCTGGGCATTCCAATTTGCTAACCCTCATTACCCTGATGTTGACGATACAGCTGTCATTGGTTTTTCTATGGCTGAATCAGGCCAAGACAACCTAGATGAATCCATCCATAGAGCCACCCGCTGGATCGTTGGAATGCAATCGAAAAATGGTGGTTTTGGCGCATTTGATGTCGATAACACCTATTACTATTTAAACGAAATTCCATTCGCTGATCATGGCGCCTTACTTGATCCACCAACCGTTGACGTCAGCGCTCGTTGTGCAATGTTGATGGCGCGAGTTGCCAAAGATCACGACGAATATCGCCCAGCGTTACAACGCACGATTGAGTACATCCGTAGCGAACAAGAAGCCGATGGCTCTTGGTATGGTCGCTGGGGCACTAATTACATCTATGGCACATGGTCTACTTTATTGGGCTTAGAACAAACCGACCTACCAAAAACCGATCCGATGTACACCAAAGCCGTTGCTTGGCTGAAAAGCGTACAACGTGAAGATGGTGGCTGGGGTGAAGACAATTTAAGTTATCACGATGACCAAGCCTACCGCGGTCGCTATGAATTCAGCACAGCCTTCCAAACGGCTTGGGCAATTTTAGGCTTAATCGCTGCTGGCGAAGTCAACAGCCCAGAAGTTAAAGCTGGCATCGAATTCTTATTAAACCAGCAACAAGCTGACGGCGTTTGGGACGACCCATGCTATACAGCACCGGGCTTTCCAAAAGTGTTTTATTTGAAATATCACGGCTACGACAAGTTCTTCCCACTATGGGCGCTTGCCAGATACCGTAACGAATTGGCAAAACAGTGATCATAGGCATTGTCGTCGCCCTACCGGAAGAAGTAAGCACCCTGACCCGCGCAAAACCGGCTCAGGGTGATTGCGTTGCAATCAGCGAAAAGATTTTATTGTGCTTTGCCGGTGCAGGTCCTATCAACGCTGAACGCGCAACCCAAAATCTGATTAACCAAGGTGCAACACATTTAATCAGTTGGGGCTGTGCTGCCGCATTATCACCTGATTTGAAACCTGGTCATTTAGTTTTAGCTTCCGGCATAAAATCAGACAATCAGCATTTCAACTCAGACGCTGACTGGATTAAGCACTTACACCAGCTATTAAGCCCTAGTTTAAGCTTAAGCGCTGCAAACTTAGCCGCCAGCAAACAGTTAGTCGCAAGCAGTCAGGAAAAACAGCAAATTTTCCAACAAACCGGCGCAATCGCTTTAGATATGGAAAGTGGTGCGATTGCGGAGCTAGCACAAACCAATGGTTTAGCTTTTGTGGCGATTCGTGCAATTGCCGACCCTGCATCGATGAACTTACCGAATGCAATCGCTCATTCATTGAATGATAACGGCCAAGTGGTATTAACTCGATTACTGACCTACCTAATCAGCCATCCTTGGGAAATTCCCAGCTTGATCAAACTCGGACTGCATTTTAATGCCGCCCAAAAAACCCTAAAAACCGTTGCACTGCAACTAAACGCTTTCGTTAATTTTTGACGTTTTTGTCCCCCATCAAAAGCGATCAATAACCAAACAACTCGAGGTATCAAATGTCATTTAGCATTGCTGATCTTTTTACTGAGCATTTCGACGAAAAATTCGATTTACACGAGCAATATCTCAACAACCAGATGGTGCGCGTATTACGCACCATCGGTTATGACAGAAATTACAAAAGAGCCATCGGCCAATACCTTTACGATCAAGATAACAACGAATATCTGGATTTGTTGAGCGGTTTTGGCGTGTTCGCGATTGGCCGTAATCACCCAACCGTGATTAACGCCCTCAAAGAAACCTTAACCCTAGAATTGCCAAATCTAGTACAAATGGACGTGTCTTTGCTCAGCGGTTTGTTGGCAAAAGAAGTGCTGGCTACTACACCGGATAACTTAGACAAAATGTTCTTTTGCAACTCCGGCACCGAAGCGGTAGAAGCTGCAATTAAATTTGCTCGTTACACCACCAAACGTCCACGGATTGTCTATTGCGAACACGGTTATCACGGTTTAACCATGGGCTCGCTATCACTTAACGGCGAAGAAATTTTCCGTGAAGGTTTTGGCCCACTATTGCCACATTGCTCATCGGTGCCATTCAACGATCTTGAAGCACTAGAACAAGCTCTTAGCACTAAAGATGTTGCGGCATTTATTGTGGAGCCAATTCAAGGCAAAGGCGTCAACATCCCAGACGACAACTATCTTCCTGAAGTTGAGCGTTTGTGTAAAAAATACGGCACTTTGTTTGTGGCTGACGAAATTCAAACCGGCATTGGCCGTACCGGTAAATTCTGGGCGATTGACCACTGGGGCGTTAAGCCAGATATGATTTTAATGGCGAAAGCTTTATCCGGTGGTTTTGTCCCTGTGGGCGGTGTTGCTATGACCACCAAAATCATGGACACCGTATTTAATCGTATGGATCGTGCCGTGGTTCATGGCTCAACCTTCTCGAAAAACAATATGGCAATGGCGGCTGGTTTAGCCAGTTTGCACGTCATTCACGAAGAAAAACTGGTCGAAAACAGCGCTAAAGTCGGTGAAGACATCATTTCTACTCTCAATGCGATGAGTAGCAAATATGAGTTCCTCAAGGAAGCGCGTGGTAAAGGCTCAATGATTGCGATTGAATTCCAATCACCCAAAAGCTTGTCACTAAAAGCGGCTTGGGCGATGTTGGAAGCGGCTAATAAAGGCTTATTCTGCCAAATGATCACTATTCCGCTATTTAAAGAACACCGCGTTCTAAGCCAAGTGGCAGGTCATGGCATGAACGTGGTCAAACTATTGCCACCATTAAATTTAACTCAAAAAGATCGCGACTGGATTGTTGATTCTTTTGACAAAACCATCGCTGACACTCACAACGTCACAGGTTCAATCTGGACACTGGGTAAAAACCTTGCCAGCCATGCTTTGAAAAATAAAAAATAAACTATGCGATATTTAAAACACCTTGTATTGATCAGTTGTTTACTCGCCAGCCAAACTAGCTTTGGCCACGCGGTTGTTACTCACAACTCGTTAAAACTTAATCCGGTGCCGGTTAATCAGGCTAGCGAAGTAGCATTATCGTTTAACTCTAAAGTTGAATTAGATTTATCCGAAGTATTTTTAGTGAGCGCTGGCGATGTCATGCAGTCTATCACTGCGACTTTAGGTGAAACCGCAGGTCAAGTAACTCTGCATTTACCCGCTTTAGCGCCAGGCGAATACGCTATCAAATTAAAAATATTCGCTGCTGACGGTCATTTAAGCGAAGACCTGTTACGTTTTTTTGTTAAACAACCCAAATAAGTATTATGGAAGGCATTGCCAACTATCTTGATTCACTGATCGGCGGCGTCGATCTTACGTTCTATTCCATCGTCATCGGCGGTTTGTTGTGGGGCTTATTTGTTCTGCGCCCTTGGACTGACGAAAACTATAACAACGCTTTGTTGGATAAAACTGCCAATTTGATTCATTTCGGCAGCAAAGCATTAGTCGTCACCCAATTATCAAAAATTGGCTTAAAAATCTGGTTAATGACCGTTACTTTAGGCAAATCACCATTTCCGGCATTCTTTAATACCGTGCAATTTCAAGCCGGTTTAGCGCGCGCCAGCTTTGCCTTTGTTTTATTTTTATTCATTAAATACGCGCTAAAAAACAATCTTCGTTCTAAACAACACTGGGTAGTCGCTAGCTTAATTATCATTCCTGTAGTGGTTTCTGCTGCTTGGTTGGTACACGGAGCAAGCCGTTTAGAGGATCGCGGTTTATTGATGACTTTAACTGTCAGCCATCAAATTGCTGCAGCGACTTGGGTTGGTGGCATTTTCCAAATCCTAGCTTTATGGGGCTTGAAAAAACGCAATGCGATTGCCGTTGAAATCTGGCCGTTATTGCTAAAACGCTTCTCTGTATTGGGTGTTGCGGCAGTGATTGCCTTATTGGTAACGGGCACACCATTAGCTTGGTATTACATCCGTACTTTCCAAGGCTTTATCGGCGCTGGCTACGGTAATTTACTCACCGTGAAAATCATTATGATGGGCTTGGCTTTAGGCTTTGCTTGGTTAAATCGTCAAGCGGTTGAAAAATACTTTGCAACTGGCAGCCTATACAGCCTGACCGCTCGCGTTCCTTATTACATCGAAGCTGAAACTTTAATTTTGCTGACTATTCTGTTTACAGCGGCCAGCCTTGCTTCACAACCACCTGCGGTTGATATTCCTCATTTAACCGCGACTTGGGAAGAAGTATTAAACATGTTCCACCCACGTATTCCCCGCTGGGAATCACCAACCCATGAGGCATTGATTGCAGGCGAAGCAGGTCGGGTAGCGATTGTTGGTCAAATCCCATCAGAAGCAGCCACAGCGTGGTCTGATTACAATCACAACATCTCTGGGATTTTCTTGGCAAGCATGAGCTTTTTCGCCATGTTGTCTTACTCTAGCCGTTTCCAACGCTGGGCAAGATTTTGGCCGGTTGGCTTTATGGCCTTGGGCGTCTTCCTGTTTTTCCGTAGCGATGCGGAAAGCTGGCCATTGGGTCCGATTGGTTTTTGGGAAAGCACCTTCAACAACGGCGAAATCCTGCAACATCGGATTGCCACCTTGTTGGTATTTGTTTTAGGTTTAATCGAAGTTCGCGCTCGAATTAACAATAACCAAGGCGCCCTGCCCTATGTATTTCCTCTGTTAGCAGCATTCGGCGGCATGATGTTATTGGCGCATTCGCATGTTGGCTTTGAAGCGAAAACCGCCTTTTTAATCCAAGTGGGTCACACGCTAATGGGTGTGTTCTCACTGATTCTCGCTTGCGGTCGCTGGCTTGAACTTAAACTCGACTCGCCTGGCAAAAACATTGCCGGTTTTATTTCAGTATTCGCCTTATTCCAAATCGGCGTCATTCTGATGTTCTATCTTGAACCCTTGTACTGATTATGACTTTAAGCAACGAATACCCATTACTAAAAGACATCAACAGCCCCGCTGACGTTCGCGGCTTATCAAAAGACCAGTTGCTTCAGCTGTCTGAGGAACTGCGTAATTATTTGACGCACACCGTCAGCATTTCC
>Ga0208223_1000376_pt1 | contig 11117 bp, 12 predicted proteins | sample LakMenE07Oct09ns_FD_150678 | JGI IMG/M metagenome (GOLD analysis project Ga0208223, IMG submission 150678) | Freshwater microbial communities from Lake Mendota, WI - 07OCT2009 deep hole epilimnion ns (SPAdes) | ecosystem: Environmental > Aquatic > Freshwater > Lake > Epilimnion/Euphotic zone ...
TTTAGCCCTTCAGAGAGGGAAGACTACCAGAACAGAACATCCCTAGAGTTTGAGATGGACAGGTGGCAAATTACTTCTCGTGGATATATTACAGAAAATCAAATAATTACTGTAGACGGTGTCGAGGTAGTTGTTCCAGTATCGAAGATAGTTTTTACCACAGAAATACCTTCAGATCCAAGATATGAAATCACAGAGGTTGGTGTATTTTCAGCAGGGGCAAACCCAGCAGCAGGCGCATTCGATAGTAAAATGCTTTATTCATTTACAACATCAGAAACATGGGAGTATCACAACTCTGAGGGCAAAGAGGATATCCCGCTGATTGAGACTCCACTAGACTATAACTCAGATACTGACAATAAGGACAATGTAATCCTTGGAGAATACAATATTTTAAGTGAAACTGTTCCTCAGTTCTGTCCAGTGTTTAGGGCATATGCTGATGATAGAGTGTTTAATGATGAAGACAGACTTGCCAGATACGAAAGGCCAAGATTTTTAAATGATGCAATGATGATTGTTGGAAACTTATCAAATCTAAGTGTTGGTAGCGATGGAAGAATTGTTGTGAATGAAACTACTCCTGGTGGACACATTCACAATATAGATCCATCTTTTAATCTAACCAAAAACTCCCCATTAGATGAGATTAAATTAGCCTTTTCAGTTGTTAATAAAAATCCAACAAATGATGAGTTTCCAGACCAAGTTATTCTTATGGCTGAATTTTCTAATTCTGATACTCAGGATCAAGGAGAATGGTCTAGAATGGAAATCATTATGAATAATGGAACAGATCCAGGAGAATATGATTTTACACAAAACAGATATTTTTCAATTTCTAAAAAGTTAAGCGAGTTGCACTCTAGCATTGGTGCAAACTGGGGAGACGTTTCTATTGTAAAGATATATGGATGCACAAAAAAGAATGGCCTGCTATCGGATAACTTCTATATATCTTTGGATGCAATGAGATTAGAAAATGTTACAAGTTTTAATCCACTATATGGACTCAGTGGATATTCAGTTATTAGTAACATTGGGTCTCAGCCAATAACAAAAGAAAAGGGAACCACTTCATATCTAGAATTTAGATTTGCTGTGGATGTTGTTTGATGGCTGAGGTTATTAAAAGGGTTAAGATATTAAAAAAGGATCTTCCTTTTAGAAATTCAACAACAAACTCTTATAACATTAGGTATAGGATTGTTGAAGAAGAGGGAAATAAGAGTAGCCACTGGTCTCCAATATACAATATCTACATACCTAAAGAAAATATTGTAGACGCAGTATTATCATTTGATCCGTCCACAAAGGTATTTAATTTAGTTTGGCAGCCAGATGAGTCAGATATCTCATTTGATGTTTATATAAGTTATGATAATAAACAAACTTGGCAATATATAAATACTGCCTATTCTCCATATTATTCTGGAATAGTAAAACCCACAGCAACAAATTTTGCGGTATGGGTTCAAAAAACTACTTATCCAAAATTAGAGTCAGAAAGGGCAAGACTATACGTGTCTGGAATACAGACACTGTAATGGTATAATATATTATGGCTAAAATTCCACTACCAGAAAGAGGGCAACCGCTAGACGTTGCCTACATTTATCAATTAGCAAATGCTATTAATGATTTGGCCTCTCAGTCATCATCATCCACATATAAGTATGTAACTGTAGATACTAAAGACTTAGGGCCACAATATGTAAAGGTGTCCGAGTCTAGAATTATTGGTGGATATATAGATATCTACAATAATACAAATATTACTGCTAGCGAAGAAAAGCCATTCTCGTATGACTTTAAGGTAGACTTCAAGTATGCCCCTATTGTAACGGCAACAGTAGTCAACAATGGAGATTCTGACCAAGGAAACGATGTATCTGTTGTAATTAAAAGAGTTACAACAAGCAAGGTTGAGGGCATTGTAAGATTTAATAAGACTGGAAAGATGTCTGTTGGATTAAACATAATCGTAGTTGGTATACCTAACTAATGTTAAAGTGCATAAAGTGTCGTGGAAGAATGTTTGTTGATAGAACTCATAGTTCTGCTATACATCTAGAAACATACTGTATGTCTTGTGGATATAGAAAATTTTTTAATCCACCTGTAGATTCTGAAGAGGGAAGATGGCTACTAAAAAAGGAACAATTGAGAGCGAAGGTTACAATCTCGCCCCTATAATTCCTGGCAATAAAAAAGTCTGGTTTTTAAATGGGGACCTAGTTCGTTTGCATCATCTCAATAAGTCTAATGGGATCATGTCGGTTTACAATATCACAAAAGATCAGATTGAAAGTTGTTTAGTTTCTGATTTTAAAAATAAAAGAGAGCGAGCCTATACTGTAGGTCAGACTGCTGATTTAGTTAATCGTCATAAAAAGTATATGCCATCACTAATGAAACGAGGAGTCATTCCATTTCCAACGGGATCTCAAAAAGGTGGAGCAAGAGGCTTTCAAGTAAGATCATATTATTCAGAATCCCAGGTCCATCAGATTCGTGATATACTTGCTACATACCATATTGGTAGACCAAGAAAAGATAATTTAATAACAAATGATATAACTCCTTCACGCCAAGAGTTGACAAGGCGAATGGGAGACGGTATACTTACATATACGAGAACAGAAGATGGTAGATTTATTCCAGTGTGGAGTGAATCAATCAAATAGTCCCTTGGAGGGTAAATGGAAAACGATAATACAAAGGTCTCAGTAACTCTGGGATACACGCTCAATCTTGGAAACTTTCAGTCTCTTAGACTTGACCTAGGAGTAGTAGACTCAAAGCGTGATGGAGAAAATACGGATCAGGCTTTTGAGCGTGTCTACAAGTTTGTTGAAGACAAACTAACTGCTAAAATTGTAGAAGCACAAGCGGAGGCTGACGAAAAGTAATGGCCGAACGCAAAGACCGAATGGCTTTGCTTTCACGCTACAGCAAACACCATACTGCAAAGTATGAGCAAAAGCCATCACTTAATTTAAATGTTGAACAATGGGCGTCTGACGCTCTCATTGAATCTTATGGAATAAGCAAGTGCTACGACTTATTGGAGTATTACTTTTCTGTTTCTCAATCTCCGTCTTGGAACTATTTTGCATACAATGCTGAAAAGATATTGCAGGCAAGGCTTGATAAAGAGCAAGATGATAAAGACAGATCAGAGAGGCGCAAAAAGGCTAAGGAATGGTTGAATGGATAATCTTGTAGTTGCATTTCTTACATGTGGAAGAGAAGAATATCTGGATGATACAATCTCGTCCTGGGAATCTTTGTCTAAGATAGATGAGTATGCTCGAATTATATTTGATGATTCTGGTAATGCAGATTACAGAAGTATGCTATCTAAAAAATATCCACAATATAAAGTTGTTGCGATATCAGATAGTAATCTTGGATTAAACTATGCCTACAATTTTGCTTTTAAGTATTTAAAGCAGTCAGGGTTTGAGTTCACTCTTTGGATTGAAGATGATCAGAAGTTATTAAAGTCCCTTGACTTAGAAGATATGGTAGATGTATTAAAGAATAACAACCTGTTGCAGTTGTCTACAATTAGAAAGCCTTTCTTTTATAATGAGTTAGGATATAAAAGTGTTGTAGAATTTTTAGTTAAGACTGGTTGGCCCATTGAACAAAGAGATAAGTTTGTTATTCATTCTGCAATGTGGGCAAACCATCCAAATATTTTTATGAATAGCATTTTAGAAGTAGAGTATCCAGCAGACCTTGACACAGCAACATCGGAAATGAGATTTGGTAAAAAACTTTTAAGTTATTTTCCACGCAGAACCTTTGGGTTTTATGGTAATATAGATGATGAACCGCAATCAGAGCACATAGGAAAAAATAGTATGAATACGATCAATTATTATTGGGGGGAAGATGAATAATACAGAGTCAAAACTAATTTCAGCGTTACTAGAAGATAAGCAGTTGCATGTTCTTTTACAGGCAAACATAGACTCTCTCCTAAGAACTCACAGCGACATCTGGAATTTTATTCGTCTTTATGCAGAAAATAATGGAGCAGTCCCACCAACATCACTTGTTGTAGAGAAGTTTAGAGACTTTGAGCCAGTTAAGGGCATAGGGTCCACAAAACATCATCTTTCAGAGTTACAAACAGAATATTTAAATGATAGCCTAAAGGATATTCTTAGGGGTGCAGCATCAGAGGTTCAGCAAGGTCAAGGTCCAAAAGCACTAGACGAACTAATTACAAGAACATCAGAGTTAAAGAAGAACACATCAAACATACGTGATATTGATGTCACAGATCTTGAATCAGCAGTGGCTTACTTTGAAAACATTAAAGAGCAGCAGGCTCTTGGACATAGAGGAATTAAAACTGGACTGCCAGGATTTGACAACTACTTACCTTCAGGAATTATGCCAGGACAACTAGGAGTGTTTCTTGCATATCCAGGTATTGGAAAGTCGTGGCTTGCACTTTACTTTGCGGTTCAAGCATGGAAGCAGGGCAAGTCGCCAATGGTAATTTCCCTTGAAATGTCTGAGACAGAGGTTCGCAATCGTGTATTTACAATTATGGGTGAAGGCTTGTGGTCACACAGAAAGATCTCTAATGGAGAGATTGAGTTAGATATGCTAAAGTCTTGGCATGCTAAAAATCTTGTGGGTAAACCAGAGTTTCATATTATCTCAAATGATAACGGTGGCGAGATCAATCCTTCTGTTCTTCGTGGAAAGATAGATCAGTATAAGCCAGACTTCGTAATTGTTGACTACCTTCAGTTGATGAGTCCTAATCAGAAGTCAGATAATGAAACGGTAAGAATGAAGAACCTCTCACGAGAACTTAAACTTATGGCTATTGGCGACGAGGTTCCAATTATTGCTATCTCATCTGCCACACCTGACGATGTCAACGACCTATCTACAGTGCCTACACTTGGACAAACTGCCTGGTCTAGACAGATTGCCTATGATGCTGACTGGGTGCTTGCCCTAGGTCGTGGAACTAATAGTGATATTATTGAATGTGCTTTTCGTAAAAATCGTAATGGATTTATGGGAGATTTCCTAGTCCAGTGTGACTTTGACAAGGGCTACTATCGATACAAGGATTTTGAAGATAAGACGGTATAATATAATGTGGAAAAATTTCATCATAGACCAATTAAAAAGTTTAACCTCAACGGGGTCATTCACGATGACTCTGCTATTGGTAGGCTTAAAGGAGAATATATAAGACTACTAGTCTCAGAAATGAGACTGTCTGGATATGTTCCAAAATTTGAAATTGATCCAGATTTTACTATAGACTTTAACGAGACAAAAAAATATTTTGAATTTGAGATAACATTATACGGAATATATGTAGGGAAAAGGAAAAGCGAATGGATAGCAGGAATAGACGGAAACAAGGCGATATATATACAAAAGAGCAAATCAAACGAATTCTCGCAGGAACAGGTATAGATGTAGCCTCTGAAGTAGATTCAGACTATATAATTTTTTGCCCCTATCACAATAACCACCATACACCAGCAGGTGAAATAGATAAAACAAAAGGAACTTTTTTCTGTTTTTCATGTAGAAAGATTGCAGATTTAGTAGAGTTTGTTATGCACACTTCTGGTAGAACATATTTTGAGTCTGTTAGATTTATTAAGAGTAAAGAGCAAGAGCAAGACCTAGAAAGACAGATCAGCCAGCAACTAGTTCATAAGCCAGAGTTTACATTGTTTGATGAGTTAGTATTAAAAAGACTTCATAACAATCTATTAAGTTTTGACAGAGCAAAAGAATATCTTAAGTATAGAAAGATTAACTCTAATTCTTGGTCAAAGTTTTCTTTAGGGTATTCAGAAAAACAGGACATGGTAACTATTCCAGTTCACAGCCCAGACAACTTGCCAATTGGATTTGTTGGTAGATCTATTGAAGGCAAAGAGTTTAAGAATACTCCAGGTCTTCCAAAAAGTAAAACCTTATTTAATTTAAATAGGGTAAAGACTTCAAGCAGAGTTTATGTAGTGGAGTCTTCGTTTGATGCTATCAGGCTTGATCAGGTTGGATTTCCTGCAGTAGCAACATTGGGTGCAACAATATCAAATGCACAAGTAGACTTGCTTCAAAAGTATTTCAATGATATAATTGTCATTGCAGATAACGATGTCGCAGGCAGCAACATGAAAGACAGGCTTATTGAAAGGCTTGGATCTCGTGTTTCTGTTATTGAATTACAAAAACAATATAAAGACATTGGCGATATGGATGATGAAGCAATTAAGGAACTTGAGTTCCAGTTTGACAAATCTATATCGTTTATGCTAAACTAATATAACAACACAAAGGAGAAATAATATGAGCGTAGTAAAGGGATTAAAAGCAATCAACGCCCTGCTCGACAAGCCAAAGTATGACGAAAACTCACCAAAGGTTAAGTGGCTAAAACTTGCCGATGGTCAATCAGTAAAGATCCGATTCATTGAAGAGTTGGACGAAGACTCTGCAAACTATAGCGAAGAGCGTGGACTTGCACTTGTTGTAAAGGAACACACAAATCCAAAGGACTATAAGCGTAAGGCTGTAGACACAATGGATACAGAAGGCCGTGACTGGGCTGAAGAAATGCATCGCAAGGATCCAAAGGCTGGCTGGAGAGCACGTCTTCGTTTCTATTGCAACGTTCTAGTTGACGACGGCATTGAAGCACCATATGTTGCTATCTGGTCAATGGGTATCAGTAAGCAATCATCATTTAACACAATTCGTGAGTATGCACTTGAAACAGGAAGCATCTCAAACATTCAATGGAAGTTAAAGCGTAATGGTCAGGGAACTGAAACAAACTATACACTTATTCCATCTGCTCCAGACAAGGAGCCTTTTAACTGGGGAGAGATTAAGCCTTATCCCCTAGAACTTGCTTTGCGTAAGGTTCCATATGCTGAACAAGAAGCGTTCTACCTTGGATTTGATTCACCATCAATCACTTCGTCAACGAATGCTGACTGGTAATCAATGAACTATGTAGGCTTACATGTCCATACACACTATTCATTATTTGATGGTGTCGCTACTCCAGAAGAATACATTGACCGTGCAGTTGAGTTAGGGATGCCAGCAATTGCCATCACTGACCACGGAACTTTATCTGGGCATAGGGAACTGCACCGTATTGCAAAAGCGAAGGGTATTAAGCCTATACTTGGTGTAGAAGGCTATATGTGTCAAGATAGATTTGATACTAGAGATAAGTCTGAAAGAGATGGAGATCTAGATCTAGTCTACAACCATATAGTCCTTCTCGCCAAGAACCAAATTGGTTTAGAGAATCTAAATAAGATTAATGAAATTGCTTGGACAGAAGGGTTTTTCAAGAAGCCAAGATTTGACTTTGAAATTCTTGAAAAATATGCAGAGGGTATTATTGTTACTTCTGCTTGCCCAAGTAGTGTTTTAGTAAAGGCACTTGAGAACAACGAGTTTGCTATTGCTAAGAAGCACATTGAATGGTTTAAACGTGTATTTAATGATGACTATTATATTGAGGTAATGCCACACAATCCAGCAGAAATTAATAAGCAACTTATTGCTTTGGCTGATGAGTTTGGAGTCCAGGTTGTTGTAACTCCTGACTGCCACCACAGCACAACAGATCAAAAAGAAATTCAAGAATTTAAACTTCTTCTTAATACACACGTAAAGATTGACAAAGAGCATACATTTGAAAAATCTAAAAAGCAACCAGATATGATGAAGCGTCTTGATTATTTGTATGGCGAAGATAGACAGATCACTTTTAATAAGTTTGATATTCATTTGCTATCTTATGAAGAAATGAAATCTGCTATGGAAGCACAGGGAATTAACCGTCCAGATATCTACTCTAATACGCTTGCTATTGCTGAAAAAGTTGGGGACTATGGAATTCAAGAAGGACTAAACCTACTTCCAGTCCAATATAAGAATCCAGATAGAGAGTTAAGAGAAATTGCCTTAGAGGGATTGATTCAAAGAGGCATCGTAGATAACCAGGAATACCTAGATAGACTAGATGAAGAACTCTCAGTCATTAAAGATAAAAAATTTGCTCCATACTTTCTTGTAGTTAGAAATATGATTGCTTGGGCCAAGAAGGAAGGAATCATGGTTGGTCCTGGCCGTGGTTCTGCTGCAGGATCTTTGTTATGCTATGCACTAAGCATTACAGATATTGATCCAATTAAGCACGGACTTCTCTTCTTTCGTTTTATTAATCCAGATCGTAATGACTTCCCTGATATCGATACAGACATTCAAGATTCTCGTCGTGAAGAGGTTAAAGATTATCTAGTTAGACAGTATAGGCACGTTGCATCTATTGCTACTTTTCTTTCCTTTAAAGACAAAGGTGTTGTAAGAGATGTTGCAAGAGTTTTAAACATTCCACTTACAGATGTTAATAAGGTTTTAAAGTTAGTTGATACTTGGGATGATTTTTGCACATCAAAAACAACACGTGAGTTTCGTGAAAAATATCCAGAGGTAGAGATTTATGGAGAGCAACTCCGTGGTCGTATTAGAGGCACTGGAATTCACGCTGCTGGTGTTGTTACTAGTAAAGATCCTATTTTTAGATTTGCACCAATGGAGACCCGTTCTTCTACAGGTAGCGATGAGCGCATTCCCGTTGTTGCGGTTGATATGGAAGAGGCAGAAAGAATTGGTCTGATTAAGATTGATGCTTTGGGTCTTAAGACTTTATCCGTTCTTAAGGATACCGTAGATATGATTAAAACAAATCATTACAAAGACATTAACTTGTTGGAGATTGACATGTCAGATGCCAATGTTTATGAGATGCTATCTAGTGGTTATACAAAGGGTGTGTTTCAGTGTGAAGCAACGCCATACACAAACCTTCTTGTTAAGATGGGTGTAAAGAACTTTAATGAACTTGCTGCATCTAATGCTCTTGTTAGACCAGGCGCTATGAATACAATTGGAAAAGACTACATTGATCGTAAACATGGTCGTCAAAATATTAGTTATACTCACCAAGTATTGAAAGAATTTACGGAGGAAACTTATGGTTGTATTCTTTACCAGGAACAAGTTATGCAAGCATGCGTATCTCTTGGAGGTATGTCCATGTCGGAAGCAGATAAAGTTAGAAAAATCATTGGAAAGAAAAAAGATGCTAAAGAGTTTGACCAGTTTAAAGACAAATTTGTCGAAGGTGCTTCTCGTTTTGTTTCTCCTAACACTGCTCGTGATTTGTGGCATGATTTTGAAGCACACGCAGGGTATTCATTTAATAAGTCTCACGCAGTAGCATACTCTACACTGTCTTATTGGACAGCATGGTTAAAGTATCACTATCCTCTAGAATTTATGTTTGCCCTTCTGAAGAACGAAAAGGATAAAGATGGTAGAACTGAGTATCTGATTGAGGCAAAGCGTATGGGAATTTCTATCAAACTTCCACACATCAACGATTCAGATGCAGACTTTAAGATTGAAGGCAAGGGCATTAGGTTTGGGCTGACTGGAATTAAGTATATATCTGACAACATTGCCAGCAAGTATATTGCAGGAAGACCCTTTACATCTTACAAGCAACTAGAAGAGTTTACCTTTACTAAGGGTAATGGAGTAAATAGTCGTGCACTCCAGGCACTAAGAGTTATTGGAGCAGCAACATTTACAGACAATCCAAGAAACGACAATGAGATAAAAGAAAATCTATATGAATACTTAAACTTGCCAGAGTTTAATCTGGTTGTTCCTTCACACTACTATGCGTTTATACAGGATGTAGAGGAGTTTGAGGAAAAGGGATCCTACATTTTACTTGGCATGGTAAAATCAATTAAGAGAGGAACGGGGTGGTCACGAGTTGAAGTTTTGGACAAGACTGGCAGTATTGGTATATTTGACGATGAAGCAACCACTATTGAGACTGGTCGTAGTTATCTTATTCTTGCAAACGATAATCGGATTGTATCTGCAATACCGTCTGACGAGATAAATGGATCATCAAATGCGTTGGTAAAGTTTTTAAATTATAAGCAGTTACCTTTTTCAGAAGATGAGATGTTTGTTATTTCTTTTAAGCCAAGAATTACTAAGGCTGGAAAGAAGATGGCATCCCTAACACTTGCAGATACGTCTAGAGATCTTCACTCTATTACCGTATTCCCTACTGCTTTTGCAAAAGCATATATGAGGTTAGAAGAAGGAAAGTCTTATAAGTTTAGTTTCGGAAAGACTAAAGATGGAACAGTTATATTGGAGGATATAAATGCTTGATAGTTTAGCAGTTGATTTACATAGGGTTGCAGTTGAAAAAGGATTTTGGCCAAAGACAGAAGATGTGGATGACATCTTTGTTGCAAAACAAATGATGATGATCGTATCAGAGGTTGTTGAGGCAATGGAAGCAATTCGCAAAGAAAAGGGTGAAGAAGAGATTACAAAAGAGTTTGCTGATATTTTTATTAGAACTCTAGATCTCTATGCAGGACTTGTTGAAGCAGGGTATACTAGATTATCACTAGATCATGTATTAAAAGAAAAATCAGAATTTAATCAGACTAGACCAGAGAAGCACGGAGTAAGATTCTAATGACAGTAACAGTTGAAGAAGCAATGGCGTCACTTGACCCAAAGTTAAGAAAAAAATTGGGGACTGGAGTTGGAGTTAACTATGAATACCAACCTACACCTAGTTACGGATTAAACCGTGCTCTAGGTGGAGGTCTTCCTTATGGGAGACAAGTTCTTATCTGGGGCTCTAAGTCCTCTGCAAAGTCTTCTATGTGCCTTCAGATGATTGCTCTAGCACAAGCCGAAGGTAAACTATGTGCATGGATTGATTCAGAAATGTCATACTCTGAAGACTGGGCTAGAACTTTGGGGGTAGATCCAGAAAAATTAATCTACTCACAAGCAAGAACTATTAGTGATATGGTAGATGTTGGCGTTGGATTAATGAATGCTGGTGTTGACCTAATCGTAGTAGATTCTATTACATCAATGCTTCCTGCCATCTATTTTGAAAAAGATACAGATGAAATGAAAGCCTTAGAAAATACAAAACAGATTGGAGCAGAATCCCGTGACTTTAGTAACGCATGGAA
>Ga0208223_1000377_pt1 | contig 11109 bp, 7 predicted proteins | sample LakMenE07Oct09ns_FD_150678 | JGI IMG/M metagenome (GOLD analysis project Ga0208223, IMG submission 150678) | Freshwater microbial communities from Lake Mendota, WI - 07OCT2009 deep hole epilimnion ns (SPAdes) | ecosystem: Environmental > Aquatic > Freshwater > Lake > Epilimnion/Euphotic zone ...
ATACGCCGATGGTGACGCTTTCTAGCAGCAACATCAGCGCCAAATGCAAGCGAGTAAAACGCTGCAGATTTTGCCAACTCGCCAACATAGTCATTAAGGTTAATAAAGCGGTCAGCGGCAAGAACCAGACTGAAATCCCGTCTACCGCCAATTGATATTGGATATTTAAACTCGGCAGCCAGCGGTAGGTTTCTTGAAATTGCCAGCTGCTATCTTCGCGATCAAAGTAAAACGCCACCAGCAAAGTCAGTAACAACTCGATGCCCGCGACAATTAAAGCCCCGCGTTTGGCTAAATCGCGATTCGACAACGCCGCTAACGACACCGCGCCCAGCAGCGGCCAAACCAAACATAACGAAAGCAAAGGCAAACTATCATTCATGGGACAAACCGTTAACGTGGTGACTGTGATGTTGAGGGTAATGCTCGCCAATTTCGCGGGCTTCTTGATCGATGTATTTCAACCACGGCGTGGTGTAAAAACCGGTGGCGATTAACAAACCGCAAATCACCACGGCAATAATCCGCTCTTTAATCACTGGATGATGTTTGGTGCTGTAAGGTTGATGATGACGGCGTGGATGAGCAATAAACAAACGCTGAAACGCCCATAACAAAAACGCGGCACCCAAGACGTTACCGAGCAAAATCGCAATCGCGGTTAGCCAGCCATGTTCTTCAATCGTGCCTTCAATCAATAAATGCGCAGCATCAAATCCCGGCGTACCTGGCATGACCATGGTACTTAATGCCGAAATCATAAACAGCAAAGCCAAAGTCGAATTGCTCTCAAACAAGCCACCCAAACGCGGTAAATAAGAGGTGCGAGTGCGTTCGTAAATCAAACCGATACTAAACATCATCCCCGCCGTCGCTAAGCCATACGCGATTGACAATAAGATGCTGCCTTCTAAAGCAAAATCGTTAAACGAAAACACACCAATCACCAACATGCCGGTATGACTAATCACCGCAAACGCCAGCAAGCGGCGAATATTGATTTGCATCAGCGCCAGCAATGCGCCGTAAAAAATCCCGATTAAGCCCAAAGTGACGACAAAATGCGCCCATTGCTCAGCCGCACCCGGCACCAAGGGCAAAATAAAGCGAATCAAGGCGTAAATCCCCAGCTTTAAACCGTGGATAAAAATCGCCGCACTCGCTGCCGTGCCGTGTTCTGCCAAGGGTGGCAACCATGCGTGAAACGGAAACAGCGGCATCCGCACCGCAAAGCCAAACAGCAATAAAATAAAAATCACCGCTTCATTGGGAATCGGCAGATTGTGATGTTTTAAAGTCAGCCAATCAAAACTCAACGGCAAACCCTGTTCTGCCAAACCGAAACTCAATAATAAAAATCCGGCCAAACTCATCAACAAACCCGATGACCAATATTGGAATACCGAGCGCACCACTTGATTACGATTTTTACCGGTGCCGGCAAATACCGTCAGCAGCATCACCGGCATCAATTCCATCGAACACCAAAACCAAAATTGCAAGGTATTCAAAGCCGCAAAAGCACCAATCAAAATCCCTTGGTAAGCCAATAAACAAGCAACAAACAAACGATCATGGCGGTGGCGGGTGATCAAGGTGTAAACCAAAGCCAGAAAACCTAAAATCGCCGCGAGCGGGATAAATAAAATATTGGTGCCATCGACGCCAACCCGATAAGCCAGACCTAAAAAATCCAAACTCTCAGCTAAATGTATACCCGGCGCTTCGGAATCAAACACCCACAACAAATAAGCGCTGAGCAAAACATTCAAACCCGCACCAGCAAGCGCCAGCTTGATGCTATCTTGATTTTTAGCCCATAACACCAGCGCCATGGTCAGCAACGGCAAGAAAGTTAAAGTGGTTAAAATCGGCAAAAACGCTGCCGCTTGCCAGTAAACAATATCGGTCATCATCAAACTCCCAAAGCCACCAGCAAACTAATCAACACAAACAAGGTGATGTAACGCGGTCTTAATAACAATTGTTCTAAATGATTGGCGGCATGACCCAAACGCCGCCCCAGCTGAATCGAATCGCGGCCAATGCCGTACAAAATAAAATGCTGTTCAAACCAATGCAGCAAGGCCGCCGTCCATTGGGTTAATTTGCCGGCTAAACCGCTGCCTTGAGCAAATTGATCTAACTCGCTTTGCAAATTGGCACCGATTTTTTGTTCTTCCGAATACGCTAATTCAGCCGCGGTTTTAATCGCCGACGCAGGCGCGGTAAAACATGGATCAATCAAATGATCGTCGATATAACTCATGTCTTTAGCTAATTGTTGCACCGGTTTTAACACCGCCCAATCTAAAGCCACTTCCAACCAAGCCCGTTGCAAAGAGGCGATAAATGCCCAACGGCAATTGGCCAAAATCGGCGCAACTGGCTTAACCACGCGGCCTTGGCTGTTGTACAAAATCGATGGCGAAGTTAATAACAAATAACAACGCACCACCGCATGAGCCGCCAAATGCCAGCTGGCTAATTGCCAAAACCCTAAACCGCATTCAACAAACATCAAGCCCAGTTGCGCTGAAATCGCAAAACTGTGGGCGCTTTTAATATCGGTTTGCGTCAAGCCGACAAACACACTGTACAGCGCGGTTAAGCCACCGACCGCCACTAACACCATCATCGCCAACGGCGCTTGCTGGAATAAGCCTTGCAATTGAATCAGCAAAAACACCCCAGCATGAATCATCACCCCGCCGTAAAACAAAGCACTGGAAGGCGTCGGCCCTTCCATCGCTCGCGCCAACCAAGGGCTAAACGGAATTTGCGCCGATTTGGCAAACGCCGCCAAGGCAAAACTCAACGCTAACAAAGTAGCATCGGTTTGTTCCAAATCCACTGCGCCACTGTTAATCGCCGCCCAATCCGCGCTTTCTAGCCAACTAAACGCCAAACCAATCGCCAACAGAAAACCACCGTCACCAATCCGATTAGTCACAAACACCCGCGTGGCATTATGAGCAGCAATCGGACGGTCATAAGCATAAGCAATCAACCAATACGAACAGACACCGGCAATTTCCCAACCAACAAAGGTAAACACCGCATTGGCCGACAACACCAGCAACAACATCGCAGCGGCAAATAAACTTAAAGTGAAAAACCAGCGATGAAAGCCGGCTTCGCGGTGCATGTAATTCACCGAAAAACGCATCACCACCAGCAACAAGACCGCAAACAAACTGGCTAAAGCCAGATTAAAACCACCAGTCACCAGCTTGAAACCAATAATGATTTTGCTGACATGCAGCCAAGTTCCGTAGTCGTAAACCTCGGTTGTGCCTGTCGCTAATCCAGCCAAGCTGATTAACAACGCCAAACTGATGGCGGTTATCGCAATCCGTGATGAGGTTTTTTCGCCAGCTTCGCCGTTAATCCAACCAGCAAAATGCAAGCCGCCAATCGTGAAAGCCGCCAACAAAGGCAAGGCGGGAATTAAAAAAGTCCAGATTGCCATTAGGCTTTAGCTCCTTGGAAAAGCGCTTGTTTAATCAACATCGCCGGCACCGGCTGACTCTCTTGGCGATAACAATCCGGCGAATTGTCACGGATCGGCAAAGCTTGATCGCTGGCTTGCCAAGCGACAAAACCCACCCCGCGCTGGAATACAAAAATCTCGCCAGTATCGGGATCTTTGCTGGATAAATGCACCCAACCGCCACCAATCAATTCTTGCAAGCTAGGCTGGCGGCTATAGATTTGTTCGAGCACAGAAGTTTTAGCTTCAACAATCATTTGTAAGCGCATGGCTTCGTGGATTTCCACCATTTGCTTGGGTAAGCCGGTGCGTAAATCACTACCCGCGCCTTCCATCACCGCAAAAAAGCCGGTGATGTTGTGCGGTACTTTCGAGCCACAACCCAAGCGCTCGTTGTTGACGGTAGAAAAGTAATATTCAAGATTAATCCCCGCTCCCACTGGCCCGACTGCTAACAAAATCCCTTCCAAAATTTTGCCTTCCAAGTCTTGGGTAGGATCGTAGGAAATTAAAAACAGACGGCGATCAAAAAATGCGCCTTGAGTTTGTGAGCGTCGCCCGACAAACGCCGCCGCATTGGTGGCATGGCCTAATTCGGGACGGGCTTGGGAAAAATCGGCACTACGTTGCCAGAAATGTCGCAACGCTTGAGCAGGGCTGGGCTGACGCGGTGCGGAGGCTAAACGGCGGCAGCGTTCGTGAGCTGACATGCGTTGACCGTGTTGCAGTTGCTGGTCAAGCTGCTGGAAACTGGCTAATCGCTCGGCAGGCAAACGCTCCAAATCGTAATAAGTAATCGCTTCATCACACGTGTTGTGTTCGGCACCGATAAACCAAGTGTCATCAGGAATCACAATCCCACGCTCGGCCAGCAAAGCCCGCACTGCTGGGCGGTTGGCAATTGCGGCAAACAAACGCGCATTCGGCCCACCGTGGCGACCACTGCAAGCGCCGCAATCGTAAGCCGATAAATGCGGATTGTTTTGGCTGATTGAGCCATGACCGAGCAACACCACCCACTCGGCAAAACCATAGGTTAAACCGGTATTGCGCAAAAATCCGGCCACGCGGTCGGCTTGTTCTTGGTCGGTTAAACCTAGACGGGGATGTTCTGGGCTGGCGGTTGGTGCTTGATTGTCGGCTTTGAATTGCAATTCAGTGGCGACGGTTGGCGATACGGTTTCAGCCAATTTAGTCATTAAGGTTTGCTGAGCTTTCGGGAAAAAGCTTTTGCCCAGCAAGCCCGCTAAGGTTAGCGGTGCGATTAAGTTAATCAGCGGATACGCCAATAAGGTATCGCGGCGTAAACCGTGATGGACTAAATCAGTGATGCGCTGTTTTAACTGCCGTCCGTGTTGATGGCGTTTAAGTTGAGCGTCTTGGCTGTGTTCTTCGACATTATGCGCTGGCGTCACCACCACCGGACACAACGGCGTCAATTTGACGTCATCCAAACCAAGATAATTAATCGCCAAACCAAAAAATCCCGCTGCGCCTAAAGTTTCGATATTGGGATTAAGTTCTTCCAAATGGCGGCGGATGCCTTCTTCACGATCATCCATACAAAACACCAGCTGCGCTTCAGGCCGTTGCTGACGTTGCGCCCAGCGGCCACGGTTGTGGTTTTCGTGTAAAGCTTGTAACAGGTTTTGCTGGTAATGGCGTTCGTATGCGACCAACCAAATTTGGCTACGTTGCGCTTGGCTGAATTGATCAATCAGCGCCAAAGCTTGTAACAAACTCGCGGCATCGATGCTTTGCAAAGCCTCGGTGCTGATATTTAAGGCTAAACACAGTTGCAACAAGCACCAGCCGTGTTGATGAGCGGTTAATCCGGCATTGGCTTGTTGCTGTTGCCAATTGTTAATCCGCTGCGCTAATTCCGAACTGGCTTGGCGATTGATGGGTTTATCGGCTAATAAACTGTGGCAGGCTTGTTGTAGAAATTCCGGCAATTGGCCTCTAAACGCTGCTTGCCTAATCACCAACTCCGGTAAATGGTGATTGAAGTAGCTATACAGTTTGTCAAACCGCGCTTGGCCTAAACCTAATTGCTGGCAAAGTGCTTGCAGATACAAGCGGTCTAAAATCAGCCGCAACGCTAGATAATCGGCTAATTGTGGCTGAGTGTTGTCGTCGGCTTGATAGGCTGGATGCGTTTGTCGCCAGTTAATTAATCCCGACCAGCCAGGCAATTCCAAGGCTAAGCGTTGCAAATAATCGGCCCAGCGAGCTTGTGGAATCGCCAAAGCGGTGAGCTGTTGAATAATCGCCTCGACTGGCTCATCGGGCAATTCGGCGCGGATAGTTGGCCAATCACTGAGTTCTTGGAAAATCGCTTGAGCATCGTAAACCGCACTTTGTCGCCAAGCTTGATATAAACCTAAAGTTTGCCGCTGCGGTAAGCGCCACGCCGCCATGCCTTCATCTAATACCGAGCCGCAAATTCTAATCAGCTGTGGCCGCACTTGTTCCAGACAATCTTTACCGCTTAAAACCAGTAGCAAGCCGCGCAAAGTGAGTTCGTCACCGACGCGGTTGAATAAGCTGTCTAGCTGTTGGCGATATTGTTCGGCGGGAACAGTTGCTTCAATCGATTCCTGATTAGCGTCAGTCAGGGTCAGCCCCAACTTGGTCACAATCGCTTGCCACAAGTCTTGGGCTTTTGGCGCTAATTGCGGCAACTGCCAACGCAAAGCCGAAGGGCTAAGTGCTGATAAATCATTTAACAAAGCCACGCGGTACAAAGTTTGCTGGCTAAAACCGAGTGAGGTTTGTTCTAGTTTTAATGACGCTAATCCGGCATCAATATCTTGATCATCAATCCGGCCTTGCTGATAAAAACGGCGAAATTGCTGATCGCTTAAATAACAATCTATGCCAGTTAATTCGGTAAACGCCGCCAAAGCCTGCTCAAACGGCAAATGCTGAAAACCGTGCAAAGTGTTGTGATGCACAAAATCATGAATCGGCGCTTGTCCCGGCAAAACATGATCGAGATGACTAATCGCTTCGAGAATCAACTCGCGAGGATTGGAGGTAGATGAGTGCATGGTTAACTATTTAAGACTGTATTCATTAACAAAAAGTAAATGGGGCATTGTGTCTGTAAAATTTGAGCGGTTGCCGGTTAAGTAATCATTTTCTAGCCAGTTAAGGCTTTTCTGTTCATCCTGTCGAAGGATGAATGGAAAGCTAAAAAATCAGTACATGTCTTTCTTGCCTTAACCTTTGATTTTGTCATCCCGTTAGGGATCGCTTAACTTTAAAGGTATTGACAGCTTAGAGGCCAAGGGATCCCTAACGGGATGACAAAAGAAAAGTGGCCAGCAATATCAAAGATACTTTAATCATCACTTAACCGCCAAAACCATCTTCTCCACCGTCGCCGCTGATAATTCAATCAACCCCGCAGGAAATAAACCAAAACCAACAATCCCCGCGACCAAAACCCCAGCCGCCAACAGTTCCCGATAGTTCAAATCAGCAATTAACTGTAACTCAGCTTTAGGCGCTCCCATAAACAAACGGTTAATGGTTCTTAAGGCATAAGCGGCACTGATTAAAATCCCGACACTAAACAACAACATTAACCAATGCCATTGCTGAAAACCGCCAATGATGGTGTGCAGTTCGGCGATAAAACCCACCGACCCCGGCAAGCCCATCGCGGCGAGTAAAGTGATAATGGTTAGAAAAGCAAAGCGTGGCATGGTGGACAACAAGCCGCTGTAAGCACGAATGTCACGGGTATGGGTGCGCTGATACAACAAACCAACCAATAAAAACATCGCGCCAGCAATCAAGCCGTGAGCGGTCATTTGCAAAATAGCGCCGCTAAAGCCAGCGTGATTCAAAGCCGCAATTCCCAGTAAAACCACGCCCATATGACTGAGCGAGGAATATGCCACCATCGCTTTTAAATCGATTTGTCGCCAAGCCAGCAAGCCGCCGTAAATCATCCCGAACAAGGCCAAAAATACTAGCAACGGTTGTAATAATTGCACCGCTACCGGCAACATCACCACTGTGCGTAACAAACCGTATGCGCCCATTTTCAACAAAATCCCCGACAGCAAAATACTGACTGGACTCGGCGCTTCGACGTGGGCCAGCGGTAGCCAACCGTGGAGCGGGAAAATCGGCATCTTGACCCCAAAGCCGATTAAAAAACCCAATAAAACCAAGACTTGCTCAGTCACCGGCATACTTTGCGCGGCTTGGCTCATAGACGCCATCATCGAGCCTTGATGTTCCAAATCGTATTGGCTAATCGCCAGCAAACTCAGCAGCATAAATACCGAGCCGCCCATGGTGTAGAGCACGAAATTCAAGCTGGCAGCGTGACGGCGTTTGCCGCCCCAAAGATCAATCAGGAAAAACAGCGGAATCAGGGTCAGTTCCCAAAAGATGTAAAACAGCGCCCAATCTTGCGCCATAAACACCCCCAACATGCCGAATTCTAATAGCAACAGACAGATGTGATAGCCCTTGATATTTTCAGTAATCGAAAATGAAACCAACAGTGCAACACTGGTTAATAAGCTGGCTAATAACAACATCGGCATCGACAAGCCATCGACACCTAAAGCATAAGCGCTGCCGAGTTTGGGATTGAGTGGGTAATATTCGCTGAATTGTAAGGCGGCATTGCTTGAGTCAAATTGCCAAACGATGTAGCAAGCCAGTAATAAAACTAAACTGGTCGCCAAATTGCTAATCAATCGAATTAAGCGGGTGTTGTGTCCAGAGATAAAAACTAACAGTAAGGCGCTGAACGCTGGAATGGTCAGTAATGCGCTTAAAATCGCCATGAGGTTAATCAATTTAAGTTTGGTTATTAGTATTTTACAGGTGTTCGGCACAATCGTAACGATTGGCAATCCACTCAGAATACCATCGATTCGCTACGCATAGCCAGACAAGTATTACTGGCTATCACCAACGGGCGCTGCAAAACCATCAGCCACCAGTTTATCGACATTACTGCCAGTTAAGCTTTGCAAAAAAGCCACCAAATCAGCAATCTCGCTATCCGATAAACCCAGCGGTTTAATCATTGGAGACAGATTTTCATTCGCCACACCACCTTGATTATAAAACCGCACCACATCCTCCAATCTCGCCAAACTGCCGTTGTGCATATACGGCGCACTTAACGCCACGTTGCGTAGGCTAGGGGTTTTGTAAGCCCAACGATCAGCGGGATTTTGGCTGATTTCATAAAAGCCTAAATCATTGGCTTTATTCTCGGCGACTGATTTAAGCGCTTGGCTATCGACATTAATCGCAATACCTGGGGCAACTTGCAACACTTGTTGCTCGGGTGTTTTCGCCATTGATTGTTGATAACCAATGCCGGTGTTATGGCGCTTTTGGTCAGTCAACAAAGCCGATTTTTGTTCAATGCTGTGACAAGCCACACAACCGCCTTTACCACTAAACAAAGCAAATCCGCGTTGCGCTTGCTGACTCATCGCCTCGGCTTGTTTACCAAAATACCAACGATCAAACGCCGAATCCGCAGAATTTAAACTGCGTTGATAGCTCGCCAAAGCTTGGCCGACATTCAGCATATTCGGCGCTTGATGAAAGGCTTTTTCAAACCAGCCTTGATAATCGGCATTGGCTTTGATTTTATTAATCACATAACCAATCGACGGATTCGCCATTTCATTCTGTGCCAACAACGGCCCCCAAGCTTGCTGTTCCAAACTGTCTTCGCGGCCATCATGGAACAACAATTTCGCATAAGCAACGTTATACAAAGACGGACTATTACGCCTAACGCTACGCCCCTCAACACCGACAGCGGTTGCCATTTCATTATTGCTAAAACCTTGTTCGGGAATATGGCACATGGCGCACGAAAAGGTATTGTTCAACGACAAGCGGCGGTCATAAAACAACTTGCGACCTAAGGCAATTTTGGCGGCATTGATAGCGTTATCGGCAGGCGAGGTTAATTTCGGCAAACCCAGTGGTGGCTTTTGCGCGTAGTTGAGTAAATTGGCGGCTTGGCCTTGGCGCTGGGTTAAAGCTATCGAACGGGTTTGATAATCGGCTTGTTGGTAAGTTTGTTTGTAATCACCAGCCCGATACAGAATTTCGGGATCGTTTGCTGATTTAACGATAGGCAAATCACCCGCCAACAAGGTTTTAATATCGCTAATTAAAGTCTGCGGATTTAAAAAATCGACGCTGTAAATATTGCGGATTTGCTTGTTGGTATCAATTAAATACACCCGTAACAAATGCGAAAAAGTGCCGGTAAATTGGCCTTTTTCATCATAAATCTTCTGCACATTTTGCTGATAAGCATCCAAAATCGGCTGCAATTGTTGTTCTGAAGCGGTAGTTAAAAACTGCCAATCCAAATTGGCATTATTTAAACCCTGTCCATATAACTGCATTTTTTCCGGCGTATCGTGACTGGGATTAAAACTTAAAGTCAGCAAGCGTAATTTGCTGGCAATTTCCGGCTGTTTTTGCAGTTCACGACTGATTTTATGTAGCACCTGCGTCGCTAATGGACAGCCATTGACGTCGCTGCAAGTGGCGTAAATAAAACTTAGCAAAACGATTTTATCGCCCATTAAATCGTAAAGCGGCTTGGATTGATTAGCGGTATTGAGGACTTCACCGTTGCCGGCTTTGCTAATAATTGGCAGGCTGTAAGTGGCTGATTCGGCGAAAATGCCAGATGAAAATAGGCTGAGCCACAATAATATTAAGCAATAAAAATATCTCATCATGTCAGTCTGAATTAAGCGACTAAACGCTCAATACGAATCGTATTTTTTTGCTTAGCTTGCCATAAATCATATTTAACCTGCATTTCTAACCAAAGATCGGCGGAAGTACCTAACCACTGAGACAATCGAATCGCCATATCCGCACTGATATTGATATTGCTATTGGCATTTAAGATTTTCGACAAGGTAACACGAGATATTTTTAATGCCTTAGCCGCATCGGTAATACTCATTGTTTCAGGTATCCATTCCCGTAAAACTAATCCCGGATGAGGTGGGTTGTACATATCACGCATTATCTTCTCCTATGAATTTAGCTTGCTCTGAGTGTCGCCAATGCCCCGACTTCCCACCCATTTTCTCCAACAATTGCACCCCGCCAATCACCATCCCCCTATCCACTGCCTTGCACATGTCATATATCGTCAACAAGGCGATTTGTGTGGCAGTCAGGCCTTCCATTTCCACCCCAGTTTGGCCATTGGTTTTTACTGTGGTTAAGCAATGAACACGATTATTTTCCGTATCAGGGGTTAATTGAATATCAACATGGGTTAATGGCAGCGGATGACAAAGCGGAATTAAATCAGCAGTACGTTTGCTGGCCATAATTCCAGCAACACGCGCAATGCCTAAAACATCACCTTTTTTATGATTGCCGGCCATAATCAACGCCAAAGTCGAAGCCTGCATTTCGATGTAACCTTCACAGACAGCGGTGCGTTGAGTGATGGCTTTATCGCCAACATCGACCATGTGCGCTTCGCCAGCGGCATTAAAATGATTGAGCGTGTTGCTAGGCATGGGATAATCCGATCATTATTAACAGCCGGGCATTGTATTACCCGATAAAACATCATG
>Ga0208223_1000378_pt1 | contig 11107 bp, 8 predicted proteins | sample LakMenE07Oct09ns_FD_150678 | JGI IMG/M metagenome (GOLD analysis project Ga0208223, IMG submission 150678) | Freshwater microbial communities from Lake Mendota, WI - 07OCT2009 deep hole epilimnion ns (SPAdes) | ecosystem: Environmental > Aquatic > Freshwater > Lake > Epilimnion/Euphotic zone ...
TCGCGATTAATGGGAGACATTATCCAAAATTATTTTATTCCTGCCTCTGTAGAATACCAAAATAAATTAATTCTAAATGTTCAAGGTTTAATTAGTGTTCTGGGGGATAAAGCTGGAAGAGAAGCTTCAAAAGCACAATTAACATTAATAGAACGGATTTCTCTTCACATAAATAAAATGAAATCTTCTTCTGACGCAATGTTAGAGCAACGAAAATTGGCGAATAAAATGGAAGACACTGAACATAAAGCATTTGCTTATTGTGATAATGTGAAGTCTCATTTTGACGAAATTCGCTATCATGCTGATAAATTAGAACTTCTCGTTGATGATGAATTATGGCCTTTACCAAAATTTAGAGAATTGTTGTTTACGCGCTAAGATTTTTTTTACTCGACCGTAAGGAGAAGAAATAATTTTATAAAGGAATGGTAGACATTTTCTTCCTTTTTAAATTTTAACTTAATTTCTGTTGTATTATCTGTAATCCTTTTCATATTTAAATGATCAGTAGCTTCGAATAAATTTTTGCTCGCTTTGTAACCTGGAATAAGGTCTAAGACCAAGCTAGACCATCCTGAATTATCAATTTTTGTAAGCATTTTTAGATCTCCTTCAAATTGAAAGGGTTCATAAGAATTAGTAAATAATGCTTGTTTCTTTTCAGTGCTGAGGTAAATAATTTTATCAGATACTTGGTTGAAAAATAGTTTCTTTGAAGCAATCGAATAGCCATTTTCATTTTTTAGTATTGGAATATTGTATTTATTTTGAATTTTATTTATAAAATCTTCAACATTTTGCTGCTTTTTGAATGTTAATAGCACATCAAATTTTGGTACTCCAAGAATGTCTCCTTCATCTTGAAGCTCAAAACCGCGATAGTTGAGAGAAACAAATTCAATTTTTTTTAGGAGGGCTAAATTTTTAAGATAGTCGCTTGGAATTTCAGAAACTAATTTTTGAAGTGAAAAGGAACTGTGAATTCCTGAGGGTTTTAATCTTTGACTTTCTTGTTTATTTTTTTTAATTCCTCTTATTTTGGCGATAATTTCTTTAGATTTTATGATTAATTTTTGATCTTGGATTAAATGATTGCCTTCAAATTGTGACCAAATGATATCCTCCTTTTTTCGACTAGTTGAAAATTTAAAGAGATTATTTTGAATATCAGACTTTAAATTTTGTGTGTTTATGTCACCTTTTAAAATAACATAACATTCGTTATTTAAAACAAAATTTTTAAGACCTAATTTGTGAGAATTCTTCTCGAATTTTTCTTTTGATGCGAGATTTGCACGCACTATTATAATATTTTCTGTTTTGAACGACATTCCAATAATTTCTATTGGTGAAAAGAAGTCAATGCCAATAGTTGTAAATTTTGTTTTTGAATTAGTTTGCGCTTTGTTTAAAAAATCGATTGTTTCTTTAACAACTTGAGCATCTTTCACAACAAATAGTTCATCAAAAACACTGTTTGTAATAATTGAAAATGCATCGATATAAAAATGATTGCTAGTGTTGTTTGGAAGAGAAAAAGTTAAATGTGTATTCTGTCCCCCTTTTTTTTCAGGAATAGAAATCATAGCAAGCAGTAAAAAAGCTAAAACTATACAACTTAATATTTCTTTAATTTTTAACATTCTTTTGTAAAGTTACATGAAAGATGTTTTGATTAACTTTGAATGTGAAAAAAATTGCAGGTTTTATTTTTTGGCTAATAGGATGGAAAATTGATCAAACAACTCCTTTAGGAATAAAGAAATGTGTTGTTGTTGTCGGTCCTCATACATCTAATTGGGATTTTGTACTTGGAAGATTGGCTTTTGTGATGTACGGTGTGAACGCTAAGTTTCTCATAAAAAAAGAGTTGTTTTTTCCTCCACTTTCTTGGATTTTAAAAGCACTTGGTGGACTTCCAGTTGATCGCAGTAAACGGAATAACCTAACTGAAACAGCCTTAAAGTATTTTAAGGAAACAGATACAATGTTCATTGTTTTTTCTCCGGAAGGAACCAGAAGTTATAATCCGAATTGGAAAAAAGGATTCTATTATATTGCTCAGAAAGCAGAAGTCCCAATTTGTATTTGCTATGTTGATTACTTCAAAAAAATTGGTGGTTTTCACAGTGTATTTTATCCAACTGGAGATGTGAATGAAGACATACTTTATATAAAAAATATTTTAAAGCAATACAAAGGAAGATTTCCAGAGAAAGGAATTGATTAATCTTTTTTCGCTATTTTATCACTTTTTTGATCATATCCAAATGGACAATGCAAACAAGCACTTTTGCAACAATAACCTCTTTTAGAATGGTACTTTTCTGTAAAAATTATGTAGCCATCTTTTCCAATATAATAATCATCACTGTCTAAACTCGAACGCTTGGAAAAAGAAGAAAAATCTTCAGACATACATACTTTTTTTAAAAACTTTATTCAATTGTCTAGAATTGAAAAGTTTAGTTTCCGTAAAAGTAACAACAAAGATTTGGAATTGTTTGTCAAAAGAGACGATTTAATTCACAATTATATATCTGGAAATAAAATTAGAAAGCTGAATCAAAATATTTTTTCCTTTTACAAAAATAAATGTAAGAAACTAGTAACTTTTGGAGGTGCTTTTTCAAATCATTTGTTAGCCACAGCAGCCTTATGTAATGAGCTTTCTATTGACTGTGTTGGCATTGTTCGTGGAGAAGAATTGAATGAAAATTCTAATGGTATTTTAAAAAAATGTTCTTCTTTGGGCATGCAATTAAATTTTGTGTCTCGTAGTAGCTTTTCAGAGCAAAAAAAAATGAGTGGTTTATTAGATAAAGATGGAATTCCAACTTGGTTTGTTCCCGAAGGTGGAGCAAATTTAGAGGGGATTGAAGGGTGTAAAGAAATTGTTTCTGAGAATGAAGAAATTTTCGATTACTATGTTGTAGCTCAAGGGACAACAACTACAAGTATAGGAATTGCATTGGCTTTACCGCCTTCTGCTAAAATAATTGTTGTACCTGTTCTTAAAGGATTTAATTCAAAATCTGAAATGAAATCAGTACTTAATAATGTCGATTTATGGAATGTCATTAAAGATAAAATTATTGTGCTGGATGACTTTCATTTTGGAGGTTATGCAAAATCAACAAATGAGCTTAGGGAATTTATAAGTGAGATAAATCAAATAAATGAGATGCAGATTGAGGAAGTTTATACAGGAAAAGCTCTTTATGCTTTAAATAATTATATGGACAAAAATGTAGTTAAAAATAAAAAAGTCCTCTTTATTCACACTGGAGGTATTTTTACAAACAAGAATTAATCAGAGTTCGAATTTCATTCATTTCTTGTACATCATGCACTCTAAAAATAGCAGGTTTTTTTGAAAAAAGGAAGGTGTTTAAAACTGTTGTCCCATTAAGAGCTTGATCAGCTTCTAACTTAAGTTTAGTATAAATCATTGATTTTCTTGAAACACCAACCATGATAGGTTTTTCAAGTAAGTGTAGCATTTCAAAATTGCGAATTATTTCGTAGTTTTCGTCAAGTGTTTTTGCAAAACCAAATCCAGGATCGATAATGATATTCTTAACACCTTGTAAATGCAAAAACGCAATTTTTTCTGAAAAAAAATGAAGTAATCTTGACATTATTGAATCTTTAGATTCCCATACAATTTTGTTTACTTCAAGACCATTGCTGTGCGTTAAGACATAAGGAGTCTGATTTCTTGCAACTACTTCTACAATTTTTGGATCTATTCCAAAGCCACTTATATCATTAATAATCGTAACTCCATTGTCTATTCCTAATTGTGCAACTTCGCTTCGATATGTATCCAGAGACAAGATTAATTCTGGAAATTCTCTTCGGATTTCGATTATAGGCTTAAGTATTCTATCAATTTCTTCTTCTTTAGTTGGCGGAATACCTCCAGGTCTTGATGAAACTCCTCCAATATCTATACTATTTACGCCCTGATCAATCATCTTAGCAACTTCTTTCAAAATAGTATTTTTATGCTGCTTTCTACTTTTTGCATAGAAAGAATCTGGCGTTACATTGATTATTCCCATTATATGAGGCACTTGAAAATCATGTAAAATTCCATTGAAGGAAAGAAACTTACTTTGATTAAAATGCTGTATTTTTGTCATACTAATGGAAAAAACTACAAAAGAGTATACAAATGTAATGAATCTTTGTCGAGAGATTTTTGAAAAAAAATCAATTGATTATGGAACCTCATGGAGAATTTTAAGGTCAAGTTCATTGACAGATCAAATTTTTATTAAAGCACAACGAATTCGAACCATTCAAGTGACTGGAGAAAATAAGGTTGGCGAATCATTTGAAGATGCTTTTATGGCGATTGTTAATTATTGTATCATGTCAATTATTCAACTAAGGAATGCTCCAACTATTGAGGAAGAAATTTCTTCACAGGAGGCAATTCAACTTTATTCCTTAATTGAAAAGGAAGCATTTGAATTAATGTGTAAAAAAAATCATGATTATGGAGAAGCTTGGCGAGATATGCGTGTTAGTTCTTTGACTGATTTAATTTTAACCAAAGTTTTACGCATCAAGCAAATTGAAGATAACAAAGGTATGACTTTGGTAAGCGAGGGAATTGAAGGAAACTATTTCGATATGCTAAATTATTCAGTTTTTGCTCTTATTCATTTGGATCATAAGTGTTAAAGCTCTGTTAAAGTTTCCGTTTGAAATTACTATTTGCTTACTTTTAATTAAAAATATTAATATGGAAAACGTAAAAAAATATTTCCCTTGGTTTGTAAGGATATTAATTTCAGGTCTTTTCTTACTTTCTGCTTTTGCTAAAATTTATCCGGATCCCTCCTTTTATTTTAGCATTACAGCATTTGAATTTAAGCAATTGGTTCCTATGGGATTCAGCATGGAAACAGCTGTATATTTTTCACGAATAATCATTGGTATTGAATTCGCAATTGGTATTCTATTAGTATTCCCTTACAACATTAAGAAAATTATAATTCCAGCTACAATTTTAATGCTAGCTGTATTTTCTGTCCATTTAATAATTGAGATTTTAACAGGTGGAAATCAAGGAAATTGCGGTTGTTTTGGAGCGCTACTTCCGATGACACCACTCCAAGCATTGATTAAAAATTTATTATCCATAGGTTTGTTACTATTTATTCTTATTAAGTTCTCAGATTCTATAAATGAAAAAAGAAATATTTCATATTGCTTAATTATTACAAACGTAATTACTATTTGTATTCTTGCTTTATTTATGTTGATACCGATTCAGAAGAAAACAACTGTTTTATCCTCTCCGACAGGCTATTCAGAAGATACAACCATCGTTAAGGATTCAATTATTGTTAAACCGATAAATGATTCAACAAAAAAAGATCTTGTCGTAATTAAGGATACAACGAAGAAAATAATTGTAGGAGCTGGTCCAAAAAAAGTAAAGTCAATTTACTCAAAATACTTTCCTAAAATAGATGAAGGAAAAAAGATACTCTGTTTTTTTGCACCAACTTGTGACCATTGCATGGCTACAGCAAAAGAGTTGACGGAGTTAAAGAAAGCAGATCCAAATTTTCCTGATATACAGATGATTTTTATGGATGAAGCTGCCGAGGAAATACCTAAATTTTTCAAATTTGCTGGAGCTGAATATCCTAATTTAGTACTTGATATAATTGCTTTTTGGGGTGCTCTTGGAAAGACAAATGATACTCCTGGTGTTGTCTATTTATGGAACGGCAATGTTCAGAAATTTTACAATGGAACTGAAAAAGATAAGTTCAATAAAGTCGAGTTTAAAAAAATCGTAAAGAAATAAATTTAGTCACCAAAAAAGACTATTTTTGAGTCTATGCGAAAAAAAGTACTTGCAGCAAATTGGAAAATGAATTTGTTAAGGAATGAAGCTTTAGACTTGTATAGTAATTTAGATTTAGCTCTACTTAATTTTCAAGAAATTGAAACAGTGCTATTTCCTCCCTCAATTTACATAAGTGAATTGCAATCCAAGGGAAGTCTTTCTTTAGGAATTCAAAATATTTATTTTGAAAACAAAGGGGCTTATACAGGCGAAATAGCTGCAGCGCAAGCAAAAAGTATTGGTTGCACTTATGTTTTAATTGGCCATAGTGAAAGAAGAGAACTTTTTTTAGAAAGTGATGATTTATTAAAAAAGAAAGTAAATTCTGCTCTAGCTGAAAATTTAAAAATCATTTTTTCTTGCGGAGAATCTTTGGAAGTCCGAACAAAAAAAAATCATCTCTCTTTTGTCAAAAAACAACTTGAAAACTCATTGTTTCATTTATCAGAAAAAGAAATTTTAAATTGTATCATCGCTTATGAGCCAATATGGGCTATAGGATCAGGATTAAATGCATCTGAACAGCAAGCAGAAGAAATGCATTCTGAAATTCGTTATTTACTCGCTGAAAATTATTCAAATAAAATTTCTGAACGAATCTCAATTATATACGGAGGAAGTTGCAATACATCCAATGCAGCTCAGTTATTCGCTTGCCCAAATGTAGATGGAGCACTAGTTGGAGGCGCATCTCTTGATAAATTTTCCTTTATAGAATTAGCAGCTAGGTTGAAATGAAGTATGTTGAAGTTTCTTTTTCTATAATGCCATTTGAACCATGGAATGAAATTATTATTGCCAATCTTTCAATTTTACCATACGAAAGTTTTATGGAGGAAGGCGAATATCTAAAAGCATACATCCAAGAACAAGATTTTGATCCTTTTGATTTAAAAGATTTAGTTTTAAAAATTAAAACAAATAAGGGAGTAATTATAAATTATGAATATAAAAACATCGAACATCAAAATTGGAATCATGTCTGGGAATCACATTTTGAACCTGTAAGTATTAATGATCAATTGCATATACTTGCACCATTTCATCCAAAAGATAAATGCCAGGGATTAATTATTGAAATTGAACCAAAAATGTCTTTTGGTACAGGGCATCATCAAACGACTTTCTTGATGTGCGAAGAAATTACCTCACTCTCGTTAGATGGAAAAAAGGTACTTGATATGGGGTCTGGAACAGGAGTCTTGGCAATTTTAGCTGAGAAGTGTGGTGCAAAAGAAATACTTGCTATTGATATTGAATCTTGGTCTGTGGAAAACTGTGAAGAAAACACAAAGCGTAATAAGTGCAGTAAAATAATTTCTAAGTTGGGAGATATCATTGACATTAAAGGCCAATACTTCGATGTAATTATAGCAAATATCAATAAAAATGTTCTTTTGGCACACTTACCAAGTTATTCTAAATGTTTAAATACTAATGGAATTTTATTGCTTAGTGGCTTTTTTGAAACTGATGCTGAGGATTTAATTTCTGCAGCATTTGAGGAAAATTTGGTTTTACACTCAAAAAAAATAAAAGATGGATGGGCAATGTTGTTTTTTTTAAGTCAGGAATCATGAAGCCAAATAAATTGTTGTTTTTTTCATTTACCTTTCTTTTTATAAATTTCTTTTTTAGTCAAAATTTTAGTAAGGACCGCGATAAATTTGCAAAAGAGTGGATGAAATTTGCCTTAACAGAAAGCGAAAAAGATTTTTGCAAGGACCAATTAACTGATTTTTTAGAAAAATCAAAACTGAGCGATTTTAAATTTAACAAACTAGTTGATGATTGTAATTTGTTAGTTTCTAATCAGTTCGTAATTAATTCTGATTGTTTTAATTTCTTAGCCTCAAGTGTTTATCAAGAATTGAATTCGTTTAAACCAAGTTTTAATTCAGAGTGGCATGAAATTTTATTTGAGACACTTGCTAATAATCGTGAAAAACAAATAGATTTTCTGAATTTTTCCCATTATTTTTTTAAATCCAAGAAGTTATTTTCGGAGGAAACTTTTAGTTGGTATTTTGATTCATTTGCATTTAGTTGGGAAACAGAAAAAAGAATAACCATAAGATGTATTCAAGGTAATTTAGTTTGCCGTGTTTTTTTAGATGGAAAAATTGCAAGTGATAGTATTAAGATTTATCAAACTGATGGTGTTTTTGATATTTTTAATAATAAATGGGAAGGTAAAGGTGGAGAAATTACTTGGGAGAAGGTAAAAATAAATAAAGATGAAACCTTTGCTAAACTTAGGAATTATAAGTGCAATCTAACTTCTCAAAGTATTTTAATTGATACTGTAGAACTTACTACTCCCTATTTTAATGTTCCAATTTTAGGAAGGTTAAAAGATAAGACAATCTCAGAATTGTCTGAAGGTGAAAGTTCACCACAATTTAGTTCTTATGAAAAAAGGTTAAAGATTAAAGATTTAAGAGAGGGTATTGATTACGATGGTGAATTTACATTATTGGGTGATGAATTTATTGGGAGTGGAAGTAATGAAAAACCTGCAAAACTTATCTTAAAATATAATAATCAAGCCCTTTTTGAAGTATTATCAACTAATTTTAAAATGAATCAAAATGAGATTATTATCAGAAAAGCTCGCATTAAAATGAATTATTCCAATGGAGATTCACTAACAATAGATGATGCTTTTTTTTATTTCGACGAATCAAAACGTGAAATATCGTTATCTGCACCTACTAAAGCAAATATTTACTCACCATTTATTGATTCGTATTTTAAATTATATGTGTATGCTCCAAAGTTAATTTGGAATCTAGATACTCCAACACCATACTATACATATGAAGTAGCAACAAGTCAGGAACAAAAAGTTGCATCAATTCAATCTATTAATTATTTTGATGCTAAACTTTTTGATAAATTTAAAGGTGTTAGTGGTATTCATCCATTTTCAATAATTTCTAAAAAGTGTCGTGAAATACAGAGTTTGACATTTACTGAAGCTAGTTTTGCTTCTTTGTTAAGGAAATCTATTGAACAAGTTTTACCTGAAATAGTTGATATGGCAGCTGATGGATTTCTTCGCTATGATTCTAATTTAAAATTAATTTTTGTCAGTCAAAAATTAATTGATTTTTCTGATGCAAGTATTGGCAAAATTGATTTTGATAACATTTTAATTTCTTCAGACTTTAGAATAATTAATAGCGATGAATCTAAGCTAAGCGAGATGAATGATAAGACAAAATCAACTATTTTAACTGAAATATCTGCCACTAATTTGCGTAAGCAAAATTCATTTATTTATGCTAGTATTAATTTAGACGAAAATTATTTGCGAATTAATGAAGTTAATCAAGTAGTATTATCAAAAGCTCAAAAAACTATCATTTATCCAGACTCATCTTTTATTATAATGGAAAAAAATAGAGATATACGTTTTAGTGGTTGGTTAAATGCTGGAAAATTAGAATTTCATACGATTGAATCAAAATTTATTTATGAAGATTTTAAGGTTAAGATTATTAATTCTGATGAAGCATTTTTAAGGGTAAAACCTCTTCGCAAAGAGGATGGAGAAGATAATATTCAAATGCTTAGTTCAATAAGTAATTTACAAGGAGATTTATTTATTGATGATCCCTTGTTAAAATCAGGAAAACAAACAAGTAATTCAAAGTTTCCTTATTTACAAACATCAACTGATTGTTTTGTTTTCTATGATGCCAAATATATTGAAAAAGGTGCATATGACAGAGAAAGGTTTTATTACAGAATAGGATTATTTGAAATGGACAGTTTAGATAATTTTAATGAGAAATCATTTAATTTATCAGGGGAGTTGGTTTCTGGTGGAATTTTTCCAAATCTAAGTGAAAAATTAGGAATCATGAATGATTATTCTTTTGGATTTATTGCAGATACACCTACAGAAGGTTATGATTTCTATGGCACAAAAACAAAATATACAAATAAGATTGCTCTTTCTAGTAATGGATTACAAGGTTCTGGAACTATTAAGTTTTTTAATTCAACATCGATCTCTAAAAAACTTACTTTTTTACCAGATTCTACAATTGGTCTAGCACAATTTGTAAATGAGGAGTCAACTCTATTTCCTAATATAGAATCTGAATTAGCTCGAATAACATATCAACCTAAGAAACAAATTCTACAGGTTAATTCTTATCTATCATATCCTTTAAGTATGTTTCATGGAGAAGTAAATATGCAAGGATTACTTAAGCTCGAAGAGAAATCTGTAACTGGAATAGGCACAATCTTATTTGAGGATGCTGTAATGACTTCGCTTGATTTTAGTTTTAAGCAAAATGATATTCTTTCTAATAATACATCCTTTAGTCTGATTAATCGTTTAACAAATAATGATGAGTTCCCTTATGCACTTGAATCTAAAAGCTTTTCTGCTTCTATTTCTTTAATCAATAGGATTGGAGAATTTAATTCAAATATTACAAATAGGATTAAATTTCCAGTAAATAAATTTTATTGTCAGATGGATAAGTTTAAATGGTATATGAATGATGAAAATATTGAATTAAGTAATGTTAATGATGTTTTTGAAAATATCAATTCTGAATCTGTTGTTAACAATTTTTTTTCATTGGATGAAAAACAAGATTCACTTCAATTTAATTCCATTAGCGCAAAATTTTACTTAAATCAACAGACTATATTGTGTGATAAAGTGAAATTTGTCAGAGTAGCTGACGCACTTCTTTATCCTGAAAAAACAACTTTGAATATCCGAGCTTATGGAGTGATTGACTCCTTATATAATTCTACTATTGTTGCAAATTATAATACAAAATTCCATAAATTTATAAATGCATCGATTTATATAAAATCTAGAAATTTCTATCAAGGTTATGCTACCTATCCATATTATGACAGGGATAGTAGTTTAACATTAGTTTTTATGTCTAAAATAAGTGGCGAAAATTTAATTACTGTTGCAAATGGAGAAATTCCTGAAAAATCTCAATTCAAGTTATCTAAAGAATTTGATTATTTTGGAAAAATAGCAATTTTATCTTCAAATGAAGGGATTATTTTAAACGGTTCAGCCAGACTTAAGCATAATTGTGATTACGATAAATCATGGCTTCAATTTCAAGATACAGTCATAGCAAAAAACATTCAACTCCCCATTTCAGAACAACCAATAAATTCTATTGGGCAAAAAATGGCAATTGGGTTTTTATGGCATGACAATGAAAATATTGATAG
>Ga0208223_1000379_pt1 | contig 11077 bp, 16 predicted proteins | sample LakMenE07Oct09ns_FD_150678 | JGI IMG/M metagenome (GOLD analysis project Ga0208223, IMG submission 150678) | Freshwater microbial communities from Lake Mendota, WI - 07OCT2009 deep hole epilimnion ns (SPAdes) | ecosystem: Environmental > Aquatic > Freshwater > Lake > Epilimnion/Euphotic zone ...
TCGTAGAAGTTGAGTAAGTGATCTTCAATATCCTGCAACCCTGTGGCTGTAGTGTAAGCATCCCATTTAGCCGTCCCAGATAAGGCTGTAGGATACTGATCGGCTGTAGTGGTATAAGCCAATTTAGCCGTTACACCGGATCGGGGGTCGGTATAACTAACTTGACCCGACTGTAAAACTTGCCAAGTTAAGACGTTGGCTAGTTTGATCACCCGTGGCTGCAAACTAGCGACGGAGCCGTAAAGCATATCAATGAATGTCTGGGACATATTGCCCGGTAACATCCGTTTAAACTTCAGCATTTGCTCCTGCTTTTTCTCATCCCAGTTGTGGGCGATCGCCAGCTTAAAGAAGTCTCCATCAAACTTAATTAGACTTCCTGCACCCGTTGAGACAACCTCACCATCGGTAGAAATCACAGAAGCGATTGCTAGGTTTTGTTTAACAAGATATGCCAACACATCAGGGTCATCGGAAAACTCAAGGGTGACAAAATCATCCATCAGTTTGTATTGACTCAGAACGCCGGGGTCGGGTTTTTTGCCCATCCGTTGTAGGAGGGATTCTTTATCTGGGTCAATCAAGAATTGAAAAGTATCTTCATACAGGAGTTGAACCTGCGCAGCCGATACGTTATTTAAGAAATCTGCAATATACATTAATCAAGTCCCTCCGTTAAGGAATAAAAGTTAGTTTCGGCAGTTGGCTTTGGATGTCACCGTCAATGTATGGCAACGCATTAATATAAACGACACCACCTGAGTATGGAGCGATAAACTGATCTCCGTCATAGAGCGAGATAGTGCTATTCAACACTCCGACAACAACATCCCCAATCGTGCCGATCTTGGCTCCAATAGCTAGGGAGGCGTTACCACCTTGAGGGGTGATCGTCAAGGTTCCGATTGCAGTGGTCACATCAGCAACCGCAGTCCCTAAAGTGTTAGCAACGCCCTGAGCTACCGTTACAGCCGTGGTAAAGATGATTCCTTCCTGGTCTGTAGTCAGTGTCAAAACACCGCCCGGAGTTGTTACTCGGATTTCTTCTAAGGGAGAAGACCCAGATTGTGCTTTGGTGATAGCCGCTTTTAGACCATCGGCAACGTTCTGATTTGATGCAGCCGTGGCAACGAATGAAATCGGAGCGTCATTGATGGAAACGGTAAAGATATTGCCAACAGCAACCGAAGCAAAGGTAACGGTTGTAACTTGTCTTTGAGTCAAAGAATCAATACCCGTCACAGTCCCAAATAGCGGGGCTGTAGCTGCACGAATAGCGGTTTCTTCTGTGTACCGTGAAACCCCTGGTGCTGCAATGTAGCGAAGTACATCTCCAATCTTGAAAACCTGGGGGCATTCCACAATTACAACAGTTTCGCCGGAAACATAGGGAGCGAGAATCTTAGCCCGACCTAAAGGACGATGACCGCCTGTAGATTTCTTAGCAAGAAAAACACCCGCAGGAACGGATTTAGATCCTGCAATAGATGGGATGTCCGACTCCTCTAAGCAGCAAGAAAACGCGGCTTCGGTATTGGTATTAACCGCGATAACTGGGGGGTCTGAATAAAAACGGGTTACTTTCATTTGTTACTCCTAAACGTATCCATTGCGGGTGCGGAATGATTGAATGGACTGCACATCTTCATGGGAGAAGTCTGTGTCAATCGGGTCGTTAGCCATTTGTCCAAATTGAGCGATAGGGCCGCGAGCGTTGGCAATATAAAGGTAATATTGCAGACGATCTAACTGTTGACCCGGTGGGACGCTTAACCCTTCACAAGCCGAGGAAAATTGAGCCGTCCGATCTTGACCCGTTTCAAATTCTCCAATCAGCAGTCGGCGCTCATGGGTTGTTAAAATCCCAGCGGCAATCATCTGATCACATTGCCGTTCGATAGCTCGGAGGGTTTCTCCAATGGCTTGCCGTTCCTTGAGGGCTTCAAATTCGGCACGGAGTCCGATGTCAGCATTCATGGTGACAACGGGTTCAGCATGAATGCCTTCACTGAGGGAATAAGAATCATTGGGAGATCCCCCTAACTCAGTAAAAGCATTGGCAGCCAGATTAACGAAATCGTTATAATCTTGACCGTTTAACTGAAAAGCGTCTGCTAATTCGGCGGCGGTTTCGGGTTCGATTGCCAGCGTCCCATCAAACAGGCTAGAAATATCTCGCCCGTCTAATCCGGTGATCTCACTGACAACAGCAACACCATCATCAATTGAGTTGAAACGTTGCTCAATCAAACCCGCTAAAGTTTGACCAAATCCCTGAGAAAAAGAAGCAACATATCCCATGTTTTGGGAGTATTCTTCCATCTCATCTTCATCTTCCATCTCGCCTTCATCTTCCATTCGAGATTCTTCTACGTCAATTCCAAAAATTTGATAAAGAGTAGAAGCAAAATCTTCAATCCCTTCAGCGATTACATCATCCATTTCTTCTTCGCCCAAAACTTCCCTATCCTCTTGATCAAGGGCAGATTGAGCTAATTCAAGAAATGCCGAAAATGTTTCTGCTGAATCGTGAACTTCCTCGAAAGTTGTTGACTCTAAGATTGCTTGAATTTGACTAAGTGAATCCACTTTATTTCCTCCTAACTTGTTCTACAACGATTTTTCCATTTTTGGTACGGCAACGACGGGAAAACGTTTTTCCTATGCCGATACCGATAGCAGCTTCAGGTCTTGTCAAGATGAGAAGTCCTTGCTTAACTTTTGGGCGTTTTTCAAGGTATTCTCTATTGTTTTGCCTGAGTTGACTACGACCATATAAAGCACACCTCCAATTGCAGCCGTACCATATAGTAAGGCATTGAAAGAAGCTAATTGATTTCGATGTTTAACCTTCCTAATAATAATCATTTTCTGTTTACCCGTTCTATGATTATTTTGCCCTTTTTGGTTTTCCGCCTTCGAGTGAAAGCAGATCCGCCAGTTCGACCTTTATTGGCTTGGGCAACAGGGAGCATAACCTGTCTTAAAACCTTGGGATCTCGAAGATTTTTGCCCTCAGATTTTGCAGAATCTAAAGCCTTTTGCAAGGTTATTCTTTGACGTTCTGCCCCTTTATTTACCCGTTCTATTCGACCAAACGGATTAAAACCAAATTGAGCTAAAGAAGGGGATCTTATTCTTCTTATAATTATCATCGTTTTTTCACCCTCTCAACAACTACTTTACCGTTTTTGGTTTTTCGTTTTCTAGTAAAGTACATACCAGCACCGACAACAGCACCAGTAGCTGCAATTCCTAAAGCCATTTTCCCGTAGATTCCTGCTATACGCTTGCCAAACGCACGGTTCTCTTGGGGATCGGCTCTGAATCTGTTGACTCGATTAATATACTCATCTGTCTCATTTTTGAAATCGGGGTTATTGTAATATTGCGGGTTTCTTTTTTGAAAGTTGTTAATTTGCCATTCCAGAACATCACCTCCTTTTCTTCCAAGCCAATCATAAAATCCGAATTGAGCCGTTAAATGATTTGTATATTGATTTCGATTAGCACCCCTTCTAATAATTATCATCGTTTAACCCTCTCGACAATCTGTTTACCGTTTTTGGATCTACGCCTACGGATAAAGTAAGCACCCGCACCAACCGCACCAGCTACACCCAATCCTGCTAACAATAATCTAGGATCTATTTTAGACTTATTTGCTTTAGCCCTAGCCTCCTCAGCCTCATCCCAATACATATTTTTGAAATCAGGAGCATAGGCAAAATTAGCAGATGATTTAGACTTAACAAACCTCCTAACAATTATCATTTTCTATTTACTTGCTCAACAACGATTTTTCCGTTTTTGGTACGACGACGGCGGGTGAAACTTTTTGATCCGGCTGCAATCATGCCACCTCCAATAAAAGCAGCAGCTAATGGGGCAACCCTGTAAGCACCTAACTTTCCTGGGTTCTGTTTTGCCCAACTAGCGGCAGCGTTTAAGTTGGCAGCATTTTTAATGTTAGCAGCACTCGGATTCTTGACAACTTCTTGCATGGCTGCACCTGCTCTATCCTTTGCCTTTTCAGCAAGATATCGCCCGTACTTACGAAAAGGCTCTTTAATTAGATCAACGAGTCCAAAGTTTGCTTCATTGCTTACCCTTCGTCTTACAATAATCATGCTTTTCTCCTAACTTGTTCGACCACTATTTTTCCATTTTTAGACCTACGCCTTCGGGTGAAGAACGCACCCGCACCGACCAACCCAGCAACACCCAAACCAGCTAGTAATAGCTTTGTTGGTATTTTTTTAGGTACATCTTTTTCCGTGAGGTTAAACTTAGGCGGTTCTACATGAACTTTTTGATTTACCCTTTCTTGTGTTTCCTTGAAAGAATCATTTAATTTCTGGCGCAGTCTTTCAGCTTCTTGTGTTAGCTCTTTTTGACGAGGGGTTAAGTTTTCGGTATAAGATTTTGGTGTTGGAGTTGCAGACTCCCCTCCTACACGGATAACTCTCGACGGGTTCCCTGTCCATAAGTCTCTATCCAAAGATTGCCAACCCCGTTCATAACCACGCCTTGCGTATGTTTTCGTAGCCCTCCTTTGTTTCCTGTCATCACCCTTACTCCTACGCCCTTCTGGAAGTGCATAAGTAGCAAACAGCGCGGATTTGGCGGGTCTAGTCCTACGAACAATGATCATTGTTTTCTCCTAACTTGTTCAACAACAATCTTGCCTTTTTTAGTTCGACGACGACGCATGAACGTTGCACCCCCAGCGACAGCCGCACCCGCAGCAAGTAGACCCAATCCAGCAGCACCGCCAACAGCTAGTTTTCCAACCGAGCGAGAGTGTCTCCTAAAAGATTCCGCTCGATTATAAAGTTCAGTCAGTTTTTTTGCGTCAGCCGGATGAATGGTTGCGCGAGAGTTTTGTTTAAGCTGTTCCCTAAGTGCGTCATTCACTTTCTTAACCGCATTTTGATGAGGAGCTTCAGCCCAATCCGCAACTCTATTTCCAACTCTGTCAAAAATATCAGCGCCCTTTGCTTTTTTAGGATATCCACCACCCCAAGGGTCGCTATCAACAACTTCTGTTTTTACCCCAAAATTGGCATATTTCTGATATTTATTAACTTCAATTTGAGAGAATATTGGCACGGCGTACCTCTACTTTTGTCTTTTGCATTAGCGTCTAACCCTCTCAATAATTTGTTTACCTTTAGATGATTTTCGTCTCCCAATAAAGTAAGCTCCTGCACCTACTAAACCCGCAGCAGCTAGACCTGCTAATACCGCTTTTGAGTTTGATCCAGATTTAGGTACTGTTTTGGGATTTGTTTGCGAGTATTTCGGGTCTTCTACCCAAACATCTTTATCCCAATCCCAATAACGACCAGAGAAACTGGCAATGGATTCTTTGTGCCTAACCCTTCTGACAATAATCATTAGCGTCTCACTTGTTCAACAATCATTTTTCCGGTTTTGCTACGACGGCGACGCATAAACATTACCCCACCAGCCCCAGCACCACCACCCGCAACAGCAAGTCCGGCAAGTCCAGCACCGAGTTTTCCTGGGTTTTTTTCTGCCCATTCAGCCATTCCCCCAAGGTTTCGAGAACCGGATACGTTTGCAGCACCTCGGACACCTTTTGCGGCGACACCTCCAACCGCGCGGAATGGCATTTTTGCTATTTTTACAGCACCCTTTAAGACTCCTTTTGCCATATCCGCAGCACCAAAAACAGCTACACCCGCACCGTTTTGATAATTATTATATTTATCAACTTCTGCCATAGAAAACATAGCTACAGGCGGTTCGTATTGGTAATAACTCATTTTTGTCTCCTTAAATACTTAGTGTGAAAATAACAAAATTATCGGTTCTTTCTCCGTCGCCTTAACCCCGTCTCACCAAAATTAGAAGTAGTGTTACCCAGGGAATAAGTGGCTTGCCCTTTAATTAATTCATTAGCATAAGGGCTTGAATTGTACGGCGATTCCGGTTCTTGATTTATTGATTGACTCAAATTATCAAGCCCAAAATATTGCTTAATTTCTGCCGTAAATTCGTCAATCGCAGTTGATAACAATTGCTCAGGAGTTACCGCTACCAATTGTTCAGGTGAGGCTTTTTGAATCCGTTGGATGGTTTGTAATAGGATTTCAAACTCCTCTAGCAAGTCCTCTCTTTGTCGCTTAAACGTTCCCTGCTCCTCTTTGACTGAAGCAAAACTCAAGTCTTGAACAGTAGATGACGCAGCGAAAAGCGCGGGGCCGTGAATAGCAGGAAAAGCAACGGCGGATACTTCTGCTAACCTTTCAAGTTTTAGATCAACGCCCGGACTTAAAAGATTAATTAGTTTTGATCGGACTTCGTTAACCTTATTAAGAATATTAACCCTGGAAAATGCACCTAATTTTCCGATTAAGTGTTGCATTTTTGGGTTGGGTAAATCCTCTTGACGGATAACCCGACACTCGAAAGGACTAACAAAAATCCCAAGTTTCTTGAGTTCACCGTCCGCCCCGATCAATTGCTTGCTATGATCGGACATAAGTGGAATCTCATAACCTTGAGACATTGCCGCATTTGTCCGTTGTGCAATTCTCAATATCCGTTCTGACGGGAACTCGTGGACTACCCCTTGGTTATCTTTATGCGTTCCCTCAATTAAAACCAAAGCGTTTTTAATCAGTTCTCCGGTGGGGTTGTCTTCAGAAAACTGACACAATCCACCTATACCGTCAAAGCAAGAAACACCCATAGGGAAGGGGTAAATAATGGGTCAATTACAATACTATTCTGTTAACTCAAACTCTGGCAAAAAATATACCAATTCAGTATATTTAGATCGTATTGGACAAAGGTTGAGGAGACTAAGAGAAGATAGGAATATGACACAATCTGAGTTAGGAGAATTACTTAATTATAGACAGGCTTCTATAAGCAGAAAAGAGTCTGGGGTATTACAAATATCAAGTATTGAAGTCGTTAACATTTCCAGGGTTTTGAGTTTAACTTCGTCTGAGCTAATTTATTTATTATTGGGGGTCGATAGTGGTTGAAAAATTAAGTTACCTTCCGGGTCAAATATCACCCAGTCTTGATAATTTAATCTGGGATTTTGTCTCTAGCTTAGACACTAGGGGAAAATACCCAATTAAGGATTTAGCTGCAATGCTCAAAGCCGATCCAATATCGGGCGCGGCTTTGACGGTTAAGGCATCACGGGCGATCGCATTAACAGGGACGTTTAAGCATGGAAACAATGATGTGGCTAGTTTTCCCTCTGGCAATTTTACTCCGGTTGAGTTTATTAATTCCTGTTGGGAATTAATGGATGGGTCTTTATCTGACGTGATCCTTCAGATGAGTAAACAAGCCTATGGTTTAGGTCGGAGTGTTGCCGAGATTGTGTTTAGTACCGAGATGGAGGGACACAAGGGAGAATTAAGGATTAAGCGACTTAATATTTTAGAACCTAGTCGGATTAAGTTTGCAGGGAAATCCGGTCAGATAGATCGGATAATTTATTCGTCAAGCAAGGGGGAGGTCGGGATTCCTTATTCTAAATGTTTGCACATCTCAAATACCCCAATTGACAGCAACGATCCAAACGGCGACCCACAAGCCGCGGCAGCCTATCCTTTTTGGGAATTTCATAAGTTGTTGATGCGGGAATGGTCTGTAGCTTGTCAACGGCAAGCTACAGGATTGACCATCGTACAGGTTCCGTCAACTGAACCGATCCCTATGATGGACGCGAACGGCAAGCCCATTCTTGACGAATATGGACAAACCAAAAACACATCGGCATTAGCTCAGGCTTTAGATCAATTAAAGGATTTAGCTAATGGATCGATTGTGGGAACGGATAAAAATAACACTATTACTACGATTCCCCAAACCGGGGGGGAGGGTTTCTTTAATTTAACTTCTGAAAAATTAGATAAATATAGATGGTTGGCTTATGGAATCCCGTACACCATCTTCAATGAAGGCACTGCTACGCTCGGACAAGCTGGTTTGAACTCAGGACATAGATTAATTCTGGATGGTTTGATTGAGGAAATAGCTAGACAATTTAGGGATAGATTAATTAATAACGTTTGTCGCCCTTTGTTGATGTGGAACTTTGGAATACAGGATAATTATGGAACTTTTGAGTCTGAACAATTCTTAGATCCGGCACAGTCGGGAATGCGGGTTTCTAATATTATGACTTGCATTCAAACCGGATTATTTAATCCCACTGATTTAGAGGCATTGAATCAACTCAGAAAAGATTTAGGATTAAGCCAAAGAAGACAGGAGGATTTTAACCAAGAATTAATTGAAAAAATCATGGCAGCCGAACAGCAAAAACAAGCGCAGGAACAAGCGCAATCAGAAGCATCAACAGAGGAAAAACCAGAGGAGAGTAACCCATATTTATAACTTTCCGGTGTAACCAATTTTGATCTCGATTTTGATTTTTCTGCTATCTGTAGATTGAGGTGTTTGGGATACATTAACTTCTGACCTTGATCCAACAATCTGACTGGGGGAACCAGAAAAAGCCCCCCAATCACACCCGCCAATAGGCTCGGACAATCTAACTAAGCTAACGTTATTTGATCCTACCTGAACAGGATTAAAAGCAAAAGCCCTAATTACTGAAGGGAATCCAGGGATGGATGTATTTAACTGAACAGCTACGGATTGACCTTGAGGCTTTGATTGCCTAGCAGATCCTTTCTGGATAGGTGATTGAGATTTAATAATATTTGCTAGAGTTTGACCTAAACCACTTTCTGTAAGAATTTTCATGAGTACGATTTTTCCTGGTAACTTGAATCAATGTCTTCCCCCTATTGTATCAGTTGAAACGGGAGGAAGTTTAACAACAAATGGCACGATTTATTTAGGGATTCAAGCCTTTAATGAATCGGGCGTTAACTTTTGCTCAACACTTGTACTGGCAAATTATACAGTCGGGAGTCGAATTAGAGTTCAGTTTAATTCTGCCAATAGAACCGAGGGAACTTTATTTCCTTATTATCTCTTAATTGCTTCACCTAATAACGACAAAGCCAATGGTCACGTTATCGGAATCTGGAAAAACTGGGAAGACAACGGCAAAACTTTAGCGACATTCTCTGACTTACTCTTAAGTCAAAATACTGATCTAACTATCACCCCGTCATCTGTAGCAAACCCTCTGGCACTACCAACAAACGCCATTCAGGGGCAAATAAGAACCGTTACCAGTTTGGGTGCTTATTACATGAGGCTAAACACCCCGCAAGCTGTTGATGGGGTTAAAGTTATTTCTGATAGTTTAGGGAATAAATGGGTTTTAAATCTTGGATCTACAAACTACGGAGCATTCCCAATTGGTGGCACTAGCGGAGTTTTTGGCTGTCATCAACCCGCAGCAAATATTGACGCTGAAATCTTGGCAAATAACCCGTTTTTTCCACGCCCTATTTATACTCCCGATGGTAGTGGATCATTATTCGATCCCGACCAATCACCAATTAGATTAGCTTTTCTGAATCTGTACGAATCAGAGATGGGAGTGGGCAGGAGACTCCGTTTAAACTGTTTTCTGAATGGCTCGGAGCCTGTTTCTAATTTACTGAATGGAAAGATATTCGCAAGGGTTTTAGGCTTTGTCAATATCGAATCTGGGGAGCTTGTTACCGAGAATGATACGGGCGACGGCAACGATATGGATGGTATTGGGGAATGGGTTTCTGTTGATACGAAGTTAGGCTTTTTTGTATTTCAAAGACCATTACCCTATAATTGGGTTGTCGCTGTTGAGATAGCCGTTGGTTTCAAGTCTTCAGAATTACAGATAGCACCCGGATCTGTTTTAAGTTTCACACTTAGCTGCGGGGTTCAGTCGGGCGTTTTAGTTGAGGGTGGTCTGATTTATAGGCAGCCACAAGGGGGATTGATTTATAAAGACGAAAACTATACGGGTCGGGTTTTGCCGGATTCTGTAGGGGTAAAAGTTGGCAGGATGCGGGGGGGGATGATTCATGGATCGCAGTCTCGAATATTCGAATTTTTGGATACACCTGAGCAGTTTTTATCTGGATTCTTAACTAATACTGTAGGGCAAAAAATAACCCTCAGTCGTGATGGTGTAGCCACTTTTCGAGGTATTGACGCTATCCAGTCATCAGAGGCATTGTTGGCAATTGTTTCTACAAAGGCGGGAGAATCTAGGGTTTTTTGGGGTGCTAGTGAATCAGTTTTGAGTAGTCAGGGGATTTCGACACTAATAACCTATCCATCGGGAGGTTTCAACGTTTCCTTAATTCGTTTCTACCTTTTGATTAACGGCGTTTTATATAGACAGGATTCTCCTTCTGGAGTCACAACAGGGCTAACGTCTCAAACTTTTAATATTTCTGCTATTACTGGATTTAGTTTGATAGCTTTAGAACCGACCAATTATATTCCTGGTTTATTTTTATCGCCAGGTATAGCGGTAAGTTTATCCTCTGGATCTTTGTCTGGAAATATTAAATTAGGGGTTTCCTATGTTTACAGTGGAAGTGTATTGTCAGCAATTTCTCAAGATGTTTCACTGGGATGTTTGCCCATCCTAGATTTTGATGCTATGATTGAAAGAACAGCAAGGAAAATGGCGTTAATTTTTGGATAATATGAGAAATTTAAGTTATGTCTCGCAAGAGTTAATAAAAATATTAAAGTTAACTCAACCTCAAGTTAGAAACGAATACAATCAAGTTATTCTATCAACTCAAAGACAGACGGTTGTAATTCCAAAACAATCTAATTCTAAAAGATCATCATCTAGTTCAAGGAGTGTTTGATGTCATTATCAGTCGAAGCTCAGACAAATCTAAACAGTCTCTTAGTTGCCTTAGATGAGCAAATGCAATTAAGCGAAAATGCAGCCTACCAAGCCGCATTAAAATACAACGCCGTATTGAGTTGTTTTACTGGTGTTAATGGTGGTTTTACTGACACCTCCACACTCGCAACAGAAGCCACGTCAACGGCGATCAACGCCAAACTTCCATCTTTATCAAGTGGTAGAGTCCCAGTCTCTTTACCAACAATAACCGCCGGGTTAGATTGTAGATTACTAACAACAAAT
>Ga0208223_1000380_pt1 | contig 11064 bp, 12 predicted proteins | sample LakMenE07Oct09ns_FD_150678 | JGI IMG/M metagenome (GOLD analysis project Ga0208223, IMG submission 150678) | Freshwater microbial communities from Lake Mendota, WI - 07OCT2009 deep hole epilimnion ns (SPAdes) | ecosystem: Environmental > Aquatic > Freshwater > Lake > Epilimnion/Euphotic zone ...
GTTTGCACGGCGCTGAATATCGCGATTTGTCAACGTCAACCGACAGCGGGGTTAATCATGCATTCTGATCGTGGTAGTCAATATGCGAGCCATGAATATCGGAATTTACTCGATAAACAAGGCTTGGTGGGCAGCATGAGTCGCAAAGGTAATTGTTGGGACAATAGCGTGATGGAGCGTTTCAGCGTGGGAACGATAAAATCAAACAGGTTCTCCGCAATCCCAACTCACCAATTCCGAATCCCCGCCCAAAGCCCGTATAATGCCGGAATTTTTTATCAAAACGAGAGCATCAATGAGACCAAGCGGCCGTAATCCCGATCAACTGCGTGAAATTCGCTTTACCTGCCATTACACCAAACACGCCGAAGGCTCGGTTTTAGTCGAATTTGGCGACACTCGGGTTTTATGTACCGCCAGCGTTGATAACAGCGTCCCACGTTTCTTGAAAGGCAAAGGCGAAGGCTGGGTAACGGCAGAATACGGCATGTTGCCACGTTCAACCCACAGCCGAATGGACAGAGAAGCCGGTCGTGGCAAACAAGGTGGCCGCACCTTGGAAATTCAACGCTTGATTGGTCGCTCACTCCGCGCGGCGATTGATTTAAAAGCCTTGGGCGAAAACACCATCACTATTGACTGTGATGTCATCCAAGCCGATGGCGGCACCCGCACAGCGTCAATCACTGGCGGTTTTGTCGCGTTAAGTCTGGCGGTTGAGCAATTGTTAAAAACCAAAAAAATCAAAACCAATCCGCTACATGGTCACGTTGGCTCGGTATCGGTGGGGATTTTTAACGGCGTTCCTGTGTTGGATTTGGATTATGCCGAAGACAGCCGCGCCGAAACTGATATGAACGTGGTGATGAACGAAGCCGGTGCTTTTATCGAAATCCAAGGCACCGCCGAAGGTCATGCCTTTAGAAAAGACGAGCTGAACGCCATGTTGGAACTGGCTGAGCACGGCATTAATCAGTTAATCGAAAAACAACAACAAGCCTTAATCGAAGCCAAACAAGCATTAGCATGAGTGAAATTGTTTTAGCCAGCGGCAATCTTGGCAAAATCCGCGAGATTCAAGCGATTTTGCAAAACGACAAAATCTTGCCGCAATCGCAATTCAATGTCGTCGAGCCGGAAGAAACCGGCTCCACTTTTGTCGAAAACGCGATTATCAAAGCCCGCAACGCTGCTTTACATTGTCAACGCGCTGCGATTGCTGATGATTCTGGCTTAGTGGTTGACGCACTAAACGGTGCGCCGGGAGTGATTTCCGCGCGTTATGCTGGCCTTGGCGCCAGCGACCAAGCGAATTTGGACAAGCTATTAGTCGAATTACAAGACGTGCCATTGGCACAACGCACCGCGCGGTTTATTTGCGTGATGGTGTATTTACGTCACGCTGAAGACCCAACCCCGATGATTGCTCAAGGGGTTTGGGAAGGGCTGATTCTTGACCATGCGGCGGGTGAAAATGGCTTTGGTTATGATCCGGTATTTTGGGTGGCAGAACATCAATGCAGCTCGGCACAACTAGCGCCAGAACTGAAAAACGCTTTAAGCCATCGCGGCCAAGCCCTGCGTTTATTACAGCAACAACTCAGCGTCTAATGACTGCCCAATTACACGCAATTGCCGAACAATTTGCCCAACAACAAACCATTCTCAGCATTGAGTCGCTCGGCAATGGCTTAATCAATGACACCTTTTTGGTCAGCACCAGCGGCCAATCGTTTGTGTTACAGCGTATCAATCAACAGGTTTTCCCCGCGCCTGAACAAGTGATGGAAAACCTGCAACAGCTTAGCCAACATTTAGCCAAACAAGCATCAAAACTGCAATTTCCGGCGGTCTTATTAACCAATGCCCAACAAGCTTTCTACCGCGACAACCAGCAACAAGTCTGGCGCGGCTTAGAATTAATCAGCCCCGCTGAAAGCCGCGAGCAACTCAGCAACGATGACGAAGCTGCGCAAGTTGGTTTTGCCTTGGCGCATTTTCATCGCTTATGCAGCAACTTAGCCACCGAACACCTACTCGACACCCTGCCCGGTTTTCACATTACCCCACAATATTTTCAGCAATATCAAGCCGTCATCAATCAGCCACTCAGCGTTGAAAATGACCCAGAATTTAGATTTTGTCGTGACTTTATCGCCAGCCAAGCCGACCAACTGTCGATTTTAGAAGAAGCCAAACAGCGTGGTGAATTAGTCGAACGGGTAATACACGGCGACCCGAAACTGAACAATTTTTTATTCCAACCCAACAGTCAAACCATCATTAGTTTGATTGATCTCGACACGGTGAAACCTGGCTTGGTGCATTACGACATTGGCGATTGCCTGCGCTCTTGCTGCCATTTAACCGACAGCAATCAATTTGATTTAGCCCGTTGTCAGATTATTTTGACCAGCTATTTACAAGAAGCTGGCAGTTTTTTCAGCGCTGCCGATTATGACTATTTATACGCGGCGATTTGGTTGATTCCATTTGAACTGGGTTTGCGGTTTTTCAACGATTATTTGCAAGGTAACCGCTATTTCAAAATCCAACATCCGCAACACAATTTACAACGCGCTAAAGCACAGTTTGAGTTGTGTGCGGATATTGAAAGGCAGGAAGTGTTAATAAAAGCCTTGATTAAACAATTAAAGTCTTTAGAAAATAAAACCGACACCTAAATTAAAGTCATCTGGGGCAATGCCTGCTTTTTGTTTGAAATTACGGTAATCAGCTTTAATTACAACATTTGGAATCGGTTTGTAATTGACACCAATTTGGTAAATTTCCAAGTCTTTACTCAAATCATCACGATAACCTGTTGCGACAATTGCCTCTGTCGAAACTTTTGACAAAGTATCCATACGCTCATAACGGAAAAATGGCGCTAAATAATGCGTTGTGTCAGTAAAAATATGCGGCAAAATGTCGTAAGCAACTTCGCTATACCAACCGTAGTTTTGTGATCCGACAATACTTTTTTGGGGATCGGCGCCCTGCGCAGCTTTCGCCAAAAGTGCTTTTGTTAACAAACCTGCATCATCAATATGCCCCCAAGAACCTAAGGTTCTAAACTCTAAGCCATGATATTTCCATTGCAGATGCGCTTCATACAACTGAGTAGCGACGTTGATTTGTTGATTGTTGAATAATTGATTTTGGCCGGAATGACCAACATAAGCCGAAGCACCTAAAGTAATACTGGGTAGTTGAGTTGGTGTGTAATCAAGGCGTCCCACATAAGCTAAATCCTCCGCTAACGCTTGACCACCCGATTGTCGACCCGAACGAATGCCATCGGCGCTGAAGTTTTTAGCATTCATACCATTCACCACATAGGTGGTGTAGCTCAAACCTGGCAGTAATTCACCAAACAAACCTAAACCGTTTTCACGCCACGTACTAGGAATAATCCTTCTTTCAACTTCAGGGCGGTTGTTACCAAAGAAAAACGGTGGTTCGTGAATTGGGTTGACAAACCCCATTGGCATTAACACCATACCGGCTCTAACGTTAAATAATGGATCGATAAAGAAATCCAATGCTGCCATCTCAACCGAAACCGTCCCTGAGCTGCCTGATCCGTTATTGCCTGTCGAACCGTGTTCAAACTCTATTTCTGAGTTAAATAAAATGTTGTCACTAAATTTATAGCCGGTGTAAATCACTAAACGTTCTAAATCGGCATTGTCAGAATTAGGAAGCGTCCCATCGCTTTTATGACCACCTTGATCATTGACTCTAGCTTGATAATTGGCTTCACCATAACCACCAATCGACAAACCTTTTCCAACTTGATAAACCTTAGATGCTGCAGGGCCTAAACCATAGGCACTTTTGTATTCAACTTTCTCCGGTACTACTAATTCAGTCCGCAACTTTTCAACTTCTTCGGTTAACACATTGGTTTTTCTTTCCAAAGTAGTCACTGCGTTTGTATCAGCTACTGCTGTTGGTTTTTGTGCCACGCTCTCCAGCTTTTTAGTCATATTGTCGATTTGCTGTTGCTGGGCTTGGATGATTTTCCACATTTCATCCATCGTTTGCGGCCTTTCCAATGACTTTTCCGCCGCCTGACTATCAAAACCAGTGATTATTAAAGCAATCGTTAACGCTAATTTAGTTTGAGAAATTTTCATGTTCATACCCTCCTAAAGATTCGCGGAAAGTATAAAACGGCTGTTAACGCAATTGCAAACGATTCTCAAATGGATTTAATGCTTGGCAAAGTCAATCTCTATGCCTATGATTAGCATTGTTAATAATTTCTGATGTGTAAAAACTATGTGTATTTTGAAATTTAATCGCTGGTTGTTATTAATCTCGCTATGTAGCTTGTTGATAGCTAATGCCAACGCAAAGGTTTTTTATAGCAAGGACGAAGCCATGAAACTGGCATTTGGTGACGATGCAACTGTAGAGATGTTGTCATTATTCCCAACCCCAGAACAGGTCAATGAAATTCAACAATTAGCTAAAGTAAAACTAGAATCCAATCTATTCAGTTTTTATGTGGGCAAAAAACAAGGGGAAATTATCGGCTATGCAGCGATTGAAACCCATAACGTCCGAACCAAACCCGAGACCTTATTGGTTGTACTGAATGCCACGGGGCAATTGCGCCACGTATTTACACTAGCATTTCACGAGCCACCTGAATATCAACCCCCCGAACGCTGGTTTGATCAATTAGGCAACCATACGCTAGAACAACTCAGTTTTAGCCAAGATATTCAAGGCATTAGCGGAGCAACCCTAAGCACTGGCGCCGCACTTAATGCGGCACGAAAAGTACTAGCGGTTTATCAAGTCACTATTAAAAATAACCCAAAATAATGAGATTCTTTGTTACCGGCGAACAAAATCGCCAACTACTGATCAATACTTTAATTCTAATGTTTCTGGGTTATGTGGTTTTGCTCTGGCTCAGTAATGGTCTGATGTTTTTTCATAAAATGAATCTCAGCCCAGAATCAGTGATTGCTTATTATTTAGGCTCCGAACAAGATTTTACTCAACCTAGAAGCTATCAAAGCCTCCTAGAAGTGAGCCATTTTCATTTGTTTGCAATGGGCATGTTGATTCTGACTCTAACCCATTTGATGATCATGACATCGTTACCGACTTTGCTTAAAGTTTGGCTCAGTGTATTGATTTATGGCTCGGCATTAGCCGACGAAGCTGCTGGTTGGCTGGTAAGATTTGTTGACCCACAATTTGCTTACTTCAAAATTGCAGCGTTTTTACTACTGGAATTGTCATTGGCAAGCTTAATAATTGTGGTGACAATTTCTTTAATACAAGCTAGAAAACGAGGCTGATTTTTTTCAGCCTCGCTGAAAAGACTCTAATGTGCAGATCCAGGTTTAATCTCACCCAACTCTAAACCATTCAACTCTACCGTAATATTTCGATCCGCTGCTGATGAAATAAAATCAGCAATGGTTTCTAAAATATCATGGTCGATAAATTGCGCTTTAACCCCGTCAATAATCAACTGACTATCATTAGGCACCTTGTTTAATGACTGCCGTAATAAAGCTTTATTCAAAAACGACACATCTTTATGTAACCGTAACAAATAATGCTGACCATGTTGAACCAAGGTAATGGCTTGATGGTAATTGGCTTTTAAAACAAAAAAGAAACCACAAGCCATGCCAATCGCAATCCCTTGTAATAAATCAGTGATTAAAATCGCTGAGACGGTAATTGCAAATGGCAAAAACTGATTCCAGCCTTTGCGATAAAACTCTAAAAACAAGCTCGGTTTTGCCAGTTTATAGCCAGTTTGCAACAAAATAGCCGCTAAACAAGCTAAAGGAATCGTGTTTAAAAACTCGGCAAAAAACAACACACTAACCAGCAATAAAACCCCGTGAAAAAAACAGGCGATTCGAGTTTGACCACCGGCGTTAATATTGGCCGAGCTACGAACAATCACCGCTGTAATCGGTAATCCACCCATTAAAGCGCTAATCATATTGCCTAAACCTTGGGCTTTTAATTCTCGATTGGTTGGCGAAATTCGTTTATGCGGGTCGAGTTTATCAACCGCTTCAACACTTAATAAGGTTTCTAAACTGGCAATAATCGCCAAAGTCGCAGCAATGCTATACACCTTGGGATTGGTCAGATAACTAAAATCCGGCAAGCGCAATTGCTCAATGAATGCTCCCGCACTACCTAACTCCGGCAAACTCACCAGATGTTGAGCGCCGATCACCCACTCTGGTATGAATTTCAACGCCAAACTGTTATAGCTAATCCCCCAGATCACCGCTAACAAAGGCCCAGGAATCAACCGCAGCACAGCCACCCGCTTAATTATTGGCATTTCCCAAATAATCAAAATTAACAAGGCCACAACACTCACTAAGGTAACACCGGGGGTAATCGCTTCAATCGATTGAAATAACTCAAAAAAACTGGAACCCGCCGTTTCTTGCATATAGCTTTCGTCACCGTCATAACTAGCGTCATAACCAGTAGCATGTGGGGTTTGCTTAATAATCAAAATTAAACCAATCGCCGCCAACATGCCTTTAATCACCGCCGCTGGAAAAAATGCACCAATTAAACCGGCTCTTAAAAAACCCAAAATAATTTGCAAACCACCCGCAATCAGCAAGCTCAATAAAAAGCCGCCAAAACCACCCAAGGCTTCAATTCCATTGAACACAATCACGGTTAAACCGGCCGCTGGCCCTGACACACTTAATTGTGAACCACTGGCCCAAGCAACAATCACGCCACCAACTAAACCGGCAATAATCCCTGAAAACAACGGCGCACCAGAAGCCAAAGCAATCCCCAAACACAAGGGCAAAGCCACCAAAAACACCACAATACTGGCGGGTAAGTCGTAACGTAAACGACTAAGATAAAAATCAAGTTCTGTTTTCATTTGTTAATCCCTGTAACAAAACATTAATCCGCATAGCGATAAATGGGATTGATTTGAGTGTTGTGATCCAGCTTAATCAATTCATCAATCAATCCATCATTAAGTCCATATACCCAACCATGAATAGAAGGTTTATGCCCATGTTTCCAAGCCGATTGAATGATAGAGGTATGCGCCAAACGATAAACCTGTTCAACAATATTCAATTCAACCAAGCGATCAACTTTTTTCACCGGATCAATCGATTCCAATTCTTCCTGATACAAGCGATAGACATCTTTAATATGTAATAACCACTTATTAGCAATCAACAAATCCGCACTTTGCGGCTGCATCGCTGCCATCACACCACCACAACCATAATGACCACAAACAATCACATGCTTTACTTTTAAAACCGAAATCGCATATTGCAAAACACTCAAGCAATTGAAATCAGTCATGATTACTTGATTGGCGATATTGCGATGCACAAAAATTTCACCTGGCTGAGCATTCACTACCGTTTCAGCAGGTACTCGGCTATCCGCACAGCCAATCCACAAAAAATCAGGGCACTGCTCTTTAGCCAACTCAATAAAATAATTGGGATCACGAGCGATAATGTCTTGCGACCAAGCTTTATTCTCTAGTAGTAATTTCGAAGGTGTGTGCATAAAAAATCCTTTAAGCAGCAAGTTATAATTGTAGTTTTAATGAATAATGTCGAATCAATACCATATCGCAAAAACAACATCAGCTTCAACTATTAATCTGATAACTCATCAAACAAGCGATCAATTCGCCCGCCCAAACATGGTAGCGTTTAAAGCTTACATAAACCTTTCAATACCGAATTAGGGCTTTGTGATAACCAACAAAATACGGTTTGTTGGCTTTGGAAGAGGAGAAAAAAGACAGGGTTATAAGACTAATCAGGATTAACCAGCACCAAAATCAAGCAAAATCCGTAGCCCACCATTCAATGTACTCACCTGCTCAATTTTGATTGTCGCTGAATGTAAATCAGCAATTTCTTTGACAATCGCCAATCCCAAACCACAACCTTCGCCGGGACTGCCTTGAATACGATAAAAGCGCTCAAAAATTTTTTCTTGCTCATCAACAGCAATGCCAGGGCCATCATCCTCAACACTAAGCGAGAAATGAGTATAACCGTGAATTTTTACACTAATATGACCACCGGATTTTCCATAACAAATCGCGTTATCAAGCAGATTACTCAGCAACTCGCGCAGCAAAACCTCATCACCACGCACTTCAATCAAAGGTTTACTAGTCTCAAACCCTAGATCGATATTCCGTTCCAGCGCTATCGGCACCCAGTCAATACAGGTCTGACGAACTAAAGCGGTTAAATCGATTAACTTAAAATCAGGCAAAGTTTGCGAAGCCGATTCGGATTTAGCTAAGGTCAGTAATTGAGTACTAAGATGCGCGACCCTGTCAGCAGAGTTCTTGATTTGAGTTAGCGCCAGCTTCATAGCTTGCGGATCATCATGAGCAAGCGCTCGCTCGGCTTGCACCTTCAAACCCGCCAAAGGTGTCCGCAATTGATGAGCTGCATTTTCGATAAATCGTTGCTGAGCAATCAGCGTGGCTCCCAGCCTTTGCAATAGCTCATTAATGGTGTGAGTTAACACCAACACTTCCAACGGCACCCCAACATCAGAAATTGGCTTAAAGTCTTTAGCAGAACGCTTAGCAATCACTTTTGCTAATTGATTGAGTGGTTTCAAGCCCTTGCCAACCCCAGCCCAAATATAAAAACAGGCAATAAAAACCAGCAACAATTGCGGCACAACATCAGCCAGCAGAATTTCATGCATCATGCTGCGGCGTTTGTTCAAAGTCTCCGCCACCGAAATCACCACATGCTCAGCCTGTGGCGCTTGCTTGCTTAATACCGAAACAATTCTGACGTTTTGACCATCAATTTCACCATCCCAAAACCACGGCTCATCAGTCATCAAATTAGCCATCACCGGACTAGGCAATTTTTCATCGCCCGCCAAAAAACCATCAGCCTCGGATTCCACTTTAAAAAAAGTCTTATCAACATCATCCCAGCGAAACACTTCCACCGCGATAGGCGGCAATTCAAAGCTGACATGATCTTGCTTAGTCTTAACTTCTTGAGCTAGGGATTTTGCCGAATCCAACAACCAACGGTCATAAGCCAAATCAGCATAATGTAAAGCGACAAAATAAGAAGCCGAAGCATCAACCAACACCACCAAAACCAACGGCAATGTCAGACGCGCCAGTAGCTTTGTTCGCAGACTCTGAGCTTTATTCATCTTGATTTTGCTCCAATAAATAACCCAATCCGCGCACAGTTCTAATACTGATACCTAAAGGCTCCAGACGTTTACGCAATCGATGCACATAAACCTCGATGGCATTATCAGCCAAATCATCAGAATGAGAAGCCAGCCGCTGAGCAATGCTATCTTTACTAACCACCCGTCCGGCTTGTAACAATAAAGCCTCCATCACCCCATATTCTCTAGGCGGCAACAGCATAGGCCAATCATCGACCTTAATTTGCTGATTAAGTGGATTAAGTACCAAACGACCAAAGCGAATATCGTGATTAAAACCGCCATGACTACGACGCAACAACGCTTTAACCCTAGCCTCCAGTTCGCGCAACTCAAAAGGCTTGGTCATATAATCATCAGCACCCAACTCCAAACCGCTCACCCTGTGACTCAAACCATCACGCGCCGTCAAAACCAGCACAGGAATCGCCGACTTTCGCGCCCGCAACTGCCGTAAAACCTCTAAACCATCCATATCAGGCAAACCCAAATCCAAAATCACCAGATCATACGGCTGGGTGCTTAAAGCGCTAGTTGCATAATTGCCAGTCACAGCTAAGGTGACATCAAATCCCCAGTCGCTAAGACTTAAAGACAAGCCATCACCCAATACTGCATCATCTTCGACCAGCAGGATTCGCATAAAATTCTCAAAAATTGATTAGTTTTTGTGTATGGATATTCGAAGGCAGGAAGTACAAATAAAAAAGCTAATTTCAGCGTTAATCTCCGAAGACCATTCAATTCAACGCCAAAATCAAGATCAGCTCAGTCATTTCAAGCCGCCGAATGCTCCCTCAACCACTGTTTCAAAGCATCATTCATACGGGTTTGCCAACCGCGACCGGTAGCTTTAAACGCTTCAATCACCTCAGCATCATAGCGAACAGTAATAGCCAACTTAGGCTGTTCTAACTTAGGACGGCCTCGGCGAATTAGTTCACCGCCCCGATATTGATCGGCTTGCTCAAAAAAAGCATCAGTCAGCTCTGGGATTTCATCGTATTCCTCGGCTGTAATAAGGTGTGAGTCAATCTTGCTTAAATTGCTGGTGATATTTGTTAGTTTCGCGCTCATTGGCTTTTCTCATAGAAATAATGTGACGCGCCACGCGGAGTCCAGACCACAACCATCATACGGCCTTGCAAATGCCCCATCGTGATAAATCGGGTTTCGCCGTAATCTTTACGGTTGTCTTCAAATTCTAGCGTCAAACCAGCGAAAACATGCGCGGCATCAACAAAATCAATACCTCTGTCTTCAATGGTTTTGTCGCGTTTAGATGGATCAAAAGTAATCATCATAAAATTATTGTAACCACAATAATTCAAACGAACAAGATTCGCATAAAATTCTCAAAAATTGATTAGTTAATGTTGAAAGCCAAAACCACTTTAATCTCGCCGTCCTCTCGGCGAATCAAACGCCGCAAACCGAGTTCGGTAAAGGCTGGTTTTTTGTGCAAACCTTTTTTATAAGCATCTTCGATTTTTACCGCCTGTTCATCAGCATCCGGCTTGGCTTGATTGGCCAGCTTCATCAAATCACTGACAAAATCCAGCGTTAACTTAAACACCTCAACTTGAGGCGACACCCAACCCAAAGCCGTCGCAAATCCCTGACGTTCAATCGTCAAAGGCATTTTGCTTTTCGTACAACTGGCTAAATCATCAGCATTAACCAGCGCCCGAAATAAACTATCGGCAAAAAACACCGAGGCTGGAGTAATCGACAACCGAAACCAGCGATCAAGATAACTTTCCACCCGTAAATCGCTTTCACGCAAATAAGCCGCTAAAGCTTGCAGCTCTAAAGCCAGCGAGTCGGTTG
>Ga0208223_1000383_pt1 | contig 11040 bp, 12 predicted proteins | sample LakMenE07Oct09ns_FD_150678 | JGI IMG/M metagenome (GOLD analysis project Ga0208223, IMG submission 150678) | Freshwater microbial communities from Lake Mendota, WI - 07OCT2009 deep hole epilimnion ns (SPAdes) | ecosystem: Environmental > Aquatic > Freshwater > Lake > Epilimnion/Euphotic zone ...
CATCGGTGCGCCAGGGTGTCCTGAGTTGGCTTTTTGTACGGCGTCCATGCTAAGTGCGCGGATGGCGTTCGCTAGGTCTCTACGCGAAGGCATAGTAATCTCCTTGGGAGTTTGAGCTATAAACCAGCTGTTAATAAAACCAACCGGTTTAAAAAACTAGGGGTGATAAACAAACAAAAGGACGAGTGGCATAACCACTCGTCCTTTGTTTTACTGCTTAGGATTCGGTGTTGCCAAAGCGAGCTTATGCAGCTGCTGCTTCAACCAATTCACGAATTTCACGAGCAGAAGTCGCAGGGCATGCAGCGCCATAGATAGCTGCACCAACTACGATGATGTTTGCGCCTGCTTCAACAACTTGTTGAACAGTTGATTGTTTAATACCGCCAGCAACAGAAATTCTGACGTTTAAGCCTAAACGAGCAACGTCATTTAAGTCAGTAAATGGCGTGTGGCCAGCTGCTTGAGCGTCTAAGCCAGTGTGAATGCCCACGATTTGAGCGCCCAATTTAACTGATTCTCTTGCGATGTAAGCTTTGTCTTCAACGTTGATCAAGTCGATTTGAACTTCAGCACCGTGTTTTTTAGCTGCTTTGATAACGCCAGCAATAGTAGCCAAACCAGAAACACCTAATACTGTGCAGATGTCTGCGCCAGCTGCATAGAATGCACCCGCTTCGTATTCGCCAGCATCCATAGTTTTCAAGTCAACCAACAACAATTTGTCTGGGAAACGTTGTCTTAATTCTTGAACCAAATTGATACCGTTGTATTTAATGCAAGGTGTACCAATTTCAAAAATATCTACATAAGGCGCTACTTGATCAGCCAACGCAACTGTTTGGTTGAAGTCTAGTGAATCCAACGCCATTTGTATTAATGGTCTTGCCATGTGATGTGCTCCGATAGTTACAGTTATAGTTATAAGGACCGCTCATCAGCGACGTTTCTCGGTAAAACCGAGAGAGCAACATCTTCTTCCGATGAGCAATAAAAAATAAACTGGCGCAACTCTAAAACAGAACAAGGCGCTCTGTCAATCGTAATCCTTAGCTTGTGTGTGCTTTAGTAATCATAAAACCCGTTAAAGTCAGCTTCGAGTGGCTTTAGCTTTATAGCCAAAAGCGAATTGGTTACAATTTCTGGATTCAATATAATCTTAAACGCCATGACTTTTAATGCTTCATTAGCCGAGAAAATCGAGCTATTACTGCCACAAACCCAATGCCGACAGTGTGGCTATCCAGGTTGTAAACCTTATGCGGAAGCAATTAGTCGCGATGAGGCAGATATTAATCAATGTCCTCCGGGGGGCGAACAGGGGATAAAACAATTATCGCAATTACTAAATATTCCAGCTAAACCACTAAACAGCCAATTTGGTGTTGAAAAGCCGTTTCAAGTCGCCGTAATTATCGAAGCAGACTGTATCGGTTGCACTCGCTGTCTACCGCCTTGTCCAGTCGATGCCATCATCGGTGCCTCTAAACAAATGCATACCGTGGTTGCTCAACAATGTACTGGCTGTGAGCTATGTCTTGTCTACTGTCCGGTTGATTGCATCGTGATGCAAGCGCCAGTCGAGCCAAAATTTGATGCCATTCAAGCCAGAAAACAACACCAAGTAAAAAATCAACGTCTTGCCAAATTAGAAGCAGAAAAAGCCGAGCGACTCAATCGTCAGAAAATGTTATTGGCCAAACTCAAACAAGCCAAATCCTAGCCTAGCAATGACTTTGCCTTGATTTTCGCTTATACTTCGTAACCTTCAAAACGCGCCCGTAGCTCAGCTGGATAGAGCGCAGCCCTCCGGAGGCTGAGGCCAGAGGTTCGAATCCTCTCGGGCGCGCCATCTTCTATTTCTACATTCAGCCTGTTTTTTCACAAACATTAACTATCAGTCTTGAGAAACTAAGCGGCCATTCCGATAATCAGCAATCGCTTGTTCAATCTCTTCATGTGTATTCATTACAAAAGGCCCATATTGAACGATAGGTTCATGCAGCGGCTTGGCAGTCAGCAACAAAACAGCAAGATTCTCATCATCCGCTTGAATTGCCAAGTGATCGCCCTCGGATAGTAAGCCTGCGCAGTGTGTTGCCAGTATTTGTTTTTCGGTACCTAAACCGATTTTTAGTTGGCCTTCATAAGGATAAACAAAAGCGTTATGGCCTAATGCGATTGGAAGCATCAATTCAGCTCCTGCCGGCAGTCGAATGTCCAAAAATAAAGGTTCGGTGCTGGTGCTTTGAATGGGGCCGGCGATAGATTGATCTTCGATTTCTGTTTTGCCAGCGATAATTTTTACCGTGCCACCATTCAACAAATTCATGATCGGAATCTGGTCTGGTTGAATATCCTGATAAGCGCCTGGTTTCATTTTTTCTTTGGCAGGCAGGTTAATCCAAAGCTGAAAACCTCGCATACGACCGCTAGTTTGTTGTGGCATTTCGGAATGGATGATGCCACGTCCTGCAGTCATCCATTGTGCTGCACCGCTTTTTAAATCGCCTTGGTTTCCTAAGTGGTCGCGATGCAGCATGTGGCTATCTAACATGTAGGTCACGGTCTCGAAGCCCCGATGAGGATGATCAGGAAAGCCGGCAATGTAGTCATTAGCATTCATTGATGAGAATTCATCAAGCATCAAAAAAGGATCAAGGCGTAAGTTTTGATGCTGTCCAAGGCTGCGCAATAATTTAACGCCGCCGCCATCAGAGGTTGCTATCGATTTGATCACTTGTTTCAAAGTTCGGGTCGTCATGGCATTATCTCGGATCGCTTTATTGGTTCACTAAGTCAGTGATTTGTTGTTTGGCCGCAGCTAATGCAGCATTTTTGCTTGCTTCGCTTATGTTTAGTCCTTCGGCATAGATAAACTCAATATCAGTAATGCCGATGAACCCTAAAAAATGCTTCATGTATTCGGTTTGGCTGTCTAGTGGCGTGCCAGCATATAAACCGCCTCGCGCTGCAAAAATATAGGCTTTTTTCCCCGTTAACAAACCTTCTGAGCCTTTTTCAGTGTAGCGAAAAGTGAGGCCGGAGCGAGCGATGTAATCAAAGTAAGCTTTTAGTGTTGAGGGAATTCCGAAATTATACATAGGCAGGCCAATGACAATGATTTTTGCGCCCTTGAGTTCGTTAATCAGTAGGTCTGATTCTGCAACTAATTTCTGTTGTTGTGCTGATCGCAGGTCAGGTTTTGTAACAAAAGCTTGCGCTCGTTCGGCGTTGAGATGAGGCAAAGGATTTTTAGCAAGGTCTCGGATCACCAATTGAGTCTCTTGGTGTTTATTGATCCATGCAGAAACAAATTGATCGGCGAGTTGGCTGGATTGGCCATCGTTATGGAAAATGCTTGAGTTGATTTGTAGCAAGCTTGTCATGCGGTTTTCTCCGTTACTGAGGATGGCGTTATTTAAACGCGTCTATAACCGGAGGCGCATTGAGAACCGCTTTAAGCCGGTTTTCTAGCCGTTGCTGTTGCGAGAAGGCTGGCTGATTTTTCTTTATTTAATTTTGGTCAATTCAGATTTTAGTGGTCTTAGCGTTAGTCATTTGGTCGAAATTATCAAGGCATCTGTTTCGCTTAATCATAGCTTCAATAAATGGTGATGGTCGGGTCAGGGCGTAAACCTTAACCCGACATCGTTACCTTTAATATTTTTCCTCATATTTTTCAGCAAGTAATTCTCTTAATTCATCGGCAATTTTGGTGCCACGTAATGCGCATTGTGATTTGATTGAGCGATGTAGATACGATGGGATGTCAATAGTCAAACGCTTGAATTGGCTGTTATGCGAATTGTCTTTTTGAGTGACAGTATGGGTTGAGTTGCTTTCTGTTCTGTTGATAGCAAATGGTGAATTGATTGACATAATTGCCTCTTTTGATTGTTTCAGGTTGGTTGGGTAACTCAAGTAAACAAATTTGCTTGGTTTTACTCATGGCACTGAGTGTTGGTCTGATGATTCAACATCTGGCTATGTGTGTTTGTAACCTTAAACAATAAAAATTAGGCTATCTGTGCGAAATCCAACATAACTTGATCAGCTAAAGAGTTTGGAAGGAAATGTTGATTCTAGTTTTTATTTAAAAACAAAGCCTTATCTTTATTTTTTGTGCTTTTTTATAGGATTACTTATTTGTATTAAGGCTAGGTTTATACAAACTTTTAATGCGGATTTGTTGGTGGAAAGGTTAAAGCAGGTCGGGTATTGAAGCCTATCGCTCTAGGTTGAGTGATAGGCTGGTAAGTCGGGGATTAGGATTTACGGCTTTGTAGTTTTCGTTTACGCAAGACTAAAGTCACAATTGGCCCTGAGATGGCGTAGCCGACAGAAATTAAAAACAGCATTCGTTGCGGTTGGGCCATGACAAAACCGATAATCAGCATAGCCACGATGGCGACGATAAACGGTACTTTGTTTTTAAAGTCGATTTCTTTAAAGCTGGAATAACGAAAATTGCTGACCATTAGCAAGCCAGTCGTGATGGTGGTTACCACGGCAATGTATTTGATGCTTTCAGGGTCGTAGCCATTTTCAACGCAAAACCACAAGCCACCTGCAACAATTGCAGCAGCAGCAGGACTCGGTAAGCCTTGGAAATAGCGTTTATCAGCAACTTCGACTTGGGTATTGAAGCGAGCAAGGCGTAACGCACCGCCAGCCATGTGGACAAACGCCGCAAACAAGCCTACCTGACCTAAAGTCGAAAATGCCCATAGATAGGTGACAACGGCAGGAGCGACCCCAAATGACACCATGTCCGACAAACTGTCGTATTGGACGCCAAATTCACTTTGAGTGTTGGTCATACGTGCCACACGACCATCAAGGCCATCCAAAACCATCGCAATGAACATGGCAATCGCAGCAGTTTCAAATCGGCCGTTGATCGCCGATGTGATGGCATAAAAACCGGCGAACATCGCGCCAGTCGTAAATAAATTAGGCAGCAGATAAATGCCACGATGACGAGGTTGTGATTTTTTTAGAGTCATTCTTCTATCTGTGGAATTAGGGTGGCGGCATTGTACCTTGGCAATATGACAAGTGCTAACCCTATCTGTTGGCGAATAAAAAAAGCCCATCAAATGACGGGCTTTTCTCTTTAAGCTTGAAAAAGCTGATTTGTGTAATTCAAATCAGCCGATTTTCAATTAGTTTTTGCTTTTATCAACGATTTGGTTGGCTTTAATCCAAGGCATCATTGCGCGCAATTTGCCACCCACTTGTTCAATTGGGTGCTCAGCATTCAAACGGCGACGTGCTGTCATTTCAGGGTAGCCTGTTTGGCCTTCTAAAATGAATTGTTTAGCGTATTTGCCTTGTTGAATATCAGCCAAAGCTTGTTTCATCGCTAAACGGCTTTCATCGTTGATGACGCGAGGGCCAGTAACGTATTCACCGTATTCAGCATTGTTTGAGATTGAGTAGTTCATGTTGGCAATGCCGCCTTCATACATCAAATCAACAATCAATTTCAATTCGTGTAAGCACTCGAAATAAGCCATTTCAGGTGGGTAGCCAGCATCGGTCAAAGTTTCGAAGCCAGCTTTAACCAATTCAACGGCACCGCCGCACAACACAGCTTGTTCGCCGAATAAGTCGGTTTCAGTTTCGTCACGGAAAGTAGTTTCGATGATACCTGAACGACCGCCACCGATAGCTGATGCGTAAGACAAGCAAACTTCTTTTGCTTTGCCTGAAGCGTCTTGGTGAATCGCGATTAAATCAGGAATACCGCCGCCTCTGGTGAATTCAGAGCGAACTGTGTGGCCAGGTGCTTTTGGCGCGATCATGATCACGTCTAAGTCAGCGCGTGGCACGATTTGGTTGTAAAGAATCGCGAAACCGTGAGCGAATGCTAAAGCAGCGCCTTGTTTGATGTTTGGTTCGATTTCTTGTTTGTATAATTGTGATTGAAACTCGTCTGGAGTCAAAATCATCACGATGTCAGCAGAAGCAACGGCTTCAGGCACATCTTTTACGGTTAAGCCAGAAGCGGTTGCTTTAGCAACTGAAGGCGAGTTTGGACGCAAGCCAACCACAACATCAACGCCAGAGTCTTTTAGGTTGTTGGCGTGAGCATGTCCTTGTGAACCGTAGCCAATAATTGCTACTTTTTTGCTTTTGATGATGGAAAGATCAGCGTCTTTATCGTAATAAACTTGCATAGTTTTTCTCGTTACTTAGTAAATATCAGTTGTTATAAATGTAGGCCTTTTTCGCCGCGTGAAATGCCTGTTGGGCCTGAGCGGACGACTTCGATAATGCTGCCTTCTGCAAAACCGTGGATAAAGGCATCCAGCTTATTGGATTGACCGGTCATTTCCACAACGTAACTATTGGCGGTTACGTCGATGATTTTGCCTCTGAAAATGTCGACCATGCTTTTAACTTCTTCACGGGTTTCGTGGGTAGTTTTGATTTTGACCAGCATTAATTCACGTTCGATATGTGAAGATTCAGCAAGGTCGATCAGTTTAACCACGTCAATCAGCTTGTTAAGCTGCTTGGTAATTTGTTCGATGATTTCATCGTTGCCACGAGTGACTAGCGTCATACGTGACAAGCTTGGATCTTCAGTTGGTGCTACGGTTAACGATTCTATGTTGTAGCCACGCGCTGAAAATAAGCCTGCAACCCGAGATAGAGCGCCCGATTCATTTTCAATCAGAATAGAAATAATGTGTCTCATTATGACAGCTCCCTATCTGTTGATGTGCCGGTTGCAACTCGCAGTTTCATGTCGTTATGCGCTTTGCCAGCTTCAATCATTGGATAAACATTTTCGGTGCGGTCAGTCATAAAATCAAGGAATACGGTTCGGTCTTTGATTGCAAAAGCTTCTTCTAAAGCACCTCTGACATCTTCTGGACGTTCGATACGCATCCCAAGGTGACCATAAGCTTCAGCCAGTTTAACAAACTCAGGGATGGTATCCATATAAGATTGCGAATAGCGGCTTTTGTAAGAAAACTCTTGCCACTGTCTGACCATGCCCATGTAGCGGTTATTCAAGTTGATGATTTTAACCGGTGCGTTGTATTGCAAAGCGGTTGAAAGTTCTTGAATACACATCTGGATGCTGGCTTCGCCAGTGATACAAGCGACATCGCTATCAGGGAATGCGAGTTTTACACCAATTGCAGCAGGCAAGCCGAAGCCCATTGTGCCTAAGCCGCCTGAGTTAATCCAGCGACGTGGTTTGTCAAAATGGTAATACTGGGCCGCGTACATTTGGTGTTGACCAACGTCAGATGTGACATAAGCATCACCTTTGGTGACTTGGTAAAGCTGTTCAACCACGTATTGTGGTTTGATCAGGGTGCTTGAGCGGTCATAATCCAAGCAATTGACTGAACGCCAGCTTTCAATTTTTTCCCACCATGCCGCTAGTGCAGCTTTCGATGGTTTGATCTCAGATTCTTTAATCAGCTCTATCATTTGCTCCAGAACCGGTTTGACTTCGCCGACAATCGGCACGTCAACTTTGACGGTTTTGGAGATAGAAGAAGGGTCAATGTCGATATGAATGATTTTTGCGTATGGGCAAAACTCTGCGAGTTTGCCTGTCACGCGATCATCAAAGCGAGCGCCAACTGCAAGAATCACATCACTATCATGCATCCCCATATTGGCTTCGTAGGTGCCGTGCATACCCAACATACCAACAAATTGTTTGTCGGTTGCAGGGAAGCCGCCTAAGCCCATTAAGGTTTGGGTGATCGGGTAGCCGAGTAAATGAACCAGTTTGGTCAGTTCTTTGTGGGCTTCGCCTAAAATCACACCGCCGCCAGCGTAAATCATTGGGCGTTGAGCGTTTAGCAGAATATCGACCGCTTTTTTAATCTGACCTTTGTGACCTACAACCACAGGGTTGTAAGAGCGCATGGTGATTTTTTTAGGGTATTTGTACTCTACCTTGATATTCGGGTCAGTCATATCCTTTGGGATATCGACCAAAACAGGGCCAGGTCTGCCGGTAGTCGCTACATAAAATGCTTTTTTAATCGTTTCCGCCAAGTCGCGAACGTCTTTAACTAAAAAGTTATGTTTGACGCACGGGCGGGTTATGCCGACCGTATCAACTTCTTGGAATGCATCGCTACCAATCACAGGCGAAGGTACTTGGCCTGATAGGATTATCATCGGGATCGAGTCCATATAGGCGGTTGCAATGCCGGTGACAGCATTTGTTGCGCCAGGGCCAGAGGTAACTAGTACTACGCCCGGTTTGCCAGTTGCGCGTGCGTAAGCATCGGCTGAATGCGTTGCAGCTTGTTCGTGTCTGACTAGAATATGTTTTACGTCGTCTTGATGAAAAATAGCATCATAGATGTGTAAAACAGAGCCACCTGGATAGCCAAAAATAAATTCGACGCCTTCGTCTTTAAGACATTGAACAAGGATATGTCCACCACTGAGTTCCAATTTTATGCCCTCAATAAACTAATGAAATCGCTGAAATGCAGATTTTACAAAAAAGGTTGGATAAGCTACTGTTTTTAGTCTTTTACGTCAAGAAAAACCAATGGTTTTGCTTGGTAGTTATTGTTATTGAGGTGAGTTTTGTTGAAAAGTGCCAAGTTTGAAGCTGGTTTTGTTGATGTTTGGTCGGTCAATTTGGCGTTTGATGAGGCTGCTTTGCGGCTTTTTTCGCAAACTTTGAGTGCTCAAGAGTTGTCCAAGTTAGTATCATTTAAGTCACAGGCGCAGGCTAATCGTTATTTGGCAGTTCGAGGCACATTAAGGCGAATATTGGCCCAATATTTGGGCATTGAGCCAGTTAATTTGAAATTTGAAGTGAATGCTTACGGTAAGCCGTATCTTAGCAACGCCTCGTTATTTTTTAATATTTCGCATTCCAAAGATAGGTTGCTGATTGCGGTTTCTGATTTTGATCAGATTGGCGTTGATATCGAGCGGATTAAAACAAGAAACAATTTACTTGGTTTGGCTAAACGATGTTTTTCGGTTGATGAATTATATTTTTGGTCTGATTTTTCAGCGGATGAACAGGTGCAAGTGTTTTATCAGTTGTGGGTTAGGAAAGAGGCTTTTGTGAAAGCGGTGGGGCGAGGGATTGCTTTAGGGCTTGATCACTGTGAATTGCTAATACCAGATTTGGCGGGATTGTCCAAAATTCCTGATGAATTTGGTTTGGCGGAGGATTGGGATGTTACGGGGTTACAGCTTGCTGATGATTTTGCAGCTGCCTTGGTAATGCCTAGTCGCTGTTTGGTCTTAAATCAATATCGCTTTGAATTGTGATGGTTTAGAAAACAAAAAAGCCGCTGAAGAGCGGCTTTTCTGTGTTCCAAATAAACGAAACGATTAACGTTTTGAGTATTGTGGACGTTTTCTGGCTTTGTGAAGACCGATTTTTTTACGTTCAACAACGCGAGAATCACGAGTAACGTAACCGGCTTTTCTCAATGGCGATCTTAATGATTCATCAAATACCATCAAAGCACGAGTTAAACCGTGTCTGATTGCGCCAGCTTGGCCAGAAGGGCCGCCACCGCTAACGATGATGTTAATATCAAAATCTGTGCCTTTACCTAGGAGTTCCAGAGGTTGTCTGGCGATCATCTCGTCGGTTTTGCGGCCAAAATATTGTTCAACAGGTTGTTTGTTGATAGTGAAATTTCCTGAACCGACTGTTGCGTAGACGCGAGCGACTGCGCTTTTGCGACGACCTGTTCCGTAGTATTGAGCTGCCATAGACTATCTACCTGCTTAAAATTCTAAAACTTTAGGTTGTTGAGCTTGGTGACCATGCTCAGAACCTGCGTAAACTTTTAATTTTTTGAACATTGCACGACCTAATGGGTTCTTAGGTAGCATGCCTTGCACGGCGGTGGTAATAATGCGATCTGGAAAAGTTTGTCTTAGTTTTCCTAATGACGCTGACTTCATGTTACCGACATAACCAGTATGGTGGTAGTACATTTTGTCTTTTTCTTTGTTACCGGTTACGCCAATTTTTTCAGCGTTGATAACAATGATGTAATCGCCAGTATCGACATGTGGTGTGTATTCGGGTTTATGTTTGCCGCGAAGACGTCGTGCAATTTCAGTAGCAAGGCGACCAAGCGTCTTTCCTTCTGCATCAACCACGTACCAATCGCGCTTAACTTCTGCGGGCTTTGCACTAAATGTTTTCATCTTTGCTTCTATATTCGTTAAGACTGTGTATAAAGAGGGCGAATTCTACTCAAAGCAAGCAATAACTTCAAGTTAATTTAAAGTTTGATTTTCAGAGAGTGTAGTTTTCGGTATAAATGTGTGCGTTCCATGCCAATGGCAGACGCCAGTTTTGCAACGCTGCCGCCATTTTTTTCGAAGTGATATTCGAGATAAGATTTTTCAAAATGATCTCGCGCTTCTTTTAATGGCAGGTTAAAAAATTCCGGAACATTGTTGCCTAATTTAGGTTGTTCAGCAATTGAGCCCAGTGCATTTTTTACCTCATCAAGCTCAATATCATCGCCTGCGCCCAGTATCATCAAGCGTTGCACCAGATTACGCAATTCGCGCACATTGCCTGGCCAAGTGTAATTACGCAGGTAATTTTGCGCCGCCATTGAAAAACGTCGGAACGGTAATTTTTCCTGAACAATGAAATGATCGACGTAGAAATTCAGTAAACTTGGCACGTCTTCGCTATGTTCACGCAACGGCTCAATCTCTAATTTCACGACATTCAATAAATAATACAAATCTTGCCGGAAACGGCCACTATTGACCTCTTCATCCAACGCCATGCGAGTCGATGCAACCACCCGAACATCAACATGAACCGATTGACTGCCACCGACCCGTAAAAATGAACTCGATTCCAAAGCGCTCAATAATCGCGCTTGAGTTTCAGGATCCATTCCGCCGATTTCACCTAAAAATAAAGTGCCTCGATTGGCTTGTTCCAATAAACCGCGATAAATTCTGCCGTTATCTTCTCGACCAAAAAACTCGACCGCAGCATTTTCAGGCGAAATACTACCAACTGAAACATCAATAAACTCA
>Ga0208223_1000384_pt1 | contig 10985 bp, 11 predicted proteins | sample LakMenE07Oct09ns_FD_150678 | JGI IMG/M metagenome (GOLD analysis project Ga0208223, IMG submission 150678) | Freshwater microbial communities from Lake Mendota, WI - 07OCT2009 deep hole epilimnion ns (SPAdes) | ecosystem: Environmental > Aquatic > Freshwater > Lake > Epilimnion/Euphotic zone ...
CCTTTTCTTTGGTTACTTTCTTTTGGCCACGCAAAAGAAAGTAACTCGCCTGTCGGTGCGAGAACCGACATCAAAATAAGCCTCGCAACGCGAAACCTTAGTTACTTGACTGTTTAATCACAATGAGTTTCTAAACTTTCCAACTCAGCAAGCGTATTTACATTAGTAAAAATCTGCGCTTGCTGACTAAAATCCACCTGATTAACCCGATGTTGAAAAATCCAGTTTTGCAACCGTCGTTCACCACTGGCTAAGTAGGCTTTCAAACTGGCTTTTAATTCGGTTCTAATCGCTAGAAATACCGGATGTAAGCGTTCGCCGTCATCAGCGACCGCAATATCAAATTGCTCAGTTAAACCCGCTAGTAGTTGTTGCAGATGTTGGGCGGCAAATAACGGTGAATCACAGGGCAAGACCAGCAAAATCTCAGCGTCTACATAGTCCATCGCCGCTAAAATTCCCGCTAATGGGCCGTCGAAATCGTCTGTTGCGTCGCTAATTACCGGATATTGCCATTGCTGATAAATCGCCTGATTACGGTTGGCGCTAATTAGCAAATCATCAGCGACTGCCGCCAAAGCCTCGATAGGATAACTAACTAAAGGCCGCTGTTTAAATAGCACCAAGCCTTTATCCTGCTGCTGCATTCGCCGCGCTTGGCCGCCGGCCAACACCACGCCACTGACTTTGTTTTGATCGCTCATAATGATAAGCTTTGCCTATGTTGAATCGAGTCGCCATTTTCGCAAGCCTACCGCTGATTGCAAGCTGTGCTTCACAGCCCTTGCCTATCCACCAAGAGCTGGTAACTTACTATCAACTGGAAACCACAAAACCTTATGATGAAGTGTTAGCGGAAACCGAAGTCGCTATTGCTGAACATAATTTCCGCATTACCGGCCATAGTCGTGTAGGTAAAGTAATACGCGAACGCGGGGCTGAAAATTTTCCAGAGTATGACACTATCCAGTTTTGTAATTTAACTTTAGCTAGACAGGTGTTGGAGATTAGCCCGTTGGCGATAGGCTATATGCCTTGTAACGTGGTGATTTATCAACTGAACGGCAAAACTGTGATCAGAACTCATTTATTGCCGGAAGATACCGATAATCCTGAATTGAATAAATTTGCAGTAGAAATGAACCCGCAGCTAAAACAAATTGTCGAGTTTGCTGCTGAACATTAACCTTATAAACCTTGATTGCCTTATGAAAAAAACCTTGCTTTCTACACTTGCCGCTGTTGCTTTATTGTCTGGTTGTGCGACCACCCAAGAAACCAGCTCTGCTGACAGCCAAGCGACCGAAACTAAAGCCTTAGTTAACGATTTTCCGACCCGTGATCGGGTTGATTATGTGTTGGAGTGTGTGGCTAAACATGGCGGTTTAACGTATATCAATCAATACGCTTGTGGCTGCAAAATTGACAAAATTGCCGAAAAATTGAGCTTTGAAGAATACGATGCAGCGAGAACTTTTGGTCAAATGCAAAAAACTCCCGGTGAAGCCGGCGCTGCTTTCCGTGATCCACAACAATCAAAAGATTTACGCGCAAAATTAAAAGAGGCTGAAGCGGCGGCTGAAAAAGCCTGTTTCGTTCAATAATCATTTTCACGATTCATCAGGGCGGTCAATGCCGCCCTTTTTTTAGCTTATTTAATAGTTCCGATGTTTAAAACCCTCGCTTCTTTACCTAATGCAAAACTGCGATTAACTATCTTGGTTTTGCTGACTTTAAATTCATTGCTTTATGCCTTAATCGGTAGCTTTATCAGCGCGATTGATTCGTTTGCTTGGTTAGCCTTATTGCTGTCTTTTGAATTAGAAACCGCCGCTGCACCTTTACCGTTTGATGACAGCCGTTTACATCAAATTCGCAATGGTTTAATCGCAGTTATTGTTATCGTTACCTTAGGCTACCTATTCACCGGCGACATTTTGAACCTAATCAATTCTGGACTTTGGCTCGGTTTATTGGCTTTATTAGAGATCGAAGTGCGTGATTCCAATAAAGTCGTAGAAAATCGCATGAAATTCGTAACGGCATCTTTTGTGATATTTACTGGATTAATCGCCATGGTCGTCGCTTGGGGATGGATGGGCAGTTGGCTGGATGCGTTTAATGCGGGTTTGTGGATTTTTGCCTTTGCTTTGATCGAGGTCGATATTTTTCGTTTTCTGCGACTTCGCTAATTTGCCGAAACGTCAGATTGATACGCGCTTGTTTCGGCTTGCGCGTTTTCGGTAATTCATGTCGCCAATGATGCTGTAACTCGCCGGCCATAACCAGTAAATCACCGTTACTTAATTCAATATCGAGTTTGTAATCGCTTTCAGGATGCCGAAACCTCAGCAACCGTGTTTCGCCAAAGCTCAAGGAAGCAATGGTCGGATTCTTTCCAAGTTCTTTTTCATTATCAGCATGACAACCCATTGAATCACGTCCATCGCGATACAAATTGGCTAACACGCTGTTAAAGGCTTGCTGACACACCACTTCAACGTCTGTTCGTAAATTTGCTAATAACGGCGTCCAAGGCAATGGCTGATGCGTCACCCCTGAATAACGATAACTAGCCTGCGAATCGCCGTACCAAGCCATTAATCTTGGCACCGTCAACCAACGACCATAAATAAACAATTGTTCTGATTGCCATTCAAGGCCCGCATGTAACTGTCGATAAATGTCGTCAGCATCGGTTTGAGCATAAAAAGCTTTTACACAATGCAACTGCCCATCAAATGGTGCTAAATTTTTAGCTTGTTGAAATTTAGTGATCATTAAAAGTGATTACTTTTCATTATGTTATTCAAATAATTTAAAGTGTTTTACCTTATTAACCTTACTTAAGCCACGCTTAACAGCTTGACAAATTTTTGCCAGCATAGAAACTAGCGGCTTGTTTAGAAACTCGAGCAACTGCTTTGAACGACATTCCACTGAGTATGCTTTTTAGCATATTAGCTGCTTTATTAATTATTTCAGCTTTCTTTTCTGGCTCTGAAACTGCACTGATGACGCTGAATCGTTATCGCTTACAGCACTTAGTTAAGAAAAAACATCGCGGCGCGGTTAAAACCCATCAGTTGCTCAAACGTCCCGATAGACTGATTGGTCTGATTTTACTCGGCAATAATTTTGTCAATATTCTCGCTTCTTCTCTAGCTACGGTAATCGCTATTCGCATCGGTGGTGACGAGGCCATCGCGCCTGCCACGGCATTATTAACCATCGTAGTGCTGATTTTTTCTGAAGTCACCCCAAAAACCTTAGGCGCAATCAAGCCAGAAATGTTGGCGTTTTTATCAGCTTGGATTTACGTCCCGCTACTCAAACTGTTCTATCCGATTGTTTGGATTGTTAATTTAATCTCTGGCCTAATTTTGCGGATTTTTGGGATTAACACCAAAAAAACTAAAAGCGAAACCCTGAATAAAGAGGAATTAAAGAGCATTGTTTCCGATGCCAATCATTTAATGCCTAGCCGTTATCAAAAAATGCTGTTGAGTATTTTGGATTTGGAATCGGCCAGCGTCGAAGACATCATGACTCATCGCAATGATATTGTTGGGATTGATTTAGAAGACTCTATCGAAGAAATCATCGAACAATTGCAAAACAGCCCGCATACCCGCCTACCCGTTTACAAAAAGAATATTGATAGAGTAATTGGCTTCATTCATTTACGAACCATTTTGTCGCAAATTCATCAGGGCGATTTTGATAAACAAAACATCACCGACAGTCTGATTAAGCCATTTTTCATCCCCGTTACCACCTCTATCCATAGCCAGATGCAAATTTTCAAAGCTGAAAAACTGCGAATTGGTTTAGTGGTCGATGAATACGGCGATGTACAAGGTTTGGTGACTTTGGATGATTTGATTCAGGAAATTGTCGGTGAATTTATTACCGAAGAACCCAGTATTAATCAGCAAAAAGACGGCAGCTTTTTGATTGATGCTAGTGTCACGGTTAGAGAATTGAATCGTTTAATGCAATGGGAGCTGCCCACTGAAGGCCCGAAAACCTTGAATGGGCTGATTATCGAATACCTAGAAACCATCCCAAAATCTGGTACCAGCATTAAGCTGTATGGTCATATTTTGGAGATTGTTAAGTGTGATGAAAACACGGTCAAACAGGTTAAATACCAACTTTTAACGGTGCACTAATTCAAGCAGTTTCAAGCTTAGTGAGCGCAGTAAAGTCCAGATGTAGATAGCCGATTGCTTTGAAACTTGCCGAACTTTCTGACTGTTTTCAACCAAATTCACCGGCCTATCTCGAACCAAGCCTTTGCGCTGTAACCAGTAGTAAATGCCGCTGATATACAAAATCAACGGCATTAAGCCTACCAAAAACCAAATCAAGCGCCCCAACTCGCCAAACGCTTCACCGGTATGTAACGGCCAAAGCCAGACGGTAAAGGTTTGTGCTGGGGTAAATTTGCTGGGATTACGCACATCGCGAATTTGCCCGCTCCAACGATCCACCCAAACTGTAGTAATTGGGTGATGCTGATTGATTTCATTGCGTTGGCGCAGATTAATTCGATAAGTCCCTGTGTCACCTAATGGCGTAGAAACACGACGCACCTCGGATTGCGAAAACGGCCCACGCGCGACTAAGACCGCTTCGGTTAAGCTAATCGGCCTATCGTTGGGAATTGCGGTACTTCGCACATTAGGTCCTTCATCACCATGCCCCATTCCAGAAGAGGCGGTTAAGGCTTCTATTAACGGCGGATAGGCTAAATGAAAACCAGTAAAGGCTAGCAACAGTAAAAACACTGAAGACAACAAGCCTAGCCAGCGGTGTAAATCGATTAGCAATCGACTCAGACCACCGTTAAAACGCAATTTAAATGCTTGTCGCCAACCTGAGCGAGGCCACCATAAATACAAACCACTGCTCACCGATAAAATTAACAATACAGCCAGCACTGCGACTAAATCACGCCCCGTGGCATCTAATCTTAATTGGGTATGTAAATCCAGTAGCCAAGTGGTTAGGGTTTGCCCCCAAAAGCGATTTTCAATCACTTCACCCGTGTAAGGGTTAACAGCCACCATTAATGGCGCATAAAAAGCATCGACAGTTTCACGGGGTTTTTCAAACCAAGCGGTGATTACTTGATCAGGTTTGCGGGGAAGTTCCAAAGTCCAAACCCCATGCCGTTCAGGATGGGCTTGACGCACTGAGGCAATAATTTTATCGAGTGATAAAGGTGCTGTTTGTGAAGTGCTGATAATTTGTTGTGGATTAAACAAATTATCTAATTCTTGGCGATAAACGCTAAGACTACCGGTTAAGCCTTGCAAGGCAAACAATAACCCTAAGCTCAATGCCAGATAAAGATGGATTTTTAACCAAACAGATCGGGCAAATAAATGCCGAATAGAAATAGACATAACGAAAACAAAAACTCGGTGAACACAAATTCGTATTCTACCGAGTTTAACGCCTAACCAAACAATTAAGCTTGATCTAAACCAAAAGCAGTGTGCAATGCTCTAACTGCAAGCTCTAAATATTTCTCAGCAATAACCACAGAAATTTTAATTTCTGAAGTAGAGATCATTTGAATATTAATCCCTTCATCGGCTAGAACTTTAAACATTGTGCTGGCAATACCGGCATGTGAACGCATACCAACGCCAACGATTGAAACTTTAACAATACTATCGTCGCCGCTGACAATTTGTGCGCCTAATTCAGTACGCAAACCTTCTAAAACATTTTTAGCGCGGACATAATCACTGCGATTAACGGTAAATGTAAAATCGGTAGTGCCATTTGCACCAACATTTTGCACAATCATATCCACTTCAATATTTTCAGCCGCAACTGGACCTAATATTTTTGAAGCAACACCGGGTAAATCAGGCACACCAGCAAGAGTCAATTTTGCCTCATCACGGTTAAATGCAATGCCCGAAATTAACGCTCTTTCCATTTCTGATTCCTCGTAGGTAATAAGGGTGCCGTTGCCTTCTGCAAATGAAGACAAAACCCGTAACGCAACATTATATTTTCCAGCAAATTCAACCGAACGAATCTGCAAAACTTTTGAGCCTAAGCTGGCCATTTCCAACATTTCTTCAAAAGTAATCTTATCTAATCGACGAGCTTTGGGTACCACCCGTGGATCGGTGGTATAGACACCATCAACATCGGTGTAAATATGGCATTCATCAGCCTTTAAAGCGGCTGCTAAGGCGACACCGGTGGTATCAGAGCCACCACGCCCTAAGGTTGTGATATTGCCGTCTTCATCAACCCCTTGAAAACCTGCGACCACCACTACTTTGCCTGCGTCTAAATCAGCGCGAATTTTAGCGTCTTCTATCTCGCGGATTCTGGCTTTGGTGTGGCTACTGTCAGTGAGAATTTTAACTTGTGAGCCTGTATACGAACTGGCTTCGCAACCTAGGTTGTGTAATGCCATCGATAACAATGCAATGGTGACTTGCTCGCCGGTAGACAGCAATACGTCCATTTCACGCTCAGTGGGCTGAGATTGCATATCTTTAGCTAATGCAACTAAGCGATTGGTTTCACCGCTCATGGCGGAAACCACAACCACAATTTGATCACCCGCATCGCGAGCTTTTTTGACTTTATCAGCGACCGCTTTGATTCGCTCGACCGTGCCGACCGAAGTGCCACCAAATTTATAAACGTACAATGCCATTTTGTTAACCTTAGGCTGATTAGGCTTATTAAATACCCGCTGTTTGCGGCTAATTAATCAATTGGGGAATAATGTCAGCTAAACTTATCCAGTTTCTAATACACGATTAACTGAATTTTACAGATTTGATTAAAACTAACTCCTTAAATCAGGAGTTAGTTTCCATTTTACTTAGGAAATCAGCATCGAGTATCAACAAAACAAGAAGCCAACTTAAAGCTTTTAATTATTAAATCTCGAACTCGCTTGGGCTATGGCCAGCAGCAATTAATGCTTGCATCCATTTTGGTTTTAAACCACGACCAGTCCAAGTTTGTGTTGCATCATTAGGATTACGGTATCTAGCAGGAACAGCTGCTGATCTTCTATCTAATTTTTTACCGGTTTCTTGAATTTCAACATTCACACCAATTGATGCAGCCAAATCTTTTATTTGAGCAATAACTTCTTTACGTTTGCTGTATTGTCTTTCTTTTAACGCTTTACCCGCATTTTCCAACAAAGATTGCAATTCAGTTTCAGAAAGTTGATTTAAGTCAGTCATATATGCCTCGCTATTAAAAAGTGTGCTTAAATTCTAGCATCATATATATTCAAAATAAACACTTAATATAATAATTTTTTTGATTAGCTAGTTATTCATTAGTGAATTTCGACGGAAAAACACAAATTGCATACAAGTTAAATGGAATGAAACATACTATTTGAAAGAGTGGACGAGCGCCCACTCCTATATAAAAAACAATAACTTAGCTAAAACAGGAAGTTGCTTCCAAGCATTTTAGCCAAGCATTTCTTAACCTAAACGTTCCTGCACCCAAGCTGGCACTTGCTGTAATGCTGACACCAAGCCAGAAGGATCATTACCGCCTGCTTGAGCCATATCTGGACGTCCACCGCCCTTACCGCCGACTTGTAAGGCTACAAAATTAACCAAATCACCGGCTTTAACTTTATCCATAGCATCTTTGGAAACGCTGGCAATTAAACTGACTTTATCGCCACTTACCGCCGCCAAAACCAAAGCCGCGCTACCTAATTTGTTTTTCAGCTGGTCAGCCAAATCACGTAAAGCTTTAGGATCAACATCATCTAATTTAACCGCCAACACTTTAACGCCGTTAATATCGACGGCTTGACTGGTTAATTCATCACCTGCAGAACTGGCTAACTTCGATTTGAGTTTTTCCAGTTCTTTTTCTAAACCGCGAGTTTTTTCCAGTAATTGCTGAACTTTATCAGCGGTTTTATCCGGTGAGCTTTTCAATAATCCGGCAATCGCTAATAAGGCTTTTTCACGCTGTTCAACCCATTGCAAAGCACCTTCGCCAGTTACCGCTTCTAAACGTCTTACACCAGCAGCAACACCGGTTTCAGCAACGATTTTGAATAAACCAATATCACCAGCTCTATCGACATGAGTACCGCCGCATAATTCGGTCGAAAAATCACCGATGGTTAGAACCCGAACCTCGTCACCGTATTTTTCACCAAACAAAGCCATCGCACCGGCTTTTACTGCATCATCTTTCGCCATGACATTGGCGGCAACCGCATGATTAGCGCGAATTTGCTGATTAACGATATGCTCAATTTGTGCTAATTCTTCCGCAGTCATTGGCTCAAAATGCGAGAAGTCGAAACGCAAACGCTCAGCATTAACTTGCGAACCTTTTTGAGCTACATGATCGCCTAATACCTGACGTAATGCAGCGTGTAATAAGTGAGTAGCAGAATGGTTACGCTCGGTGGCTTTACGCAAATCGGCATTAACACTCACTTCGCAAGCTTGACCTTGGCTAATCGCGCCTTGTAATACTTTGCCTTTGTGTAAGAACAACTGACCGCCCTGTTTTTGGGTGTCATACACTTCAAACACAGCGCCATCGACTTCGATTAAGCCGGTATCGCCAGCTTGACCACCTGACTCAGCGTAAAACGGTGTTTGATCGAGAATCAAAACCCCTTCATCGCCAGCTTCTAAAGCATCAACCGCTTGACCTTTTTTGAACAAGCCAAGGATTTGCACTGAACCATCCAGACTGTGATAACCGGTAAATTCGGTAATACTGTCATGACGAATATCTTGATCGTAATCAGCCGCGAAACTACCGCCAGCACGAGCGCGGTCACGTTGAGCAGTCATTTCAATTTCAAAACCAGCATGATCAACCGTCAAATTGTTTTCACGAGCAAAATCAGCGGTTAAATCGACAGGGAAACCATAGGTATCGTAAAGCAAGAATACGACGTCGCCTGGAATCACATGGCCATCCAATTTAGCAACGCAAGCCTCAAGAATTTTCATGCCTTGGCCTAAAGTTTCGGCAAAGCGTTCTTCTTCTTTTTTCAACACTCGCTCAACTTGCTCTTGAGCTTTGGCTAACTCAGGATAAGCCCCACCCATTTCAGCCACTAAAGGCGCGACTAATTTATAGAAGAAAGTGTCTTGAATGCCTAAGCGGTAGCCATGACGAATCGCGCGACGAATAATCCGGCGCAACACATAGCCACGACCTTCATTGGAAGGCAATACACCATCAGCAATCAAAAAGGCGCAAGAACGGATATGGTCGGCAATCACGCGTAACGAACTATTGCTTAATTCAGTATTGTTGGCTAATTGCGAAGCAACTTTGAGTAGGTTTTGGAATAAATCGATTTCATAGTTGCTGTGAACGCCTTGTAAAACCGCAGCAATCCGCTCCAAGCCCATACCGGTATCAACCGATGGCGCAGGTAATGGGGTTAAATTACCTTCTTTATCGCGGTCGTATTGCATGAATACCAAGTTCCAGACTTCGATATAACGATCACCATCTTCATCTGGGCTACCTGGAGGACCACCAGCGACATGCTCGCCATGATCATAGAAAATTTCGGTACAAGGACCGCAAGGACCGACATCACCCATAGACCAGAAATTATCTTTTGCGCCAATTCTGGAAAAACGGTGTGGATTGATTTTGACATCTTCCAACCAAATTGCTTCGGCTTCTGAATCTTCATCAAACACGGTGACCCATAATCTTTCAGCAGGAATCCCCAATTCTTTGGTTAAAAAATCCCAAGCAAAATGAATTGCATCACGTTTGAAATAATCACCAAAACTAAAATTACCCAACATTTCAAAAAATGTATGGTGACGCGCGGTATAACCGACATTTTCCAAGTCATTATGCTTACCGCCGGCACGCACACAGCGTTGGCTAGTAGTTGCACGGGTAAAATCAAGTTTTTCCCGACCTAAAAATACGTCTTTAAATTGCACCATACCGGCATTGGTAAACAGCAAAGTGGGATCGTTACCGGGAATTAGTGAGCTAGAAGGCTGCACCGCATGGCCATGTTGGCGAAAGAATTCCAAAAAGGCGGTTCGCAATTCGGCGCTGGTCATTTTTTTCATGATGGTTACTTCGATTAGTTTTACTTTAAATCATTTGAAAGATCGGCTTATTGACTGATCTAAGCTATTTTAATTTTTAATTCGGCACACATTTGTTTAATCATGTCATGACTAAAGCCACGTTGCTGTAAAAAGCGACTGCGTTTAAGCCATTCCGCCCTACTCAATTTGGGCTGTTGATCGAATTTATTTTCATAAATTTGTAGCAAGGAATTTAACCAGCCGCCGACATTGTCTTCAGCCAATTGTTCTAAATCAAGTTCAGCGATGCCGCGTTGTTGCAGTTCATAGCGAATTCGTACAGGGCCGTAGCCTTTAATCATCCGTTGTCTGGCATAACATTCAGCAAATCGCTGATTATCTTGCCAACCTTGCTCAGCAAACTCGGCAATAATCGGCTCAACATCAGCTCGACTATAGCCTCTCAACGCTAATTTATCGAGCAACTCCCGCTGACTATGCTCACGCATTGCCAGCAGGCGCAGACAAATTTGTTGGATGCTTTGCTTAAGCTCAATCGACGTCTGTAAATTCACCGTCGTCATCTTCTTCGTGTACTTCGACAGCGGCATTACGCGCTGCAAAAGCTTTTTCGCGAATCGCTGCTTCTAATTGTTTAGCTTTTTCTGGGTTATCTTTTAAAAATTGTTTGGCGTTGTCTTTGCCTTGGCCAATTTTTTCATCACCATAGCTGTACCACGAACCTGATTTTTGGACAAAACCGTGAATCACACCTAAATCGACTAATTCACCAAAGAACGATACGCCTTCGCCATATAAAATTTCAAAATCAGCTTGTTTAAACGGCGGTGCAACTTTGTTTTTGACGACTTTTACGCGAGTTTCATTACCGATGACTTCATCGCCCTTTTTGATTGAACC
>Ga0208223_1000386_pt1 | contig 10948 bp, 8 predicted proteins | sample LakMenE07Oct09ns_FD_150678 | JGI IMG/M metagenome (GOLD analysis project Ga0208223, IMG submission 150678) | Freshwater microbial communities from Lake Mendota, WI - 07OCT2009 deep hole epilimnion ns (SPAdes) | ecosystem: Environmental > Aquatic > Freshwater > Lake > Epilimnion/Euphotic zone ...
GTGATTCTTTGGGGTATACGCCAAGCGGTGGAGCAGATACAAGTATTAAAGCTTCTACATTAACTTACAATATTGGGCAACGCTTTTTCGTTGATCCTTATCTAAAATACATCGACAAACATAATAATCGACACAATCTTAAAGCAAGAGTCTATTACGCTAATAATGCGAATATAAACAATGCTCAACAAGGAAGTGGTGCCATTATTTATTTTTCCGAATACCAATTTCAAAAACAATTTGGAAATGGAATTACACTAACATCTGGTATTTCAGATATTTACAATGTAGTAGTCTCAAAATTATTTGGAGACCATACTTCTAACAACATCGCTGCATATGGTCAGTATGAACATAAAATTGGAAAATTAGATATCACCGCAGGTGCTCGCTTAGAATATTTTGAAATGGATGGTAAATCTGGAGATACTGATTTTATGCTTTTAAAAAAGGACTCGCTTACTATACCCTTCTATCCAGTTTTCAGGACAGCTTTCCATTATGAATTAGTAAAATATACGCATCTGCGAGCTTCATTAGGTCAAGGTATTCGTTATCCTTCTGTGGCAGAAAGATATACTCAAACATCAGTTGGCGCATTGAATATTTTTCCTAACCCTTCCTTGCGCCCTGAGATTGGATGGGCAGCAGAAATTGGTTTAAAACAAGGTGTTAAAATTGGATCTTGGAAAGGTATGCTTGATGTTTCAGCTTTTGTTAATGAATATAGTAATATGATGGAGTTTTCATTTATTTACTTCAATCCCATTACACAACAGCCATTAAATCCAGTGAATCCTTCACCTGAGGATATTCAATTTTTAACAAATGGTCAATATAATATTGCTGACTGGGTTGGATTTCAAGCACAAAATGCTGAAAAAGCCAGAATTACAGGTCTTGATTTATCTTTTAATTCTAGTGGAAAAATAGGGGGAGTAGAGTTAATATCCTTGTTAGGTTATACATATATGAATCCTATTTCCTTAAATAATAATCCATTGTATACCGCAAATTTTTCAGATAAAAACATTAACATGCTAAAATACCGATTCAAACACTTAGCCAAAGCAGATGTTGAAGTAAATTATAAAAAATTGAGTGCTGGTTTTTCCTGTCGATACAATAGTTTTATGAAGAATATAGATTTAACTTTTGAAGAGGATTTAGACCCATCCTTAAACACAACTGTCTATCTCCTTCCAGGTTTAAAAGAATACCGAAAAAAATACAACAAGGGTTCTTTGGTTTTTGATTTTCGCTTTGGCTATAAAATCAATGAGTTTATGAGAATTGGATTAATTGCAAATAACATTTTGAATACAGAATATTCAAGTAGACCTGGAGATATTCAAGCACCCAGAAATTTTATGTTACAACTTCAAATGAAATTTTAATGAAAGTATTAGGTATTATTCCTGCCCGCTTCGCATCTTCCCGTTTTCCTGGAAAGCCTTTAATTGATCTCAAAGGAAAAACCATGATTCAACGTGTTTATGAGGGTGCAATAAAATCAAAATTAATTGATCTTTTAGTAGTTGCAACAGATGATACCCGAATTAGAGATGAGGTACTTCGCTTTGGCGGAAATGTTGAAATGACATCCAAGAAACACAACTCTGGAACAGATCGCTGTGCTGAAGTTGCAAAAAAATACCCAGAATACGATTTAATCGTCAATATCCAGGGAGATGAACCACTCGTTGACTTTAGACAATTAGATCAATTAATTCAGGTTTTTGAAAAAGAAAGTATTGAAATTGCAACTTTAGCGACAAGGAAAATATCAAAGGAAGATCTTGAAAATCCAAACAGAATTAAAATAGTAGTTGATAAAAATAATTCAGCGCTTTATTTTAGCCGTAGTGCGATTCCAAATCAATTAAATTTTAAAGGTGATGGACTTAGCTCCTATCCATTTCTTCGGCATATTGGCTTGTATGCCTATCGCAGAAAAACACTTTTTTTATTATCTAACTTGCCTGTTTCTCTGTTGGAAACAATAGAAGCTTTAGAGCAATTGAGATGGTTGTACAACGGTTTTTCTATTTATGTTTCTGAAACTACTATCGAAACTCCAAACATCGATACCATTGAAGATGTTGAAATTGTTTTACGAAGTTTATAGAAGTTTCATTAATCTTTTGTAGCTTTGAATTATGCAAAAAATTGAAGATATTGTTAGTTCCTTATTATTGCGCCATTCTTGCGTAATTATTCCCAATTTTGGGGGATTTGTAGCTAAAACTATCTCTGCAAAATTTGACCTTGATCGCGGTTTGTTCTTAGCTCCATCAAAGCAACTTTTGTTTAATAAAAACTTATTAAATAATGATGGATTATTAATTTCTGAATATGCTAGTATAAATGCTATTGAATATTCTAAAAGTCAAAGTGAGATTGAAGAATTTGTACTCGATCTTAAATCAAAATTGAATTCAAAACAATCAGTTCACATTGAACGAGTTGGAAAATTATCATATGATCTTGAAGGGAATTTAGTATTTGAACAAGACCGTTATTTTAACCTATTATTGAGTTCATATGGACTTAGCCAAGTTCAATTTATTGCTAATAAAGAACCTGAGATTAAAGAACCAAGTATTAAAGATAAAAAGATAAAAGTAAAAGCGCCTGTCCGCGAAATTAATTACTTGAAATATGCTGCTGCAGCTTGTCTTTTACCACTTGCTTTTTATTCCTTTTGGATTCCAACACATTCTGGTGTTCTAGAATCTGGACTAATTTCATTTAAGGATTTTAATCTATTTTATAAAAAAGAGATTGGGGCCTACTCTCAGCAAATGATTGCTACTCAACAATATGAAGTTCTTGAAAAAAATATTTTTGAAAACCAAATTACAACTTCAAAAAACCATCGAATTGGACTTTTTAAATTTGATGAAGGAATAAATATTCCTATTCGAATTGAAGAAAAAAAGATAGTGAAAGAAATACTTGATGTTAAAATAGAGAATTTTCAAAATAAAATTTCGAAGACAAATGCTTTTGAATATATAATTGGCTGCTTCTCTAACAAAGAGAATGCACTTGTTTTGATTTCTAAATTAAAAAAAGAAGGTTTTGCTGCTCAACTCGCTGGGGGCTCTCCGCTTGTCCGTGTTAGTATTGGTAGTGCTGATTCAGATTTACAAATGCAGACTATTATTCAAAAAGCCAATGAAAAAGGCTATACAGGTTGGATTCTAAAAAAATAAAAAATATGCTTAACTGTTCTAAAATTATTACTGCTCTATTTATTGGAGCATCCTTTCTTTCTATTGCTCAAGTAAGCAATGCAGAAGATAGTAAATATGAATTTACTAAAATTTATCGCCTTGATAATACTCCCGTAGAAAGTCAAGGAAATACAGGAACTTGTTGGAGTTTTTCAGCTTTATCGTTTTTGGAATCTGAATTAATTCGCCAAGGTAAAAAAAAGCCTTCCGAATTATCTGAGATGTATATCGTTCGAAAAGCATACGAATTAAAAGCTGACAAATTCATTAGAATGGATGGAAAGATAAATTTTGGGGAGGGTGGAGCTTTTCATGATATTCCTCTTGTAATTAAAAATTTTGGAATCGTACCTAAAGAACTTTATAACAGTAATCTTATTGAAGGAAAAGCATATGATCATTCGGCACTTTTTTCAGAGATAAATGAGTTTATGCAAAAATTATTGTCAACAGCTAGTTCTCCAAAAGGGCTAGATTTGTCTTGGAAGCAAGAATACAATGCTATACTTGATAAAAACTTTGGGGCAGACCTTCAAAAATTCAAATGGGAAGGAAAAACATATTCTCCAAAATCTTATGCAGAATCAATTGGTCTTGTTATGGATAATTACATTTCCTTAACTTCTTTTACTAATCATACTATGCATAAAAAATGCCTTTTAGAAATTCCTGATAATTGGGCCTGGGGAGAAAGCTACAATGTACAACTAGAAGAATTATTTAGCGCTTGTGAAACAGCTTTAAAAAATGGCTACACAGTGGCTTGGGGAGCAGATGTTTCTGAAAAAGGCTTTAGTTTTAAAAATGGAATTGCGCTTGTTCCTGAAAATACTGATGCTATTCAAGTAGAAGGGAAAGATAATAAAAATTTCAATAATGCTGGTGCAGATAGAATATCAAATGCATTTTTAAATCCAACGAAAGAATTAAAAATTACGCCAGAAATCAGACAATATGCTTATGATAATAAAACAACAACCGATGATCATGGAATGCATATTGTTGGCTTATACCAAGATCAATCTGGCACAAAATTTTTCTTGGTAAAAAATTCATGGGGCACTAGCAATTTTCCAAAAGGTTATTTATACGTTTCCGAAGAATATTTTAAATTTAAAACAATCAATATCTACATTCATAAAGATGCTTTATCCCCTGAACTAAAGGGAAAATTGAAACTTTGATTTTGAAACTTTTTATCTAATGATGAAAAAGACTATTCAGGTTGGGTGTTAAAAAATTAAATATTATTTTTGCTATTGAAACTCTTTTTTTTTAAAGTTAAATCATTATCAACCTCAAATCAATTACAAATGAACCGTCTAATTTTATTATCTTCTATCTTGATTCTTGTGCTTGGTGCATGCCGAAAAAAGCAATTTGATAACGACCAATCTGCTATGTTAAATTATAAGATTGAAACTGCTTTTGACGAAATGACAAATATTTCTGATCAAGCAGTTAATGGAAACTTAGTTTATTATAAGTCAGGAAAAATTATCTCTACAAAACCTGGAGAAAAACCAGTTTTAGAAAAAACACCTTGCGATGTAATAATTACCTTAGATACCATCAATTCCTTTAAAACAGTTACTGTAGATTATGGAAATACAAATTGTGATTGCAATGATGGAAAACAACGAAGAGGGAAAATAGTAACAACTTTCACAGGACAATACATTGCTCAAGGAACAGTAATTACTCATACACCAATAGATTATTATGTGAATGATATTAAAATTGAAGGGACAAAAACAGTTGAAAATATGGGGCTAAATACAAACAATCAACCCTATTATAATGTAAACGTTAATGGTCTTGCAACATTAACTTCTGGTGAAACACTAACATATTCATCAACACGAGTTAGAACTTGGGTTTCAGGTTTCAATACCTTACTTTATCGTTTTGATGATGAGTATGATATTACGGGTAATGCTGAAGGTGGTTTTTCATCTGGAGGCGGATTTACCTCTCAAACTACAAATCCAATCCATGTAAAAGTAGGTTGTGGATTTCCGGTCAGTGGAACAATTGATCTTCAACCACAAAATAAACCGCTACGTATCGTAGATTATGGTTCTGGAACCTGTGACTTTACTTTTACAGTTACTGTAAATGGTGTCACTTATACATTTAACTAAAATCACGAAAAATCTTTTCGTATTTAGGTTAAACACTTTTTATTTTAATACGTTTCCTTTTTGTACTCAATGATTGAGTAATTTTGTGTCTTAAATGTTTTAAAATGAATGTGATTGGAATTAATGGTTTTGGAAGGATAGGAAGATGTTTTACGCGTATTGCATTGAACGATAATTCTATTGAGATTGCACTCATTAACGACCTTGCAGATATTTCTACGCTAGCTCATTTACTAAAGTACGATAGCATCCATGGAACTCTAAATATTTCTTTCACAATTGAAGGAAATACCTTGCATTTTGAAAATGGAAAAAAAATAATTTTTACGCAAGAAAAAGATCCTTCACAAATTCCATGGGGTAATTATTCTGTAGAAACAGTTGTAGAGTCCACTGGAATGTTTTTAACACGAGATTCAGCAAGTAAACATCTAAGAAACAGCGTTAAAAGGGTTATTCTTTCTGCTCCAGCAAACGATTTGGATATTCAAACTGTAGTAATGGGCGTAAATGATAAGGATATTAATTTATCGGATACTATTTTTTCAAATGCATCTTGTACTACAAACAATGCTGCACCAATGATTAAAGTTTTAAAGGAATTAGTAAAAATCGATGTTGCATACATTTCAACAGTGCATAGTTACACGTCTGACCAACGCTTACACGATTCTCCTCACAAAGATTTAAGAAGAGCAAGAGCAGCTGCTAACTCAATTATTCCAACTTCAACGGGTGCAGCGAAGGCAATTACCAAAATATTTCCTGATTTAGATGGAAAAATTACCGGAGGAAGCGTGCGAGTTCCTGTTTTAGATGGCTCAATGACTGAAATGACAATTATTACCAAAGATGAAATAACTGTTGAGCAAATAAATACTGCAATGAAAAACGCAGCGCTCGGTTTTATGAAAGGAATTTTAGGATATACAGAAGATCCGATTGTTTCAGTTGATGTAATAGGAAGTCCTTACAGCTGTTTATTTGATTCAGAACTCACACTTGTTTTCAAAAACCTTATAAAAGTTGTGGGGTGGTACGATAACGAAGCCGGTTATTCTCATAGATTAATTGATTTTGTGCGAAAGTTTAATTGAGTATTCGCAATCTTACCAGTAAGATATTTTAATCTTAAAAATCAAGAATTCATTCGAAGTGAGAACTATTTAGTGAATATTAGCGAACACGATTCGGCCTTGAATTTCATGGTTTTTGCTACTGAACTGAAACTGTTAATTTTTAAAATTTCTGCAAGAACATTTTTGAAAAATTTCAGTTTTAGAAAGGAGTTGAAATTGTTCGCTGCGAGTTGTAAGTAATTGTAAAATTATGATTTGCGAACAAAATAGAATTCAGAGCCTTGACTTTTTTGTTTCTTTTTTTGTCAAGAAAAAAAGAAAGGAAAATAGAATAATTTGTCAAATTGAGATTATTATTCGCGTTATGAATTTGATTAGGATTTTGACTGGCGGTACTAAAGCGTTCACTCAACAAATTTAATTAACTATAGCCGATATTCCTGGTAATTCCTTTCCTTCAAAGTACTCTAAAAGCGCTCCTCCACCCGTGCTAACATAACTTACTTGAGAAGCAAAGCCAAATTTCTGAACTGCAGCAGCACTATCTCCTCCCCCAATCAATGAATACGCGCCATTTTTTGTAGCTTCGGCAACAGCCTCAGCAATTGACTTTGTGCCATGTGCAAATGCATCCATTTCAAAAACTCCCATAGGTCCATTCCAAAGGATAGTTTTACTATTCAATAACACCTTAGTAAAAGATTTAATTGTTTCATTACCAATATCTAATCCCATCCACCCTTCTGGAATAGCAGCACTTTTTTGGTTTCTTGTTTCTGCATCTACAGCAAATTTATTTGCGATTTTTGAATCTATTGGTAAATGAATTTCTACTCCTAATTTTTTTGCGCGCTCTAATATTTCTTTACATGTCTCTAAACGTTCATTTTCACAAAGTGAATCTCCGATTTCTCCACCTAAGGCTTTGAAAAAGGTATAAGCCATTCCTCCTCCAATAATAATATGATCGGCAATTTTTAATAAGTTTTCTACTATTAAAACCTTGTCTGAAACTTTAGCGCCACCAACAATCGCAGTAAATGGACGCACTGTTTCTTTTATTATTTTTTCTGCACTTTCTATTTCTGCTGCCATCAGAAAGCCCATCATCTTATCATTTGGAAAAAAAGATGCGATTTGAGTTGTACTTGCATGAGCTCGATGTGCAGCACCGAATGCATCATTTACAAAACAATCTCCTAAAGAGGCTAATTCTTTTGCGAAATTTAAATCTCCTATAGTTTCTTCAGTATAAAAACGCACGTTTTCTAGTAACAGAATTTCTCCAGATTTTAATGCGGCACTTTTCTGTTTTGCCTCACTTCCAATACAGTCATTTGCGAAACTTACTTCTTTTCCTACTAATTTTTCAATATGAGGAATAATGTGCTTGAGTGAGAATTTATCTTCTGGACCATTTTTTGGCCTGCCTAAATGTGACATTAGGATGAGACTTCCTCCTTTATTTAAAATATGCTTTAGTGTTGGTAAAGATGCACGAATTCTTTTATCATCTGTAATTTCAAATGTTGATTTATCTTGAGGTACATTAAAATCAACACGAATTAAAACGCGTTTGTTTGAGAAGTCAAAATCCAGAAAATTAATCATACTATTCTTTTTTCTGCAAATCTAAAAAAGCTTTGTAACTTCTATCTATTTCTTTGATTATTCTTGTCAAAAGAAAATTTCTTTGCAGTTTTGTGCTAAATTTAATTCAATGAAAAAAATCACTCTTTTTATCGGCATATTTATTGTTTTACTTGCGTGTACAAACATTAAAGAAATTACTTTAGATTCAACTTTAAATGAGCCTGTAGATATCGACGAAACATACTACGACACGACAGCTATGTATGATGAATTCGAAGAAGTTGACATCGATGAACCTAAAGTTCGAAGTATCTACAATAGTTCAAGAACTATATACACCGACTTAATTCATACCAAATTGGAAGTGAATTTTAATTGGGCAAAATCTCAATTAAATGGATTAGCTACTATTACTGCAAAGCCACATTTTCATGCTTCTGATAGTTTAGTGTTAGACGCTAAAGGAATGGATATTAAAAAAGTTGAAATGAACGGCAAAGAATTAAATTATGTCTATAAAGATTCACTTACACTTCATATTAAATTAGATCGCAGCTATTCTAGTGATGAAAAATTTACCCTGCAAATTGACTATGTTGCAAAACCAGATGAAAGAACTGTTAATGGCAGCGCTGCAATTACATCTGATAAGGGCTTATTTTTTATAAATCCAAAAGGAGAAGATAAATCTAAAATGCCACAGATATGGACACAGGGTGAAACAGAATCAAATTCAGTTTGGTTTCCAACAATTGATTCGCCAAATGCAAAGACTACAGAAGAAATTCTAATGACAGTTGAGGATAAATATGCAACCCTCTCCAATGGAAAATTAATTTCCTCAAAAAAGAATTCAGACGGCACTCGCACTGACCATTGGAAACAAGATTTGCCGCATGCTCCTTATTTATTTATGATGGCTGTTGGAGAATTTAAAGTTGTTAAAGATTTCTTCACGCGCAATGATGGCTCAAAAATGGAAGTCAACTATTATGTGGAGCCAGAATTTGAGAAAGATGCAAAAGCAATTTTTGGTGAAACACCTGCTATGATAAAATTCTTTTCTCAAAAACTTGGAATCGAATATCCTTGGGATAAATACACTCAAATTGTAGTTAGAAATTATGTTTCTGGAGCAATGGAAAATACTGGTGCTGTAATTTTTGGAGATTATGTTTACAAAAATGAACGCGAATTATTAGATAATAATGATCAATCTACAATAGCACACGAATTATTTCATCACTGGTTTGGAGATTTGGTGACCTGTGAATCTTGGGCAAATTTACCCTTAAATGAGTCTTTCGCCAATTATTCTCAGTATCTATGGGACGAGCACCGATATGGAATAGATGAAGCTGATTACCAAGGATCCAATGAAGCAGAAAGTTATTTTAATTCGGCTTGGGAAAACTATCACAATTTAATTTGGTTTGAACACCCTGATAAAGAAAATATGTTCGATGGACACTCCTATGCTAAAGGAGGAAGGATTTTACACATGCTGAGATATTATCTTGGAGATGAGGTTTTCTTTAAAGGGCTAAATAGTTATCTCGTTAATAATAAATTTAAAACTGCTGAATTTCATAATCTGAGAATGGCTTTTGAAGAGGTTTCTGGGGAAGATCTTAATTGGTTTTTTGACCAGTGGTTTTTAGGTAAAGGGCACCCAATAGTACATACTTCTCAAGTAATAAATTCTGAGAATAATACTGTTACCATTAATGTAAAACAAAAGCAAAATACCGACGATTTTCCTTTGTATAAACTCCCTGTAAATGTCGCTATTTGGGATGCTAATGGAAAACGAACTGAAAAAATTGTAGTCGAAAATTTAGAAGAAAATTTTACATTTAGCTTTTCTGGTGAATTAAAAAATATTCTCTTTGATGAGCAACAAATGCTGTTGGGGAAATATTATGAGGAGAAACCCTTAAGTCAATATGTTCATCAATACTATAATTCTTCAAGATACAAAGCCAGGGCTTCAGCAATTGCTTTGGCACAACGAACAAAAAATAGTGACAGCGAAAAATTACTTTTCGATGCCTTGAAAGATCCTTTTTGGAATATCCGAATACTTGCACTTCCTTCAATTGAAAATGAAAAAAATGACTTGGGTATTGAAACTTTAGCTCGAATTAAAGAATTAGCTAAAAGTGATCCAAAATCGCAAGTTAGGGCTGCAGCACTTAAATCTTTATCTGCTTTACCAAAAGAGGAAGCTACTGAACTACTGAAAGCTGCTATAAGTACTGATCAATCCTACACAGTTATTTCTTCAGCTCTTGCAATATTGACAGAAATAAATCCTGAAGAAGCCTTAATTGTAGCAAGGAATTTAATGAAAGAAGAAAATCCTACGCTTAATGTTTCAATTGCTGGAGTTTTACAACAATTAGGAACTGAAGAAGACATTCCATTTTTTGATAAAAACTTGAAGAATAATAGTTTTAAGGGTTACGATGAATTAAATGTCTTTGTAGCTTATGTTGTATTAATATTAAGAATGGAAATAGATTTACAAGAAAAATCACTTGAATTTTATACCTTTTTAAAGGAAAAAGGTGGCGCTGCAGTACAACTCTATTTTGGACAAATAATTGAATACAGTAATTCTATTTATCTCGCTAAAATTGAAGAGTTAGATGCAGAAATAGCAGAATTGGAAGAAGCTAAATCTTTTGGGGCTGTCTTTGAAAAAAAGAAGCTAAAACAACGCTACGAAGATTTAATTGCCAAGTTAACCTTGCTAAGTCCAGTACCAGTAGCTATAGATTAACTACTTTATTTCTTATGAAGAATAGTTGCTGAAGCCTGAGCTGTTGGCATGATTGTAATATCATTAATTGTCACATGAGCCGGTCGAGAAGTTACAAACCAGATAGCT
>Ga0208223_1000389_pt1 | contig 10856 bp, 4 predicted proteins | sample LakMenE07Oct09ns_FD_150678 | JGI IMG/M metagenome (GOLD analysis project Ga0208223, IMG submission 150678) | Freshwater microbial communities from Lake Mendota, WI - 07OCT2009 deep hole epilimnion ns (SPAdes) | ecosystem: Environmental > Aquatic > Freshwater > Lake > Epilimnion/Euphotic zone ...
GAAAAAGCCAAAGCTGAAATTGACAGCAAACAAAATCAATTAGAAACCTTGGCCGTTACCCGCCAAGAGCTGGATGAAACCTGGAATCAACGTCCACAAGAATCTATCGAGTTGGAACAACGCTTAAATAGCTATCTTGCCGAAGAAAAAGCCTTGAGCGCCAAACTGGAAGCGCAATTGGCAACTATGGGTGAAAAACTACCGAAACAGGGCAAAGAAAACGCCTTATTCGACAAACTCAACAGTCGCCGCCAAGACCAACAAATACGCGAATTACGCCAAAAAGGTTTAAGCGAAGAAATCGCCCAACTACAACAACAATTACAAGCCAGCCAAGCTGATTTAAGCCAGTTGCAACAAGCCTTTAATAGCAGCAACCAAGCTTTGGATGACGAACAATGGTTGGGGCTGCATTTGGCGATTTTAGAAAAACAACAATTGATTGCCAGCCAAGAACAACAATTAAACTTGCAGCAATTAGAGTTGGAAGGGATGCAAAGCGTAGTCGCTGGCAATATTGCCGAAGCAGGTTTTGGCACCATCACACAGTTCAAAGCCTTGCTAGTGTTAATCGAACGTCAACCTGAGCTTGAGCAAAACTATCAAGCTTATGCCGAGCAATTAACTCAGCTCAACGCGCAATTAAGCCAATTGGATATTGCCCTGCAACAAGAGTTGATTGGTTTTGATAGCAGCCTCAGCGCCAACGATTTACAAAGCTTACAAGCGCAATTGGCGCAAAAGCTCGACATTTGTAAACAAGAAATCCAGACCTTGGAACACAAGCTCTACAAACAACAGCAATACCGTGAAAAACATCAAATTCTGGAAGCCGAATTAATCCAACAATACCGCCAATTAGCGCAAGCAAAAGCGGAAATGGATTTGATTAACGATCAACAAGGCGGTTTGCGTCGTCGGGTGCAACAACTGTTAATTGATAAATTGTTATCGGAAGCGAACCGAATTCTGGAAAAAATCAATGGCCGTTATTACCTGCGAAACAGCAACAGCGAACACGGTTTAGCTTTAGAAATTGAAGACACCAAACAAAACAATCAGCGCCGCTTGCCAAAAACCTTATCCGGTGGCGAAAGCTTTGTCGTCAGTTTGTCTTTAGCCTTGGCTTTAGCGGAACTAGCCAATAATGGCCAATCGATTGAATCGCTATTCTTAGATGAAGGTTTTGGTAATCTCGACGCCGAATCACTGTACTTGGCAATGGGTGCATTGGAAGGCTTGAGCATACAAGGCAAAACCGTTGGCGTGATTTCTCACGTTGAAGGGGTCAAAAAACGGATTAAAACTCAAATTGAGCTGGTGAAAAAACCGAATGGTTTGAGTGAGTTGAAATTGGTGGCTTAGTAAATAAGTACCAACTATTTATACATGAGCTTGGAGTCTATAACAGACTCCAAAATCTAACCTAGCCAATTCAATACAGGCCAATTGGCAACTTGATACTGATTTATCAAGCACTCACAGCAAAAATGTCAGGTGTTTTCCTCTAGGAATCTTACGCGAAGCGTTTATCAATGCCATAGTCCATGCTGATTCGAACCAATCACGATGATAACTAGACACACTGAAACACCGGCAAAGCTTTGGCAGTTTCCAGCCCTACTGCTACCATAGCCACTACCCGCTAAATTTGGATATTCGCATGAGCGATTTGTTGACGCTATTTAAAGAAACTTCTGCCTTGTATGGCGGCAATGCCAGCTATGTTGAGTATCTCTACGAGCAATATCTAAATAACCCCGATTCGGTCGAAACTAGCTGGAAACTGCGCTTTGATGCGATTCACGCCGGCGCAACCGAAGACACCCCTCACAGCGTTATCATCAACCATTTTGAACGACTGGCGATCAACGAACCGGGCCGTTTGGCGCGAATGCAAGGCTTTACCGAACAAAGTGTTAAAAAACAATCGGCTGTCGCTGGCCTCATCAATCATTACCGCGTCAAAGGCCACCATATTGCCCGTAACAATCCGCTCGGCAAAGCCATCACTATCCCCGCCGATTTAGAGCCGAGTTATTACGGTTTAACCGAAGCCGATATGAATACGCTGTTTGATACTGGCGGTTTGTGCGGGGTTGATCGTTTACCGTTACAGCAAATTATCGAAACCCTTAACGCGATTTACTGCGGCAGCGTTGGCAGTGAATACATGCACATCATCGATAGCGAAGCGAAATCTTGGATTAAGGACAAACTGGAAGGCGCGAAACCGAATTTTGCCAGCCACAGCGAAAAACGGCTTTGGCTATTGAAACAACTCACCGCCGCTGAAAGTTTTGAACGCTTTTTACACCGTAAATATGTTGGCCAAAAACGCTTTTCTTTAGAAGGCAGCGAGTCGTTGATTGTGATTCTCGATGAAATCATTCAACGTGCTGGCGAAACCAAGGTTAAAGAAATGGTGCTGGGCATGGCTCATCGTGGCCGTTTGAATGTGTTGGTTAATATCATGGGCAAAAGCCCTGCTGCCTTGTTTGGCGAGTTTGAAGGCACCCATACCTCAACCCCCGGCGCGATTACTGGCGATGTTAAATATCACATGGGGTTTTCGTCCAATATTGCCACCCCAGGCGGTGCGATTCATTTAACGTTGGCGTTTAATCCGTCTCACTTGGAGATTATCAATCCGGTAGTCGAAGGCTCGGTAAAAGCCCGTCAGGATGCATTAAACGAACAAGGCATTAATCAAATTTTGCCGGTTTTAATCCACGGTGACGCGGCATTTGCTGGTCAAGGTATCGTGATGGAAACCTTAAATATGTCGGAAACCCGCGCTTTTAATACCGGCGGCACCGTGCATATTGTGATTAACAATCAAATCGGCTTTACCACCAGCAACCCCTTCGATGCTCGCTCAACGCTGTATTGCACCGATGTCGCCAAAATGATTCAAGCGCCAGTGTTTCATGTTAATGGCGATGATCCAGAAGCGGTAGTGTTTGTCAGTCAATTGGCGATGGACTATCGGATGAAGTTCAACAAAGACGTGGTAATTGACCTAATTTGCTATCGTCGTCACGGTCATAATGAAGCCGATGAACCAGCGGCAACCCAGCCGATGATGTATCAAAAAATTGACCAACTGCAAACTACCCGCCAGTTGTATGCCCAAAAATTAATCAATGACGGCGTTATCAATGAAGTTGAAGTTCAGCAGATTGAACAAAATTATTTAGCGCAACTGAAAACCGGTGAAGTGGTTTCAAGACCGATTATTAACGATGGTAATCGCTATTCTTATTCACAACGCTGGGAACGGTTTTTAAACAAACAATGGGACGAGCCTTCTAACACTGCTGTCGAATTGGACAAGCTGCGCCTTTGTAACCAACGCCTGCAAGTGTTCCCCGAAGGTTTTGTTTTGCATCCACGGGTTGCCAAGGTGATGGCAGATCGCCAGAAAATGACTGATAGCGAATTGCCGCTGGATTGGGGCTATGGCGAAAACATGGCTTACGCGACCTTATTGCTGGAAGGCTATAACTTGCGGATGAGCGGCCAAGACGTTGGACGCGGCACCTTTTCACATCGCCACGTTATCTTACAAGGCCAAAGCAACGGCCAATGCTACCTGCCGTTGAAATATCTCAGTCCCGATCAAGGCAAGCCGCAAATTTTCAATTCGCTGTTATCCGAAGCTGGGGTTTTAGGTTTTGAATATGGCTACAGCGCCACCGAGCCGAATACTTTGGTGATTTGGGAAGCGCAATTTGGTGACTTTGCCAATGGCGCACAAGTGGTGATTGATCAATTCATCAGCTCAGGCGAAACCAAATGGGGCAAGCTCAGCGGCTTAGTGATGTTCTTGCCACACGGTTTTGAAGGTCAAGGCCCAGAACATTCATCAGCGCGTTTGGAGCGTTATCTGCAACTGTGTGCCGACCAAAACATTCAAGTCTGCGTCCCCACCACACCGGCGCAGATTTTCCATTTACTGCGCCGGCAATTACTGCGCGAATACCGCAAACCGTTAATCGTGATGACGCCAAAAAGCTTGCTGCGGCATAAATTGGCGGTTTCTAGCTTAAATGATTTAACCGCTGGCGAATTTTTACCGGTAATTGGCGAAATTGACCCTATCCAGCCGGAGCAAGTCACCCGCTTGGTACTATGCAGCGGCAAGGTTTACTACGATTTATTGGAAACCCGCCGCCAAGATGATTTAAAACACATCGCGATTGTGCGGATTGAACAGCTTTATCCATTCCCTGTGGCACATTTCAAACGTGAAATTAGCCAATATCCGAATCTGCAAGACATTGTTTGGTGTCAGGAAGAACCGAAAAATCAAGGTGCCTGGTATCAAAGTCGCCACCATTTTGTTGATAATATTGATAACGGCATCAGCTTGAGCTATGCCGGTCGTATTGCCTCGGCTGCTCCGGCGGTGGGCAATTACAAAACCCATCAAAACGAACAACGCGCCGTGGTCAACAGCGCCCTTTACGGCAACAGCTAAGGAAAAAACATGAGTTTAGATATTCTGGTTCCCGTTCTTCCCGAATCAGTCAGCGATGCGACTTTGGTGGTTTGGCATAAAAAAACCGGCGATTGGGTTAATGAAGGCGATAACTTGGCTGACCTTGAAACCGATAAAGTGATTTTAGAAGTCCCTGCCCCGCACTCTGGGATTTTGCAAAGCATCCAGATTCAAGGCGGTGAAGTGGTGGTCAGCGGTCAAGTGTTGGCGCAATTAGAGATTCAACAACAGCAACAAGCTAAAACTGTCGCTAAAGACGAGCCGACTTTAAGCCCTTCGGTACGGCGCTTGGTAGCTGAAACTGAGGTTGATCCCAATGCGATTAGCGGCTCTGGCAAACATGGCCGGATTTTAAAAGCCGATGTGGAAGATTATTTAAGCAAACAACAAACCACCGCCAACACCAGTTTACGCGCTGAACAACGAGTACCAATGACTCGTCTCCGCGCTAAAGTGGCAGAACGCTTGTTACAAGCGCAACAAAACGCAGCGATGTTGACCACCTTTAATGAGGTCAATTTGAAAGCGGTGATTGATTTACGCAATCAATACAAACACCGTTTTGAAGATAAACATTCGATAAAATTGGGCTTTATGTCGTTTTTTGTTAAAGCTTCAATCGAAGCTTTAAAGCGGTTTCCGGCGATTAATGCTTCAATCGACGGTAACGACATTATTTATCACGGCTATTACGACATCGGGATTGCCGTCACCACCCAGCGCGGTTTAATCGTGCCGATTTTGCGCGATGCCGATCAGCTCGACTTCGCCGGCATCGAAAAAGGCATTCAAGATTTTGGCAACAAAGCCCGTAATGGCTCAATCAGCACCGAAGATTTAAGCGGCGGCACTTTTACCATTACCAATGGCGGCATCTTTGGCTCGATGCTCTCGACGCCAATTCTTAATCCACCGCAATGCGCGATTTTAGGGATGCACGCGATTAAAGATCGACCGGTGGTTGAAAATGGCGAGATTGTGATTCGGCCGATTATGTATCTGGCTTTGTCTTATGACCATCGTTTAGTCGATGGTAAAGAAGCGGTACAGTTTTTGGGTGTGATTAAAGAATGTCTGGAAGCACCAGCGCATTTATTACTGAATATTTAAGCCATGCAAAACATTAGGCAAATCGGCCATTGGCTTAAACAGCAGTGGTGTCGTTTCAATGGCGATGATGCTTATCAGCAATATTTAACTCATTGGCAACAACATCATGCCGAATCAGAACAACAACCTTTAAGCCGCAAAGCGTTTTTTGCTGCGGAAACCCAACGCAAATGGAACGGCGTTAAGCGTTGTTGTTAGTCTAAACCGACTTAATTGCTATACACTGCCCTACTTTGAATCACTAGCCCGCCATTTCGTATCACCATGAAAAAAACAGACTTTTCCAACCTTGCCTTTGTTCGTAATTTTTTTCAGCGATTTTTGCCGAATTCGCAAGTAGTGGCGCTGGCAATTATTTTATTGGTTGGTTCATTTTTAATTTATAGCTTGGCTGGCTTATTAATGCCGGTATTTGCTTCGGTGGTTTTAGCTTATTTATTAGAAGGCTTGGTGACTCGAACAGAAAACCGCAATATCCCCAGATTAGTCGGTGTTTATCTGGTTTTCTCAGGCTTTTTAGCCGCTTTAGGCTTTGTATTATTTGTATTACTACCGATGGTTTCCGAGCAAACCGTTCAGTTAGTGCAACGCATCCCCGAAATTGTCGCCAGCGCGCAAATTGAAATCATGCGCTTACCAGAAAAACATCCAGAATTAATTAGTGATACACAAATCAAAGAAATTTTATATTCAATCCAACAAGATTTAATCCGCTACGGTCAAAATATTATTTCCGGCTCAGCAAAATCATTTGCTGGTTTAGTCGCGGCAATTATTTATTTATTTTTAGTGCCGATGATGGTGTTCTTTTTCTTAAAAGATAAAATAACTTTATTAAATTGGTTTGAACAATTTCTACCAACTGATCGCAATTTAATTTTAAGTGTTTGGCAAGAAGTCGATGCTCAAATTGCTAACTATATTCGCGGTAAATTTTTAGAAGTATTTATTTTATGGGCTGCCAGCTATTTAACCTTTTCATTGCTTGATTTGAATTACGCTATGTTACTAGCGGTATTAATGGGTTTATCGGTGATGATCCCATACGTCGGCGCAACTTTAGTCACCTTTCCTGTTCTGGGTGTCGCTTATGTGCAATGGGGTGGCAGTCAGGGCGATGAATTTATGTATGTGATTATTGCTTATTCATTAATTCAAGCGATTGATGGGGTTATGTTGGTGCCGTTATTATTTTCCGAAGCCGTTAATTTGCACCCAATAGCGATTATTGTCGCTATTTTATTCTTTGGTGGGGTTTGGGGATTTTGGGGCGTGTTTTTCGCGATTCCGTTGGCTACTTTAGTTAAAGCGGTTTTGACGGCTTGGCCGAGATTGGATAGTGTGATGGTGAATTAGCCGTCCAAAAAAGTAATGGTTAATCAAAACTAAATATTTATTCAGGCAACATTTCGATAAAAAACCAGTTCGAATTCGATGAAAAAAGCGCAGTGGTGATTTGGTGCATACCGAAAGCGCTGAAACTTTAACCGTCCTCTAATCACGCATAAAAATACATTGCCCCCAGCAAAGGCGTTTTCGGATTTAACGATAATTTCACCGAAACGCTGGATAACAACGGTTGAAACCGACCTTTAGTAGTAAAGCCTTTCAAAAATACGCCGGATTCCAACACAGGCCGGATTTTTGGGCCAATCCCGCCACCAATAAACACACCGCCGGTTGCAAAGCTTTTCAAAGCTAAATTGCTGGCTTCGGCACCGTAAATTTCCACCAATAAACGCACCGCTTCTTGGCACAATTTATCTTCGCCTTGCACGCCTAATCGTGAAATCAAGGCATTGCGATCAATACCGACACAATCTTTAGCATCCGGCACAATCGGGCAAGCCGGTGCAAAGCCGGTGTCGCGTAAAAAATCATAGAGATGACTAAAACCGATACCCGACAAAATCCGTTCATAGCTAACATGATCGGGATATAAAACACGCAAATACTGCAACAAAGCATCTTGCTGAGCGGTTTGTGGGGCGAAACTACAATGACCGCCTTCGGTCGCCATTGGCTGATAGTTTTGACCATTCCAATGCAAAATTGCTTCACCTAAACCCGTACCCGCTGCAATCACAGCAATATTGCCGGTTTGCGGTTTAGCGTTAGGATTTAACTCGATAAATTCATCAGCTTTGAGATGCAACATGCCAACTGCCATGGCCTCTAAATCATTTAATAACTTAACTTTCTCAGTGCCGAGCAAGGTTTTCAGCTGCTCACCATCGAGCAACCAAGGCAAATTAGTGGTTTGACAGCGTTGATTAATCACTGGACCCGCAATGCCAAAACAAGCGGCATCAACCCTAACTTCATTGAGCAAAAATAATTGCAGAATTTCTTCAAAGGTTGGGTAATCACCACTGGCAAAAGTTTGTTCACGACGCACGCTTAAACTGCCATCGGCTTGTGTTTCGATTAGGGCCAGAACCGTTTTGGTTCCGCCGATGTCACCGGCTAAAATCATCGTCGTTATGCCTCTGATTGGTTAAGTAAGTAAATCAATGCATCGAGAATGCCATTGGCTACCGCATGAGGTGGCAATTGGTAAAACGCTTGCCAAGCCAATGACACACATTCTTCATAATGGTCGTGGAAATGCGGATGTTTTTGCAACCAGCTAATCCGCACCGCATGACCAATCAAAATATCAGTCACCAAGGTATCGTCAACATAAAATTCAGGATTATCGCGCACGACACAAGCCAAGGTTCGCAAGGCTTCCACGCTTAATTGACGATAAATCGGCGCCTGAATTTTGTTGAGAATATGATTGATGTGCAGCTTAAAACTCTGTTCGCCAGCGGTCATTTGCGCCAACATAATTTCGCTATCAATCCGGCGTTTGCTGTTGTATTTCTCACCGATCATCAAGCCTTTGCAATGATGCAATAAATCCCAAACACCGCTGAAAAACGCCTCATTTTCTCGACCAACGCTACCCCACTGTTCACGCCAAGCGTACCAATCTTGATTGCCGGTTTCTGGGTCCATCGCGGCTGAAAATCTGGCCGTGGTTAAATCGCCTTGTGAGCCACCGTAATGCAAACTTTCCACTTCGCCGAGCTGGGTTTCGCTGTTGCTGTAATCTTCTAAGGTTTCTTGCACCGATTGCGCTAATTGATGCGGCGCCATCGCCAAAATATCGTTGAAGGCATAATCCAAAGAGGTGCTGGTTAAGCGTTTTTGGCGGGCGATAATCAATTGCAAAATATGCCCCACGCGAATCGTATGCATATCAGCAAACAAAGCCGGATTGCGCTTAATCAGCATGCCCAAATAAATAATCAGCTCTTGAATCAAAATCTGCTGACTGGTATCGCTGGGATTAAAATCGCGAATCGTCGCCAAAATCTGTGATGAATCGGCGGGGCGTGACAAAGTGGCTTTGCCGCTATAAGCTCGGCCCAAGGTCAAGCCGTGTTGACGCACCAAAATCTCAGTCGCCGCTTGTTCAAGATTAATATCGTATTTACCCAACAGGCCAGCACAACGACGAACGATATACCAAACGTGTTGATCCCCTGCCCGCGCATAGACTTCTTCCAACAAATCCCGCACTCGACAGTTATCCGCCAAGCCGGTTTGATAATCCAAGCCATGGCGTTGACTTAATAAACTCAAAACCTCTAACTGTGCGTATAAATTAGGATTAGTTTGTAATTGTTGAATCAAGAAATAATCGTCGTTAATTTCCCATTCGGTCAGCACAAAACTGTCTAAAAAGCTGTGAAGCTGATTTGGACTAGTCGGCAATAAATATTCAAAAGGCCGTTCAACATCCTCCCAATTTGGCGCTGAAAACCGAAAATCATGCAGATAATTAATTTGTTCGCGGCAAATTGATTCGACAAATTGATCGGTCAATAAATTAAGCTCAACGGGCGTTTGTTGCACTTGGCCATTCTGTAACTGGGCGATAAACGCCAGCAATAAATCCCGATCTTCGCCGACCAGCATATTGTGTTTGATATTAATCACCAGCAACGGCGCGGCGTGGCAATCCCATTGCTGACTGATATAGGCTAATTCGGTGCTCAAGCGTTGAATCAACATGCGGTTGTCCATCGCAATATAAAAACCTTTTTGGTTCATAAACTGCGGCAAAAACAACAACGGCTCACCCGCCAAACGATACAACTTAGCCGTCGCCATACTGCGTAATTGACGCAATGGCCGCCCCGTTAAAGCCATCCGATCATTACGGCCAACATGAGTATAGGCTTGCGCCAATTCGCTACCATCACGCACTTGAATCGGGGCAATATCAGCCAAGGTTTGCGAGGCAATGCCGTGTTGTTGCAAATCGGCTTGTAGTTGCTCATCTTCGGCCAATAAAGCAATTTGCACCGTGGTTTGGCTGTTGCGTTGTTTGATTTTGTGGCGACCGAGTGGATCAATGTCTTCCAAGCTAATCAATTGGTCTTGTAGCAAGCTACCCAAAATGCTCAAGCTCTGCGCCCAAACCAAAGGCACGTTGTCATTGGCGACACGGGCTTGACTGTGTGGCTGAGCTTTTTCGGCGTCGATTAAATGTTCAGGAACAAAATACACTTCTGGCAACAACCACTGGCCGTTTTGCTCGACCAATAAATTATCCAAACGCTGACGATATTCAGCCGCTTGTTGTTGGTTGCCAGCGAATAGATGATTGAGCTGTAAATAGCAGAAAAACAGCGGCCATTCGCATTCGATGTGCATAAACTGTTTTAGCTCATGCGGCTCGTAATGTAAGCGTTGATGGTCTTCAATCACAGTTTGATGACCGTCCAACAAAAAGCGTTTACAGCCGTAATTACCTTGTAATTTCTCGACAATCAAAGCCTCGGTTCTTTCCCGCAAAGCCTGATTATCAACCGCGAAGGCGGGAAAACCGGTGATGCTTAATAAGGCCGAATCGACTTCTTTAGAAATCGACTCGCGCGGTAACAGCGATTCTAAAGTAATACGAGTGCGGGCAATATCATCACTCACCACATGAATCAAAGCGCTTTGATCGCCATCGGCACCAAACAAATTACAGCCCGACATCGCTTCTAAAGCCGCTTTCGCCATGCCAATCGAGCTGGCATTTAGCTCGGCAATGCCGTGGTTCATTTTGTTACCGCGCTCCCAAATCCCGTAATCTGGCGTGCGGTAGGCACGGCTAATGTAATGCACCAAGTTCTGCACGAAGTTGACTTCATCAAAACTAAATACAATCCGTAAACCCGATGCTGTCATTTGCGCCAGC
>Ga0208223_1000393_pt1 | contig 10797 bp, 5 predicted proteins | sample LakMenE07Oct09ns_FD_150678 | JGI IMG/M metagenome (GOLD analysis project Ga0208223, IMG submission 150678) | Freshwater microbial communities from Lake Mendota, WI - 07OCT2009 deep hole epilimnion ns (SPAdes) | ecosystem: Environmental > Aquatic > Freshwater > Lake > Epilimnion/Euphotic zone ...
TACAGCGTAACGTTTATCTGCAAACCAAGCAAAATCATGCACTTTTTCCTGCGTATAACGAATCGTTTTCCATTCACTATCTGAGGGTGGAAAAGGGGTTTTTCCATTTCTACCTTGTTTTTGAGATAAATAATCGGGAAGTCTTTTTTGTGATTCTGCCACTTTTTCGTCGAGAAATAGTTTTTCACTTTCGGTTTGTAAATCCCCTGTTGCACCAATTACATAATTTTTAGGTAGTGTAATACTTACGTCAAAGGATCCAAATTCAGAATAAAATTCTCCTTGATTCAAATATGGCATTTGATTCCACCCATTTTTATCATAAACAGCTGGTTTTGGATACCATTGTGTGATTTGATAGGATTGCCCGACATGTCCTAATCTAGATATTTCACCAGACGGAATTTTGACTTTAAAAGGTGTAGAAATTTGAATTCTATCTCCAGATTTTAGGGGATTTTGGAGCTGTAAAATACAGATATCACTATTCTTAGCATCATATTCCCATTTTAAACGAATACCATTTGACTGAAAATCCAATGAATCAATGCCACCTTTAATACTATCATTACCAAAGCGCAAAATACTCTTCCCATCTTTATATTGTTGTCTTGCCAGAGCTGTATTCCCATTTCTGTATGCATTTGGCCATAAATGGATGTATATTTTATCCAAAGAATTTGGTGAATTATTTACATATTCAAAAATCTCAAATGCTGAAATCTCATGCTTTTTGTCATCCAAACTAGCTACAATTGTATAGTTAACTTCCTGTTGCCAATATGATTGAGCTGTTCCTATCGACACAAAAGAAAAAACAAATATAAATTTAAGGACTTGCTTCATACTTTAATTTTTGAGATTATTCAAAATTAAAAAATTAAACTAATGGAAAATTGTCAATAGTTGCTATTTTTAAAAACAAAAAAAAGCCTTGCAATTATTACAAGACTTTAAGCGGAGAATGTAGGATTCGAACCTACGGTACCTCTCGGTACAACAGTTTTCAAGACTGCCGCAATCGACCACTCTGCCAATTCTCCGTGCACAAAAATAGTAATACTTTAGTTATTTGTCAAGAGAAAATAGAAAAAAGTAGTTTTAATAGTTAATTTACAATTCAAAGGATAAAATTATTTTATATTTTATACTTTTACCCCAAGCATAAAAAATTTAAATGAAATATTTAACTCTGTTATTAGCTATCATTTTTAGTTTTCAATACGTATTTTCACAAAAAAACGATGTTTTTTCTGGAGAGTTAACGTATGAAATTGAACGCGTAGATAAGAAAGACACGAATCGTACTTTTATGATTATTTATGCAAAAGACTCCTTGCTAAAAGTGGTTAATTTTAATTCTAATTCCGGAAAGCAACAACTTATTAAGCACTTAAGGCTAAATAGATCGTATATCTTGTTAGAAACCCCCAAACAAAATTTTGCGGTTCGCACGAATGAGCATTTAGTCATCGATTCTATTGAAAATTATACATTTAAAAAACAAATGGGCATGCGTAAAATCGCTGGAATACCTGTTAAAAAATTACTTGTTCATCACAAAGAAATCTCAGAAGCGGTTACCTTTTATTATACGAAAAGCATCTCTGCTAAATATGCCAATGTCTATAAAAATCTCCCCGGACTTCCACTTCTTTTTTATATACCAACAAAAGATGGCTTATTCAAATACACGCTTAAAGAACTGAAAAACAACAACCCTCCTTTAGAACTATTTATGATTCCAAAAGAATTTAAAATTGTAAGTTTTGAGGATTTTTCTAATGAATTCTTAAAGTCATCTGAGGAATAAGACAAAAATTAAGAAATAAAGAGTTTTTTTAAATCCCTGCTAACAATACGCTGTTTATACTTCCTAATAAATTAACTCTCTCTTGTTGCTTATTCGTATACCTTCGTTAAATATACTTTATCTAACATGGAAGAAAACCATTTTATACCAAATTCTCCAGATCAAATTATCGAAAAGACATCGAAATCAGTTAGAGAAAATAAATCTAAAGATAGCAAAGCTGAAGCTGTTGACAACTTAAAAAAATCAGGTGTAAAAATAAAATTTGATTGGTCGAAATTTAAAATTAGTATTGGTTCTGCTTTTACTTTGTTATCACTTTATCTTTTTTTAGCTTGTGTTTCGTATTTATTTACTTGGACACTAGACCAAGATAAAGTCTTTAATCGATCATTATTTGAATTGCTTTTTAATTCTTCTCAAGAACCAGTTGAAAATTGGTTAGGAAAATTTGGCGCTTGGTCATCCCACCTCTTAATCTATCGACTCTTTGGAATTTCTTCTTTTATTCTTTGTTTCCTGCTTTTTATTTCAGGTATAAAAATTCTATTTGGAAAAAGTATTCTGAACATTGGAAGGGCATTTACTATTGGTTTAACATATATGATTTGGACATCAATTTTTTTAGGTTATTTCTCTTATTCAGTAAATTATCTAGGAGGTACTTTTGGATTTTATTTGAACGAATGGATGATTTTAACAATCGGAAAAATAGGTGCTATTTCATTACTTATAATGTCGTTTTATGTTTTAACTGCAATTCAATTTAATCCAAATTTTGCTGCTTTATTTTCCTATTTTAAAAACGATAAAAGCAATGATTCTGATATAGAGAATGAAGAACGGAAAAACACAAATGAGTATGAAGACATTTTAGTCGTTAACACGATAAAAGAAGAGCAGATAAAAAAAGATGCTGTCTCAGAAACTGTTGATTTTTCAGATGAAGATGATGCTGAATTTGATGAAAGTGAATTAATTGTTACAATAAAGGAAGATGATGATTTTGAAATTGAGATAGGCCAGGAACCAATTGAAAAACCAATAAAAAGTGATTCAATTACTGAAAAAGTAACGAGTAAACATGGAGAAGAAGATGTTTTGGCAGCTGGACTAGTAGCAGAATTTGGTGAGTATGATCCAAAAAAAGACTTAGATGGGTATATTTTACCTCCTATTGATTTACTTAGAGATTTTGGGAATAAGGATATTTCGATTAATAAAGAAGAACTTGAATCCAATAAAAATAAAATTGTACAAACGCTTTCACATTACAAAATTGACATTGCAAAAATCAAAGCTACTGTTGGTCCAACTGTTACCTTGTATGAAATTGTACCAGCGCCAGGAGTTCGGATTTCAAAAATAAAAAATCTAGAAGACGATATCGCCTTGAGTTTAAGCGCACTTGGAATTAGAATAATTGCACCTATTCCAGGAAAAGGAACTATTGGAATAGAAGTGCCAAACTCAAATCCTGAAATGGTTAGCATGCACTCCCTAATTTCTTCTGATAAATTCCAGAATTTTGACGGTGAATTACCCGTTGTTTTAGGAAGAACAATAACCAATGAAACTTATGTATTCGACTTAACAAAACTGCCGCATTTATTAGTTGCTGGTTCTACGGGACAAGGAAAATCAGTTGGATTAAATGCTATTTTAGTTTCTATTTTATATAAAAAACATCCTGCACAGGTAAAATTTGTATTAGTTGACCCTAAAAAAGTAGAATTAACGCTCTATAACAAAATAGAGCGCCACTTCTTAGCAAAATTACCTGGAGAAGAAGATGCAATTATTACAGATACATCGAAAGTAGTGAATACCTTAAATTCTTTGTGTGTAGAAATGGATAATCGCTACGAATTACTTAAGGATGCAGGAGTTAGGACAATTAAAGAATATAATGCTAAGTTCATATCTCGTAGATTAAATCCTGAAAAAGGTCATTATTTTATGCCCTATATAGTTGTTCTAATTGACGAATTTGCAGATTTAATAATGACTGCTGGTAAAGAAATAGAACATCCAATAGCTAGAATTGCACAGTTAGCCAGAGCGATTGGAATACATTTAATTGTAGCAACTCAACGACCTTCTGTTAATGTAATTACTGGAATGATAAAAGCTAATTTCCCTGCTAGGATTGCATTTAGGGTATTGTCTAAAATAGATTCTAGAACAATTCTTGACGCATCAGGAGCCGACCAATTGATTGGAAGAGGAGATATGCTTATTTCAACTGGTTCAGATATTATTCGACTCCAATGTGGTTTTGTAGACACAGCAGAAGTTGAAGATATTTGCAGTTTTATTGGAGAGCAGCGGGCATTTCCTGAAGCACTTATATTACCAGAATACACAGCAGAAGGTGGAGATAATATTGGAGAAGTAGACATGAATGAAATCGATTCTATGTTTGTCGATTCAGCAAGAATTATTGTTATAAACCAACAAGGTTCGGCAAGCTTGCTTCAAAGGAAATTAAAGTTAGGTTACAACCGTGCTGGACGAATTGTAGACCAATTAGAAGCTATGGGAATAATTGGTACTTTTCAAGGAAGTAAACCACGAGATGTTCTTTACACTGACATTGAATCTCTTGATGAGTTATTGAGATCAAGAGGATTAATTTAACGAATTGCTCGCTCATTAAATAATACATAGCCGTAGCTGACCTGAAATTGAAATGGTTGATATTGTTTTGGGAAATAATTTAAAGTTGCCCTTAGCGGTCCAATTGGCGTTTGAAAAACGAATGAACTAGACCCCAAAAAAGTATTTCCTTTAAGAGGCTTTGTAAATTGACTTGAACCATTTTCATTTTTTTGTAATAAAATAATCGGTTGATAAAAATAGGCATCTATTCGAAAATCAATATTCTTTTTAAGGGTAAAAACTAGATTAAGTCCACCGCCAAAGTGCTGATGAGAACGGTATTCAGATAAAAAATAAGTTTCTGCATCTACAACTGGTGAAAAAGCTGGCAACGATAATAAAGTAGCAGTAAAATTTGAAAATAGTGATTGAGAATTTAATTGTCCTCTTAAATGAATCCCAACATGAAGAAGTTTTTTTAAACTGAAATAATTTTGAAATTCTGCATTTAAATTTATCCATTGGTGATTTATATTAAAAATACTATCGTAAAAAGAAGTAGATCCAGCGAAAGACTTTTCGAATCCATCGACTAATCTAACCTTAAACAAAAATAAATTACCTCTATTAGCAAATTGTTTTCGATTTAATGTGCTTTTTTTAAGTTCCCAACTTGCAGAAAAACCTCTAAAAATTGTGATGTCTGCAGTATCAGTATTTGTAAAATTAGTCGATTGATAATATGAATCCTCGAGCCTAAAAAATCTTGCATCAAAAGTAGATTTTATACTATTTGTAACGGAATGTTTTATTTTTAGGGCATAATAAATCTCATTTTGAATTAAAAATGATGGTTGAACCTCTTCAAAGAAAGTAGCGAAACTTCTAAAATAATCCCAGCGATTTAAAACGAAATAGGTCGAAAAAGTAGCTGGTATAATGGCAGGAATGTCAATACTAATATCAGCCTTTGCTGAGCTATAAAATTTACCAAAATAGGATTCAGCATGTATACTTGATGCAACACTTTTAATACTTCTATATGTTATTCCAATATAAGCCATGTTTACAGCGCGCGAAGAAACGTGACCTCCAATATCAAATTTAAAATTACGTGCTTTTTTTAGGTTTAAATTTAACGCATAGCTTGAATCACTTTTTAATTTAAGAGTTGGAAAAATATAATCAATTTGTTGAGCTTCATACAGTCTAAAAAAACGTTTTTCGAAGGTTAATTCTGATAAGACTTCATTCTTTTTTTCTCTAATCATAGTTTTTTTAACAAAATTTAACTCCGAGTTATTTTCATTTCTTGATTTTATCTCTGAAATTCTCAATGTAGGAATTGAAGATCTAAATAATAATCTTTTTTTATTTACAAACTCTTTAGGAACTTTATTTTTAACAAATAATTCTATTGAGTCCAAATACAATAATGTTGAATTATAACCATCTTCAATTGCTTGTTTAATATTATTAAAATCAAAGGTTTCAACTTTGGTATTTGGCCTAATTACAAGTCCATTTTTGCAGGGCATCTCATAATTTGTTGGTTTGGTCATCATCGTATTTAATAAGCCAATAAAATCTTGTTCGTCTACAACACTTGAATTATTTGTTACATTACTTCCAATAATAAAATCTGGGCTGAATTCATTGTACATAACATCAAGAGGAAAGTTATTGTACAAACCACCATCAAAGTAAATTTTACCATCAATTTTTATAGGATTAATATACAGAGGATAAGTAATAGATGCTCTGATTGCTTCATTCAAATTACCAGAACGAAAAACAACACTTTTTTTATTTAAAACATCCGATGCAACAGAACGAAATGGCACAAAAAGGGCATCAAAATCTTCTTTATAAGCTGCACTGGTAATTCCCAAGGAACGCAGCATTTCAAAATCCATCAATATAGGAGTAATGATACTCAATGGAATTGATTTTCGTAAAATACTATCGCGTGAAATTGAAAAATTAAAGGTGCTAGCATTTGCATCTTCTTGGCGGTATAAAAAGTGATGTTTTGAATCTAAATCACCTGAAGTCATATATTTAAATTCTTGACTTAATACAAATGCTTCAATTTCTTCCGGAGAATAACCGCATGCATACAAACTTCCAACTAATGCTCCAGAAGAACTTCCTGCAATAAAATCTATAGGAATGCCTCTTTCCTCTAGTGCTTTGAGAACACCAACATGCGCAATTCCAGAAGCACCACCACCACTTAATACTAATCCAACGCGCTGCTGAGCACTTGTAAAGAAAGCAATGATGATAAATAATGGAGCTAACAGGTAGCTGAGTCTGGACAATTTTGTTATTTTGTACAAAGTTAGAGTATAAAAATTTAAAATGAAATCAAAAGAAACGACAAGCGAAAGTGAACTCAAAATAACACTAAAATGTTTTTTTGGATTTGAAAAAACATTAGGAGAGGAACTAATTGAATTGGGTTACGATAAAATAGAATTTTTAAATCGAGCTGTAAGAATAAATGGCTCATGGGAAGACGTTTATTTTCTCAATCTATATATTCGCTGTGCAATTTCTATTTTAGTAGAAATAGAACATTTCTTTATAAAATCTGAAGATGACTTATATAAAAAAGCGTCTGGTATTTATTGGAATGAGATTTTTTCTGCAAACAAAACATTTGCTATTAAAGGCGCAGTTTTTTCGACTCTTTTTAAAAATACACATTATCCATTTTTAGTTCTTAAGGATGCAATTGTAGATTGTTTTAGAGAAACACAAAACGAACGTCCAAATATTGATCTTAAAAAACCTCAAGTTCTTTTTGACTTGTACATAAAAGAAAATGAAGTTACGATATCCGTTAATACAAGTGGGCTTCCATTGTTTCAACGTGGCTACCGTGAAGAAGTTGGTGAAGCACCTCTAAATGAAGTTGTTGCAGCAAGTCTAATTCGTCAATCAGGATGGGATAGAACAACAACATTTATGGATCCATTTTGTGGATCTGGAACAATTTTAATAGAAGCTGCATTTTTAGCAACTGGAATCCCCTCAAATATTGAACGACAGCATTACGCATTCAAAAATTTAAATAATTACGATGAAAAGCTTTGGAATGAGATTTATGGAAGCGCACCGCGTATAGTTAGGTCTTTGCCATGTGAAATTATTGGCTCAGATATTTCAGATGAAATGATTCTAAAAACGAGAAGAAATCTTCGCAGTATGAGTTTTGGGCGCTTTGTAAAAACTTCTGTGCTTCCCTTTGATCAAGTTACAAAAACAGAAGAAAAACTCTTTATTCTAACTAATCCTCCATATGGTGAACGTATGGAAACAGATATTCCTGAATTATATGATACTTTAGGTACATGGATGAAACATTCAATGACAAATTCTGAAGCATGGATTATTTCTTCAAGTGAGGAGGGTTGGAAAAGTATTGGCTTAAAACCTACGAAAAAAATAAAAGTTTTTAATGGCGATTTAGAATGTAGTTTTAGGAAATTTGAGATTTATGACGGTTCCAAAAAGACTAAAAATGAAGAAAGCTACTCCGAGGAATAGCTTTACATTAAATTTGTGAGCTGTAATTTATCTTTTTGACAAAGGCACGTATTCTCTGGAAGTTTTACCAATGTAAACCTGTCTTGGTCGACCAATGGGCTCTTTATTTTCAGTCATTTCTTTCCATTGAGCAATCCATCCTGGTAGTCTGCCAAGTGCAAACATTACAGTAAACATTTCGGTAGGAATCCCAATTGCTTTATAGATTATTCCAGAATAGAAATCAACATTTGGGTATAGATTCCGAGATTTAAAATACTCATCTTCCAAGGCAACTTTCTCTAATTTTTTAGCGATTGCTAGTAAAGGATCGTTCACGCCAAGTTTTTGTAATACATCATCACATGCTTTTTTTATGATATTCGCACGAGGATCAAAATTTTTGTAAACCCTATGTCCAAAACCCATTAATCTAAAAGGATCTTCTTTGTCTTTAGCTTTCAAAACCCATTTATCAACGTTACCACCATCATTGTGTATTTGTTCTAACATTTCGATTACTTCTTGATTTGCTCCACCATGCAACGGACCCCAAAGAGCTGAAATTCCAGCAGAAACAGTAGAATATAAATTTGCTTGAGAGGACCCTACAATTCGAACGGTTGAAGTAGAACAATTTTGCTCGTGATCAGCATGAAGAATTAATAATTTATTTAAGGCACTTACAATAATAGGATCTACATGGTAATCCTCTGTTGGCATTGCAAACATCATGTGCAAGAAGTTCTCACAATAATTGTAATTATTTCTTGGATACATAAACTTGTGACGCATTGAGTTCTTATATGCCCAAGCAGCCAAAGTTGGTAATTTTGCTAATAAACGATGAACAGTTAAATTTTTTGCTTCTGTACTTCTATTAGGATCGAGCGATTCAGGATAAAATGTAGCCAATGAAGATATCATAGAAGATAAAACACCCATTGGATGTGCTTGGGCAGGATATGCTTCAAAAAACTGCTTCATATCTTCATGAACCAAAGTATGCTTTTTGATGCTTGATTCAAAGTCATTTAATTCTGTTTGATTTGGCAATTCTCCATAAATAAGAAGATGTGCAACTTCTGGGAATGAAGCTTTTTCTGCCAATTGCTCTATAGAATAGCCTCTGTAATGTAAAATTCCTAGTTCACCATCTAAAAATGTGATAGAACTTTTTGTTGCACCTGTATTTTTGTAACCTGTATCTATTGTGATATATCCTGTTAGTTCTCTCAATTTAGAGATATCTATGGCTTTTTCATTTTCAGAACCTTCAATGACAGGTAATTCATAAACCTTACCATCGAGTTCTATTTTTGCAATTTCTGACATATATAAACGTGTGTAATTTTAGAAAAAAAAACTAGTTTATAAAATTACGAAACTTTTCTAATAAAAATTATCACAGAATATGAATAATTTATTAAAAAATTAAAAATAATTTGAGATCGGGCTTATAAATTCTTTAGAACGTAATCAAACATCATTGTAAACAAGTGATTACGTGTGTTTCCACCATAAATTCCATGATTTCGATCTGGATAAATAAATAAATCAAATTGTTTATTTGCTTTTACCAGAGCATTAATCATTTCCATTGAATTTTGATAATGAACATTATCGTCCGAGGACCCATGAATTAAAAAGAATTTGCCTTTCATTTTATCAACAAAATTAATCGGTGAATTTCCATCAAAACCTGCTTCATTTTCTGCTGGAGTTCGCATAAAACGCTCAGTGTAGATATTATCATAATAACGCCAATTTGTTACCGGTGCAACTGCTATTGCCATTTTAAAAACATCAGCTCCTTTTGTGATTGCTAAAGAAGCCATAAATCCTCCATAACTCCAACCCATTATTCCAATTCTATTTCCATCAACATAAGGCAATTTTGTCAATTCCTTTGCTGAATTAATAATATCTTCTATTTCAAGTTTTCCTAATTCTAAATAAGTAGATTTTTTAAATTTCGTTCCCTGATACATTGTACCTCTTGGATCTACGGAAAAAACAATGTATCCTTTTTGTGCCAATAACTGATGGTACATAAAATCTGAACCATCCCATGAATCAAGGACTTCATTGTGGCCTGGCCCACCATAAACATTAAAATAAACGGGGTATTTTTTACTCGGATCAAAATTTGGTGGTTTAATCATCCAAGCGTTTAGAGAAACACCATTTGCATTTATTTTTAAAAATTCTTTTTTGCTTAAGTTGTAACTTTTCAAGCGATCCTTTAGCTCTTTATTGTCTTGCAAAACACGAACAAGAGATCCATCATTTTTACAAAGTGAAATTTTAGACGGTGTATTTCCATTTGAGTAAGTATGAATAAAGAACTTCATGCCCGATAAAAATTCCGCCTCATTGTAACCTGCTTCCTTTGTTAAATCTATTTTATTTGTTCCATCTAGCTGAATGGAATAAATTGATTTTTGTATAGAAGATAGTTCAGCTGAAGAATAATAAATGGTATTGCTAGATTCATCTATTCCCAGAAAATCAATCACATCCCAAGATCCTTTTGTTATTTGTGTTGCATTTCCATCAAAACCTAACTTGTAAATGTGCTTGTAGCCATCTACCTCACTTGCTCTAAGAATGGTTTGGCCATCCTTTAAAATTAATAAATTGTCATCGACATCGATATAAGTATCAGAATTTTCTTCAAAAATAATTTTGTGCTTGGGCTTCCCTTTAGTTAAATCAATTAAATGGTACTTCAAATTATTTTGATGCCTGTTCATCGTTTGAAGAATCAATTGATTAGAAGATGATGACCAATTTAATCTCGGAATATACTCATATTCACCTAGGGTTAAATTGCTAATTGCACCAGA
>Ga0208223_1000395_pt1 | contig 10728 bp, 9 predicted proteins | sample LakMenE07Oct09ns_FD_150678 | JGI IMG/M metagenome (GOLD analysis project Ga0208223, IMG submission 150678) | Freshwater microbial communities from Lake Mendota, WI - 07OCT2009 deep hole epilimnion ns (SPAdes) | ecosystem: Environmental > Aquatic > Freshwater > Lake > Epilimnion/Euphotic zone ...
GCATTTGCCCTCAGACATGAAGTTTTTCAAGGAAACAACTAAAAATCAAATTGTAGTAATGGGAAGAAAAAATTTTGATTCTATCCCTGAAAAATACCGACCTCTTCCAAACCGGTTGAATGTTATTCTGACACGCAATAAAAATTTTACTGCTGATAATTGCCTTGTTTTTCATTCTTTTGAAACGTGTTTAGAACATTTTAAAAATGAAGTCGACAAAACTATTTTTATAATTGGTGGTGGTGAAATTTACAGTATGGCTTTAACTTCAACTGTTTTAAAAGAAATGTTTATTACCCATATTGATGGTATATTTGGTGCAGACACCTTTTTTCCAGAGTTTGATGCTTTAAATTGGTCTAAAACTGAAATTGGTTACCAAGAAAAAAATGAAGCTCATTCTAATTCTTTTCGAATTTTTCACTACTCAAGAATTGAAGTTTGAAAATTAATTCTATTGAGGAAAGGGACCAATGTATCTGATGCATGGATTTAATCCAACAAAACATTTGTCTTGAATGTCAAAACTGACTGGTTTTTTTGTAACAATTGGAATAATAAAGTCAGCTTGATTTTGCCAAAGAAATATTTCTTTATCTTCAATTACAGTATAAAATTTCCCTATTTCTTTTGTGTATTTTTTGAGAAGTTCATCAAGACTTATTGTTTTATCTAATCGATAAATTTCACAACTTACATTCTTTGGTATTTTTCCTTTCCAATTTCCATTTTTGTCAAGCGATATAATTTTATCTGAAGCTGTTTCACCTTTAAAATACAGTTTAAATTTTTCGCCTGAAAAAGGAGTTTTTAAACCTTTTGACATTTCTTCTGTTGGTTTAGCACCTCCGCAATAGGGTTTCCATTTCTCAACATGTATGGCTAATTTTTGGCTATTACAAGAGCTAAAAAATATAAGAATTACTATGAATTGAATTAATTTCATATGTATTATTTGCGGAGTAATTGCAGTGCTTTTTCTCTCGCATTTTGGTCGGAGTTAACGTAATCTTGGTAGCTAGGATTTAAAATATTATTTGTTTCATTTACAACTGTTTCATTGAGCTCTCCAATTTCCAAGAAGCTAATTTTTTTATTTAAAAAAGCTTCTACTGCAATTTCATTTGCGGCATTTAATGCGCATGCACTTGTCCCTAACTCATCCATAACGCGATATGCAAGGTCTAAGTTTTTAAATACCTCACGATTTGGTGCTTCAAAAGTTAAGTTAGGATAATCCATAAAATTAAAGCGCGGAAAATTTGTCGCTAAACGATTTGGGTAACTCAAGGCATATTGAATTGGTAGTTTCATGTCAGGCAAGCCCATTTGAGCCTTCATACTTCCATCTTGGAATTGAATTAACGAATGTATAATCGATTGCGGGTGAACGATTACGTCAATTTGCTCAGGCTTTAAATTAAAAAGCCATTTTGCCTCGATAACCTCTAATCCTTTGTTCATTAATGAAGCAGAATCAATTGTTATTTTAGCTCCCATTGACCAGTTAGGATGTTTTAGAGCTTGTTCTAAAGTTACTTTTTGTAAGTCTGAAATAGAAAATCCTCGAAAAGGACCACCAGAAGCCGTCAAATATATTTTTTCTATTGGATTGTGAAACTCGCCAACTAGGCATTGAAAAATAGCTGAATGCTCAGAATCTACAGGGTAAATATTTACGCCTTTTTTTCTTGCTAATTTTGTAATAAATTCTCCAGCTACAACTAAAGTTTCTTTATTTGCTAAAGCAATGGTTTTTCCTGCTTCGATAGCATGAATTGTTGGTTTTAATCCAGCGTAACCTACGAGTGCAGTAAGAACTGTATGCACATTTGTTGCTTCAACAACTTGACACAAAGCCTCTTCTCCGCAATAAACATGAATATTTTCTCCCCAAAGAGCATCTTTTACTTTCTGGTAGGAATCCTCATCACCAATAACAACTGTATTAGGCTGATATTTTTTTGCTTGCTCAATTAATAACTCTGCATTTTTTCTTGCAGTAAGAACTTGTAAGTCAAAATAATCAGGGTGATTTTCTATCACTTCTAATGCTTGCGTTCCAATTGACCCAGTTGATCCAAGAATGGCAATCCCAATTTTTTCAGACATACCACAAAAGTAACATTTTGAAAAATGAATTACTTGAATTCACTATAAATTAGAAAAAAATTATTCGATACCAGAAACAACTTCGTCCCAAGCTCTGACGCTAAAATTATTATTATTCCAGACTTTTTTTAATCTTCCTTTCTGAACTAAAATAAATGATGGGAATTTACCTTGTATAGTTTGAGTTAAGGGAACACTATTTTTTACAGTTCTACAGCTAGCAAAACCGTGCAACATGCGCGCATATCTAATAGAGTCTTGCTTGGTTCCATTTACAATTATATATTCGGCTTTAATTCTCTTATTTTTTTGATGAATAATTTTTATGGTTTTTTGAGATTGAATACAGAAGGGGCAATCGGCCAAGGCAATAATTAATAAATCTTTGTTCTTTGGTAAGTCTAAGTTTTTTCTAATAATAACTCCTTCACTATTTATATCGCCTTCAAAAATAGGATAAATTGAAAAATAAATTCCAAAAGGCAATGCTGTAATTAGTATAATAACTATAATGCGTATATATTTAGAAGCTGAAATATGCTTGTGTATGAGTATTGAGGAAACAATTCCAATTAAAATAGTAAGTAAATAAGGTAAAAATTTACTTATTGTGAATGAAACCCCGAGATAATTAAGTAATTCCTCCATTTTTTTAGTTTAGATAGATATTTTTATTAAATCATTCCACCGTAACAGACTTAGCTAAATTTCTTGGCTGGTCAACATTACAATCCCTCATTACGGCAATATGATAGGAAATAAGCTGGAATGGGATAGTTGCAAGAATAGGCACAAAAAACTCATGTGATTTTGGAATTTCAATATGATAATCAGCAATTTCTTTTAAATGTTCATCTCCTTCTGTTACGATGGCTATAATTTTCCCTTTTCTAGCTTTAACTTCTTGAATATTTGATACAACTTTCTCGTATGAATTCCCCTGAGTTGCAATTACAAAAATTGGCATATTTTCGTCAATCAGAGCAATCGGACCGTGCTTCATTTCTGCGGCAGGATAACCTTCTGCATGAATGTATGAAATTTCTTTTAATTTTAAAGCACCCTCAAGAGCGACAGGAAATAAACTCCCTCTTCCTAAATAAAGTGCATTCGTTACATCTTTAAATTCTAAGGCAATTTTCTCAATATGAGCATTATTTTCTAAGACACGCTGTACTTTTTCAGGAATAGCTTCCAATTCAGCTATTAATATTCGGAATTCAGATTCACTAATTGTTCCTTTTTTATGAGCTAAGGAAAGAGCAAGTAAACTTAAAATAGTTACTTGGGCAGTAAATGCTTTAGTAGAAGCAACTCCAATTTCAGGTCCAGCATGAGTGTAAGAACCCGCATCTGTAATACGCGAAATAGATGAGCCAACAACATTGCAAATTCCTAAAATAGTAGCCCCTTTTGACTTTGCCAATTCAAGTGCAGCCAATGTATCTGCAGTTTCTCCTGATTGTGATATTGCAATAACAACATCTTCTTCACTAATAATTGGGTTGCGATAACGAAATTCGCTAGCATATTCTACTTCTACATTTATTCGAGCCAATTCCTCAATTAAATACTCGCCAACAAGCCCTGCATGCCACGAAGTTCCACAAGCGACAATAACAAGACGTTTTGCTTGTATCATCTTTTGTTCATACTCTTTTAAGCCACCTAATGAAACCCAACCTTCGCTTGAATTTAATCTTCCACGGAAACAATCATGAATTGATCGAGGCTGCTCGTGAATTTCCTTCAGCATAAAATGGTCGTAGCCACCTTTTTCTAGGGCTTCCAACTCAAGTTCTAGCTGTTGAATGTAAGGTGTTTTTTCTTGGTCGGAGATGTTGTATATTTTTAATTCCTCACCTAGCTTAATAACCGCTATTTCCTCATCTTCTAAATACACAACTCGCTTTGTATATTCTACAATTGGAGTGGCATCTGATGCTAAATAAAAATCTCCATTTTCTCCAATTCCTACCACAAGCGGGCTACTCTTTCGAGCTGCAACCATTTGACCAGGAAAGTTTTTTGAAATAGCTACAATTGCATAGGCCCCCACAACGTTTAAAAGTGCTAAACGTAAGGCTTCTCCAAACCACACATTTTCTTTCTTGCTGATGAAATCAACTAAATGAACAAGTACTTCCGTATCTGTTTCGCTTTTAAACACATAGCCTTGTCTTATTAACTCTTGCTTTAAAGCATTGTAGTTTTCAATTATTCCATTATGGATAAGTGCTATTGAACCATCCATAGAAACATGGGGATGAGCATTCGTGTCAGTTGGCGCTCCGTGTGTGGCCCAACGAGTATGACCTATGCCTGAATTCCCATTATGGTCTTGGTGAAGCATAAACTCCTCCAAATTACTAACCTTTCCGGCTTTTTTAAATACGTTTAGTTGATCTTGGTTTATTAAAGCAATACCTGCGCTATCATACCCGCGGTATTCTAAACGCTTTAATCCTTTGAGTATAATAGGAAAAGCTTGTTTTTTTCCAATATATGCAACGATTCCACACATGGTTTAGAAGGTAGTATAAGTAACAATTAATTGTGGTTTCTTCTTGTTAGAAGTATTTTTTCCATTAAAAATAATTCTTTCAGCGGAGTTAATAAAAAATCGAGGAGAAATAATTAGACCTGTATTGTCAATACTACGATTTAATACAGCTTGAATATAATCTCTTAAATCAATTCTAAAGTGTTTAGAATACTCTTCAAATCCTCCAAATATTCCTAAACTCGTGTAGTAATTGTCTGCACTTTTTAATTTAGTGGCTACTGAAACACTTACTCCTGGGCTAAGGCGATAATTTGTTTGATATTGAATTGGTAGTGTTAGGCTAGCTTTATGAATAATTGTATTATCTGGCAACTTATTGATATGTTTAATTTTTACAACAGCCCTATGTTTGAATGCTTGAGCATAAAATTCACTATTCCCTAATGATGGATTTTGTAAAATAGCAGCAATATTAGTCCCAAAATTATTTATTTCCAAATGTGTGAAATCTGCACATGATGAATTAATTAAGAAGTCAAATGTTTTTTTAATAGTAGCTAATTTATAATAAATTGTGAGTTTTGAGGCTGCATCATTTAAATTAAAGTACAATGCTGCACCTTGCCCATTTGCCTGAGTAGGATTGTTCGTCTTTACGTAAAGACCCTTAAAAAAAGTCAGGAATGTCTCATTTGATGCAAAGGTTGTTCCTCCATTATTTGCTTCCAAAATCATACTTTTAGCAAAATTTGTATCGAGATGGATTCTCAGTTGCGCATCCAAAGAATCACCTCCAACTATTGAAGCTTGATTTGGTTTTGGTACAATAGTGCCTTTCCCAATTGGAACTAAATTAGATGAATTAACAGACTTGCTTGAGAAAGAATAATAATTACTATCTATTGATAAATTTTCTGATAATTCATAAATCTCAAAATTTTGAGCACTTAAGTCACCATAATACCCTGCATACTCAAGAGCTAAAACAAAGGAGTCCAATACAATTTGACTAGGATCACCAAAGACAGGGTTTAAACTCCCCAAACGAAATTGTGTGTAAAAAGAAGCATCAAAATCTCCAAATTTTGGGTCCTTATAACTTCCTAAAACAGTATTTGGTGGGTTTGATGTAATTATTGAATCTTCTTCTATTGTATAGGTTTCTAAATCAAAGGTATCTGTGGTTATTCCATTAAGATAGTCATCAGGATTTAAGACTCCTTGACCAACAAGTGTATCTTTTTTTTTACAAGCAGAAACAACTACAGTTGCAAGAACAAAAAGAAAGAAAAAGAGTTTTTTGTTTGACTTCATTGTCAGTTAGACTAAAACATTTTCAATAACTTTATCAAAAAACAGCGACAATTCTTTTGCTTGATTCTCTTCATTCGTAAATGCCATCTTATGACATTCTGAAGTATCATAAATATCTTTTAAGTCTGGCTGAAGGTTCTCTATTGCAATAGTCACACCATCACAATGGTCTGTTATAATTTTAGAAACATTTAAGAAACTACTATCTTTAAACTTATCGGCAAGATCTTGAGGGAAGCCTTCAAAAAGTAATTTTTCAGAAAATCTTTTGTCCCATGGAGCATCAAATTTATCATTATAGAAACTGTAAACTACTTTAGTGTCTTTGAAATGTGGGTCTTTATTATAAATATATTTTACATAAAGGGCCATAATTCCTGTCATCCAACCGTGGCAGTGAATAACATCAGGTTGCCAGCCTAATTTTTTTACGGTTTCTAGCACTCCACGACAGAAAAACATTGCTTTTTCATCGTTATCTGGGTGGCATTTTCCTTTTTCGTCTTGTAAATTTGTTTTTCTTTTAAAGTATTCTTCATTATCTATGAAATAAACTTGCATTCTTGCTGCAGAAACTGATGCAACTTTTATAATCAAAGGATGATCATTATCGTCGATGCAAATATTTAAGCCAGAAAGTCTAATAACTTCATGTAATTGATGCCTACGCTCATTAATAGATCCAAAACGAGGTGTAAATACACGTATTTCTTTTCCTGCTTCTTGAATCACTTGAGGTAAGCGTCTTGCTGTGGAAGATATTTCTGTCTTTGGTGAAAAGGGAAATATTTCTTGAGTTATGAATAGAATTTTCTTTTTTTCCATTAGTTTATAAATGAATAGTGTGCAAATTTAAGGATTTTAAATGAACTTTCGTGAAAAGCAATAGCTTTGTCTATTATTTAGGACTTTAAAATGCCAAAAAATAGACTGTTTACTACTTCAAGGGATTTAAGATCTGCACTAAGTTTATTGCAGGAAAAAGGATTATTAATTGGATTTGTTCCAACTATGGGTGCCTTGCATGCTGGTCATTTATCTCTTATTGATAGAGCTTTGTCCGAGAATGATTGGGTGGTGATTAGTATATTTGTCAACCCTACACAATTTAATAATCAGGAGGATTTAGCTCAATATCCAAGAACTCTTGACTCAGATCTATTGTTAATAGGATCCAGAAAAAATTGTATCATATTTCATCCAGAAATAGCGGAAGTTTATCCACAAAATCAATTTTTTGTCCCTATAGATTTGAAAGGTATTGATGCTGTAATGGAAGGTAAATTTCGTCCTGGACACTTCAAGGGTGTAGTTCATGTTGTTCATAATTTTTTTCAAATTATAAAAGCAGATCGTGCTTATTTTGGACAAAAAGATTTTCAACAACTTGCAATAATTCGAAAAATGGTAGCTCATTTTAATTTTTCAACTGAAATTGTTTCTTGCGAAACCTTAAGAGAACCATCAGGTTTAGCTATGAGTAGTAGAAATATGCGCTTGAATTCATCTGATATTGAAGCGGCATTAATAATTTATAAAACATTACTTTTTGTTAAAGAAAATAAATCAAAAATGAATCCTCAATCTTTAAAAACAAGCGCCACAGCTTTTTTTAAATCTGGTGATTTACAGCTAGAATATTTAGAGATTGTTGATGAAAAGACACTTACGAATGCTGTAGATTGGCAAGCGACAAATGTTTGTTGCATTGCTGCATATTGCAATAAAGTTCGTTTGATTGATAATATAGTTCTCTAATTCGAGAATTTGAATTATTTTTGCCTGCTATTTTAAGAATATGTTAATAAATGTTTTAAAATCTAAAATTCACAGGGTTAAAATCACCCAAGCGGATTTGAATTATATTGGCTCCATAACCATTGACGAATCGTTGATGGAAGCCGCAAATTTAATCGAGGGCGAAAGAGTTCAAATCGTGAATATTAATAATGGCGAACGACTTGAAACATACGTAATTAAAGGTAAAAGAAATTCTGGTACGATTTGCTTAAATGGCCCTGCAGCAAGACGTGCAGCTGTAAATGATGTAATTATAATTATTGGTTATGGATTAATGGATTTTGAACTTGCAAAAACGTTTAAGCCATCACTTGTTTTTCCAAATGAGCAAACTAATTTATTAGATTAGATTTAGTTTTAACCCTAGTAACATAAAAAACAAAAATGACTCGATTTGAATTTCTTCAAAATAAATTGGTTTCAATTGAAGAAGCAAAAAGAAGAATCATTTCTTGGAAGTTGAAAGGAGAGAAAATTTGCTTTACAAATGGATGTTTTGATATTTTACACTTAGGTCATGTTAATTATTTAGCAGCTTCTGCAGATTTCGGGAATCGTCTAATTGTAGCAGTAAATAGCGATGATTCAGTTAGAAGATTAAATAAAGCAGTGAATCGACCGATTAATTCAGAGGAAGCCAGAATGTTATTAATAGCTGCTTTGGGTTTTGTTGATTTAGTTTTAGTTTTTAATGAGGAAACTCCTCTAGATTTGATTAAAGATATACAGCCCGATGTACTTATCAAGGGTGCAGATTATGATGCATCGGAGCATGATCCATCAAATATAAAATACATTGTAGGGTCAAAGGAAGTTAGAAGTTATGGTGGTGCAGTTTACACCGTTGATTTTGTTCCAGGGTATTCTACGACTTTAATTTTAAAAAAAGGAAATTAATTTTTTTATTTGGTTTGCAACTTTTATAGGTTGTTTTTAGTCTTAAATTAAATATCTTTACGAATTAATTTTTCATATGATAAGCATGTTTAAATTTACTCTTCCTTTACTGTTTATAAGTTGTTTTTCTTTTTCACAAGTTCCAACAGCAAGTTTTTCTGCTCTTCCAACAACTGCTTGTATTGGAGCAACAACTGTATTTACAAATACCTCTAACGGAGGAACTGCTCCACTTTCCTATCTTTGGAATTTTGGAGATAGTACTTTTTCAACTTTAACGAGTCCAACTCATACTTTCACTAGTGCAGGAACTTTTAATGTAACCTTACTTACAACATCTGCAAATGGGCTTACTTCGTCTGCATCTCAGCAAATAATTATTCAAGCTGTTCCTAATCCTACATTTGTAGCACCAATAAGTAGTAATTGTGCACCTGCATCAATTAATATAAATAATACTACACCTTCTGTTGCAGGATCATCTTATTTATGGAATTTTGGAAACGGCTCAACTTCAATTCTTGAAAACCCTCCTGCTCAAACTTATAATATTAATGGTTCTTACACTGTTTCTCTTACGATAACAACTTCAGCCGGGTGTTCAGGAAGTACTTCAATTCCAGATTTTATTACAATTAGCAATGTAGCACCATCTTTTTCTGCAGATTTTGAAGGGGGCTGCTCTCCGTTGACTGTTCAGTTTACAGATCAATCTGTTTCGCCATCGCCATTAAATCCTATTACCTCATGGTCGTGGAATTTTGGTAATGGTCAAGTTTTTAATGGTCAAAATCCACCAGCTCAGTTATATACTACCTTAGGTTTTTATAATGTTTCTCTAAGTGTAACAACTCAGTCAGGTTGTTCAGGCACAACGATTTTAGATAGTTTTATAACTGTAGGTCAGATAAACTCAATGAACTTTACTGTTGATTCTCCTATTAATTGTATTAAAACGGATGTTGAATTTACCCCTACTGTAGTTGTGAGTCCTGCAAATCCAAGCTCTCCAATTACCTATTTTTGGGATTTTAACGATGGAACTTCATCAACAGATACTATTCAAAACCCAACTTATCAATTTGAATCAGATTCAGGTTATTTTGATGTTATGTTAGTTGTTGATTATTTAGGATGTAAGGATACACTTGTTATGAATGATATGGTCTATATCAACGCTCCAACAGCATTCTTTGATCTTGATACGAATCTAATTTGTAATCCCACTCCATTAGTTTCTGCTATTTGGCCAGCTGTGGCGATAGTAAGTGATACCTCTGTTCACGGACTCTTAAGTGACAATGTTCAAATGATTTGGCAGTGGGGTGATGGCTCACCAAATACAGTATTAAATGATACTGAGCTAGACGACGCTAATTTAGGAAGTACATCGCATAGTTATACGAATTATGGCACCTATGAGATCCAGCAAGTTATTAATAATATTACCACAGGATGCAGCGATACAAGCAAACAATTTTTTTATGTTTCTAGCATTACTTCCGACTTCTCAATTCCTAATGATACTATTTGCCAAGGAGTCGAAATTCAACTTTCCGATTCGAGTTCATCTTGGAGTTCTCATTCAATTGATTCTTGGGCTTACAACATGGGAAATCAAGAATTTTTAAATAATGGTTCAAATCCGACATACTCGTATCCTGGTCCTGGAAATTTTGCTATTACTTTAGTAGCATCAAATGATGTTGGTTGTTCAGCTTCATTCACTCAATTTATAAGAGTTTTGGCTCCTCCTTTTGCTGTAATATCGACACCAGCAGCAGATGAGGGTGGATGCTCTCCTCATTTGGTTACATTTTTAAATTTGACAGTTCAACCCCCAACCTATAATCCAATGAATCATTTTGATTGGTCTTTTTCCGATGGTTCACCTGGAATTACTACCTTACCTGTTCCAATAACTGTTCCAGCAACTCCTCAAACATCAATCCAACATACATTTAATGGTGAAGGTGTGTATGTTACAACCTTAACTGCATATAATGATTTTGGCTGTTCTAGTTTTTCTACCAAAGAGATAATTCTTACAAAACCTACTGCCTTTTTTACATTAGACAATGTTATCTGTAATGGCGAGG
>Ga0208223_1000397_pt1 | contig 10710 bp, 9 predicted proteins | sample LakMenE07Oct09ns_FD_150678 | JGI IMG/M metagenome (GOLD analysis project Ga0208223, IMG submission 150678) | Freshwater microbial communities from Lake Mendota, WI - 07OCT2009 deep hole epilimnion ns (SPAdes) | ecosystem: Environmental > Aquatic > Freshwater > Lake > Epilimnion/Euphotic zone ...
GCGTAACGTTTTCTCAATGCGTTCGCGTGAGCAAGAGCATTCAAATGTGAGCGGTTGAGAATGAAATAAACGGACATCTTCTTCATGAAATAAACGATGCAATAATTCATGGCAATCCAAACTGAAAATTTCCGTTTCGGTTATGGTATTGGCAAAAATTTCGAGGGTATCCCATGCATCAGCTGTATTTTCATGTGAGGGGAGTGCTTGAAGTAGAAGACCTGCCGCGTGTGTATCGTTTGCAAATAGCCACAAACGCGTTTTAAGTTGCTCGGATTGTTCAAAATAAGCTTGTAGCGCTTGGGCTAAATTATCACCTTGTAGTGGCACAATACCTTGATAAGGCTTTCCATTTCCTGTATCGATGCTCATGATAAGCTGACCTTGTCCAAATAACTCAGTAAGTGAGTTACTGTGAATATCAGATCGCGTTTTGACAATACCTCGAATCTTACCTTGATTACTCGCTTGTGCAACGAAAGTGGAAATCGCACCGTCACTTTGTGCTTGCAGTACCATCGCCCCTTCAAATTTGACTGTTGTCGAGAGCATAGCCGTTGCAGCAAGCGCCTGACCTAACGCACTCAGTGCGATGTCGGGTTGTTTTTGATGCTTTTTCGCGGCTTGCCAACTGCCAGTGAGCTGAACCCAAACACCGCGAATACCGTGTTCTTCAAATAAAAATCGTCGTAGACAATCGTGTTCTTGCATGTGTTTTTCCAAAAATCCTAGAAGTAATTAATTTATTTTCGCCAGAATTCAGGGACAAATAGAATGACAATGGAGAAAATCTGAACGCGCCCAAGTAGCATGGCAAAGGTACAAATCATGGTTTGTGCGTCGCTTAAAACGGAATAGTTTGAAGCAGGGCCGACTAAATTTAAACCAGGTCCCGCATTGTTGAAACAAGCAATGATAGCTGAAAACGAGGTAAGAAAGTCCAGTCCAGTTAATAAAAGTGAAAAAATCAAAATAACAATACAAATGAAATAGAGAAAAATAAATCCCATTACTGAAGTAATAATGTTATTACTGATCACTGAGCCGCCAATTTTCATTGGGCGAATCGCAAAGGGATGAATAAATTTAAACATTTCAAGGCGAGCTTGTTTAATCAAAATGATAGTTCGTATCATACGAATACCACCGCCAGTTGAGCCAGATGACGCAGATAGACAGCTTAGAAATAACATCCAGACTGGTACAAATATGGGCCATTGATTAAAGTCTTGGCTAGCAAATCCTGAGTCAGTAGCAATAGTGACAAGATTGAATGACGCATGACGCAAAGCAGTTAAATAATCTGGGTAGACACCTTGATATTGCAGAACCCCTGCAGCGAAAAGACAGCTACTTAATACTAATGCAAGAAAACTTAACGCTTCCATGTCCCCCCAATAGGGTTTAAGTGACATTTTTCGTAGAGCAACAAAATGTGTTGCGAAGTTGATGGCTGCAATTAATTGGAATACCGTTAATACCACTTCAATGGGAACGGAGTTAAAAAAGCCAACGCTGTTATCGTGTGTTGAAAATCCCCCAAGACTCATTGCCGCAAATGCGTGGCAAATACTGTCAAACCAAGACATTCCTGCAAGTTTTAGCGATAAAATGCACGCGACACTAACGCCAGCATAAACAATCCATAGCGCTTTCGCAGTTTGAGCAATACGTGGAGGTAAATCAGATTCTTTAACGGATCCTGGTGTTTCGGCTTTATAAAGCTGCATGCCTCCAATACCTAAAATAGGTAAAATCGCCACAGCAAAAATAATAATTCCCATGCCCGCAATCCAATTTAATTCATGACGCCATAAATTAATGGACATTGGTAAATTATCAAGGCCACTCAATACGGTGGCGCCGGTGGTCGTTAAGCCTGACATGGTTTCAAAATAAGCATCTACAAGGCTCAAATTAGGCATAAAAATGACAAGTGGCAGGGTGCATAACATAGGGCTAAGCGACCATGTCAGCGCAACTAACAAGAAACCGGCTTGTCGTGAGAGCTTTTTTTGTGTTTTGTAGGTGGATAAAAACATAACGGTACCAATACAAAACGCTATAACCGTCGAATCCCAAAATGCTTGAGTGGCGCCATCATGGTTAAAATACGAGGTGGCTAAACAGCTCGTCATCAGTCCACTAAACCCTAACGCTACTAACCCAAGAACATGAACAAGTGTAAATATTGAACTCATCAACGCTCCTTAAATGCTAATAGGTTGAAAAGATTTTTCAATATGGGGAATGAGCTTTTTATTCATTGCAAACATAATGACATGATCATCTTCTTTGAAGATAGTGTCATGATGAACTTCAATGACTTCATTATTTCGAATTAATGCGCCCATCACAATTCCCGGCGGAAACTTAACAGAATCGACTTGTTTACCCACTACCGAATCTTCACGTCCATTATGATGCGCAATGGCTTCAATAGCTTCAGCTGTTCCTCCGCAAAGTGAGATAACTTGCGCTACGTCACCGCTACGAACATGCTTTAAAATGCTACCTAGCGTTTCTTGATTTGGAAGGATAACGGCATCGATACTGGTGCCAGGTATTAATTTTGTGTAAGACGCGTGATTGAGTAGACAAATGGTTTTTCTTGCGCCTAAACTTTTCGCAAGTGATGCGGAAATAATATTGACGCCATCATTATTGGTAATGGCGCAGAATAAATCAGTATCTTCAATGGATTCATCGAGTAATAATTTTTCATCCGAGCAATCGCCAAGGAGTACAACGGTTTTGTCTAAATCATTTGCAATCTTTTTGGCGCGATTGGGGTCGCGTTCAATAATTTTAACTTGATATTTATCCTCAAGTGCGAGAGCAAGGCGTTTGCCCACGTGACCGCCGCCAGCGATAATAATGCGTTTAATAGGTGCTTCTAATTTACCTAATTCCTCAAGTACACGACGCACTTCTTTGCGCGGTGCGACAAAGAAAACTTCATCGCCGGTTTCAATAGTGGCGTCACCGTTCACACCAAGCGGAAGGCCTTGTCTAAAAATAGCGACAACACGTGTTTTTCCACTTACAAATCTTTCTTTGAGGGTTTTAATTTTCTTCCCTGTTAATTCTCCATTACCGACCACTTTAACAGAGAATAAACGCACTAAGCCGTTTGCAAACTCAGAAACTTGCTGAACCCCAGGGAATTCAATGAGATTGCGAATAGATTGCATCACAATTTGCTCAGGACTTATCACGATATCAACAGGAATACCTTTTGAGCTAAATAATCGTGGGTGCTTGAGATAATCAATAGCCCGAACACGCGCAATGGTTCGCGGTTTACTATAAAGCGCGTTGATAATTAAGCAGGCTAACATATTGGTTTCATCACGATCGGTTACCGCAATAACCATATCCGTATTACTAATCCCTGCTTGTTCTAAGATACTTGGATGCGCCGCATTTCCTGCTACTGTTGCAATATCAAAACGTTCTTTGAGTGCCTCGAGTAAATCTACTTTAAAATCAACGACAACAATATCATTTTCTTCACCGGCAAGTGCCTCTGCAACAGATGCACCTGTTGATCCTGCGCCTAAAATTAGTATTTTCATAAGTAAATAACGTGAATTAATAGAGATAAAGCGAGAATTCTACTTAAATTTACCTATTTCTTCACTAACAATTACGAGTTTTTGCGAGGGTATGTGGTAGCAACGTCAGTGCAATGCTATGATTAGTCAACTTTAACATTCATATTTCATCATGGCAGAAAGAAAGAGAACACCTAGTTCGCGTTACGATCAACCGCCACGCAAACGCAAAAAAAAGAAGAGAGGCTTTCCTTGGTTTACCAGTTTTTTTATGGTGGCAATGGGAGCTGGCGGTTTTGTTTTGTTTGGTTATCTGGGCATACTAGATCACAGCGTTCGTAAACAATTTGAGGGAAAACGCTGGGCCATTCCTGCGCGTGTATATGCAAGTCCTGTTGAACTTTATACCGGCTACAACATGAGTGCGTCCAAATTTGAAGAATTGCTTCAAACCTTGCATTATCGGCAAGATAGCAATTTAGTGGCTGAGGGCACTTATGTAAAACGTGCGCAGCAAATCACAGTCAAAACACGCCCCTTTGATTTTTGGGATCAGCCACAAGATAGTGGTTTATTTCGCTTAACCTTTACTGAATCAAATGTTGTTAATATTGTTGATTTAAATCAGAAACAAGACGTTGCTTTGCTGCGTATGGATCCCGCTCAAATTGGGAATTTATATCCCAATATCAAAGAAGATCGCGTATTAATTAAGCTTTCAGAAACCCCTAAAGCATTAATCGATGCATTGCTTGCCTCGGAAGATCGGGATTTTTATCATCATTTTGGTTTGTCACCTAGAGGCATTGCCCGTGCAATGCTTGCAAATATTCGTGCGGGTGGCATGGTTCAAGGTGGTAGCACGATTACGCAGCAATTAGTCAAAAACTTTTATCTGACTTCTGAGCGGAGTTTAACGCGAAAAGTGAATGAAGCGTTGATGGCGTTGATTTTGGAATATCGCTACAGTAAAGATGAAATTTTAGAAGCGTATTTAAATGAAATTTATTTAGGTCAAGACGGAAATAGCTCAGTGCACGGATTTGGACTGGCCAGTGAATTTTATTTTAACAGTACCCTTAAAGATTTGCCTTTGCATCAGTTGGTATCTTTAGTTGCGCTGGTGCGTGGCCCTTCATATTACGATCCACGTCGCGTGGCGGATCGAGCAGTATCGCGTCGTAATTTAATTTTGGATGAAATGGCATCTGCGGAGCTGCTAACAGAAAAACAAGCCAACGACGCAAAAGCAAAATCATTGGGTGTTATGGCGAATGCGCATCGCTCAGCCAATCGTTATCCGTATTTTATGGATTTAGTAAAGCGACAACTCACGCAAGAATATCGTGAGGAAGATTTAACGTCTGAAGGGTTAAGTATTTTCACCACCATTGACACTCACATTCAAGATACACTTGAAAAAACAGTGAAAACGCAACTTGCACAGCTTGAAAAATTGCCGAATACGAAGGATTTGGAAGCGGCTGCGGTTGTGACGCGACGTGATAGCGGTGAAATTGCCGCATTGACAAGCGGGCGTGAAGTGGTGTCATCAGGCTTTAATCGTGCATTGGATGCGGTGCGTCCAATTGGCTCGTTAATTAAACCCGTTATCTATCTGACCGCGCTCAATAATCCTGAAAAGTACACGATTACCTCAATGGTAAGTGATAGCGAAATTGTCGTGCCAAACAAAGGCAGTGCAACGTGGATACCAAAAAACTACGATCATCGTGAGCATGGCATGGTGAGTTTACATAAGGCACTTGCTCATTCTTATAATTTGGCGACGGTTCGTGTTGGTATGGATGTGGGCGTGGATCATGTCATTGATACACTCAGAGAAATGGGTGTAACACGTGAGGTTGAAAATTACCCTTCATTTCTTCTTGGCGCAGCGCAGCTCACGCCTATGGACGTCACGCAAATGTATCAAACGCTTGCGGGTGATGGCTTTTTAATGCATTTAAAGGGTATTCGTGCCGTTGTGGCGTCAGATGGTAAACGTTTGCAGAGTTATCCGTTCGAGGTTAAACAAGTTATTGATCCTTCTGTCACCTATATATTGAATACGATGCTCCAAGAGGTCATGACGGAGGGAACAGGTCATGCAGCCTACAACGTTTTTCCTAAAGAATTTGGATTAGTGGGTAAAACGGGGACAACAAACGATGCGAAAGACAGCTGGTTTGCAGGGTATTCGGGGGATTATTTATCTGTGGTTTGGGTTGGGCGCGACGATAATAAACCCGCGGGTTTGACAGGGGCATCAGGGGCACTGCCTGTTTGGCTGTCATTGATGAAGCAAATTTCTACGCAGCCAGTCAATTTAATTCCACCCGATAATATTACCATGGTCAATGTTGATGCAACGACTGGGCAACTTGCGAATGCAAGTTGTGGAGGTGCGCGAAGTTATCCTTATATTACCGGCTCGCAACCTAAAACTACGGCTGGTTGTGGTGGTGTGGGTAGTGGTGGGGCAGGTAGCGGTGGTTTTTATGTCCCACCAGAGTTAGGCAATGATATTTATACGCCCAATCCGATCAATGATGAGTTACCGACGAATTTTTAAGTTATTTCATTTGAGATAAATTCATGGATTTGTTTTGCGATTTCACGTTCTTCTTGAGCGTGAATGAGCAAAATACGTGACTGACTATTTTTTGCGCTGGCATCAATATGATGTTGTAACTTTTGTTTGTTAATATTTGTATCTAATACAAATCCGAGTCCATCTAAATTTTCTAAAATGCGTTGACGAATACGCGGCGCATTTTCTCCAATCCCGCCTGTGAAAATAAGGGCGTCCACTTTGCCATTTAATACTGCGAAATATGAGCCGATATATTTTTGAATTCGATAACAAAAAAGGCTTAGTGCAAGTTCGCACATAACATCACCTTGATTAGCGTTTTCTAAAATGGTGCGCATATCACTTTCACCGCAAATGCCTTTTAATCCACTTTGTTTATTGAGTAGTTGATTGATTTCTTCAAACGTTTTTCCTTCTTTTGCCAAGGTGAGGGGGATCATTGGATCAATATCACCGCAGCGACTCGCCATAATCAGTCCTTCTGTTGGTGAGAATCCCATTGATGTATCAATGCTCACGCCATGTTTAACGGCGGTTGCACTTGCGCCGCCACCTAAATGCAAAATAATTAAATTCAGGTTTTCGGGTGATTGATTGAGAAGTTGCGCTGCGGCACTGACGCTGTGTTTGCATGAAATACCATGAAAGCCGTAGCGATAAAAATCGACATGGTCAGATAATGTTTCCGAAATGGCATAGCGACCAGCGTACGTGGGGATATTTCGATGAAATGCCGTATCAAATACCGCGTATTGCGTCACATTCGCAAAAAAACGTCCTGCCATTTCAATGCCAAGGCGATTGAGTGGATTGTGTAGTGGCGCGTAATTGTCTAGAGTTTCAATCGTATCTAAAACGGATTGCGTAATCGGGGTGATAGTTTGGAAATGTGCTCCACCATGCACGACACGGTGTCCTATGCCACAAAGGTGAATTTTGTGTTCATTTAGCCAATGTTGCCATGTTTCTAAGAGAAATGTCAGTGTAGCGTGTGCATCATGCACAGTTTCATCTTGATGTGAAAAAGGAATGTCATTAAGTGAAGTGCCGAAAATTTTTAGACCATCCTTTGCTCCATAATCAGCATTTAATTCTGCTTTAAGTTGCAGATTATTGTTAAATAATTGCGTTTTAACGGATGTACTTCCAACATTAATGATGAGTGTTGACATGAATTTACCTATGGTCTAAAAAAATGGCATAAAAAAACGGTGATACTTTTGCAATATCACCGTTTTATGAATACATCGCATAGTGGATGAAAACGTGGTTAAACTGCCGCTAATCCCATAATGTTATAGCCGCAATCAACATACATTAATTCACCTGTAATACCTGACGCTAAATCCGAACATAAAAAGGCAGCAGCGTTACCTACTTCCTCAATGGATACATTCTTTTTCAGTGGCGCAGCATCTGCTGCTTTGCTGAGCATGGCTTTGAAATCATTGATGCCTGACGCTGCAAGGGTTCTAATTGGCCCAGCTGAAATAGCGTTAACACGCGTTCCCTCAGCACCTAAAGAGACCGCCATATAGCGTACATTTGCTTCTAAACTCGCTTTTGCAACACCCATAACGTTGTAATTCGGGATGGCGCGTTCTGCTCCTAAATAACTTAAGGTTAATAAAGAACCATTGCGTCCAGTCATCATTGAGCGTCCTGCTTTTGCAAGTGCTGTAAAACTGTATGAACTAATATCGTGTGCGATACGGAAATTCTCGCGGGTGGTTGCATTGACATAATCACCGTCAAGCGCTTCACGTGGCGCGAACGCAACTGAATGGACGATACAATCTAAACCGTCCCATTGTTTGCCAAGTTCGCTGAAAACATGATCGATTTGCTCATCACTACTCACGTCACATTCAATTGCAATTGAAGAGCCTAATTCAGCGGCCATCGTCGCAACACGATCTTTGAGTTTTTCATTCTGATAGGTAAAAGCAAGCTCTGCGCCTTCACGGTGCATTGCTTGAGCAATTCCCCATGCAATCGAGCGATTGCTAATTAAACCGACAATCAATACTCGTTTGCCTTGCATAAAAGCCATAAACACTACTCCTTTAAATTAACGACTAGTGGTGGTGTCCGCCAGCGCCGTGAATATGGCCATGTTCAATTTCTTCTTCACTTGCTGCGCGAATATCAATGACTTCGATTTCAAAAGTCAGTGGCATGCCGGCTAAAGGATGGTTACCATCAATAGTAACATTGTCGCCATCTACTGCAACAACGGTGACGATACCTGGGCCTTCGCTAACGTCTGCGTGGAATTGCATGCCCACTTCAATGTTTTCAATGCCATCGAACATTTCACGAGAAATGACTTGTACGCGATCGTCGAAAACAAGGCCGTATGCTTCTGAAGGTGGAATGTTTGCGGTAAATTTATCGCCAACTTGTCTGCCGTGCAGTGAATGCTCTAAACCGGAAATAATATTGCCTTGGCCATGTAAATAAACCAATGGCTCGCCACTTTCAACTGAACTATCAATGATTTCGCCAGCTTCGTTTGTGAGTGTGTAGTGAATAGAAACGGCGGTATTGTTGCTGATTTGCATGTTTAACCCTTTAAATTTTCAAATAAACGAGTCAATATGATAAAGGCTTAAACGCTTTTTGTCTGAAAAATATGACTTAAAAGGAATTTAATCGAGGTGATTTTGTATTTGAACGATATTGTTTTCGATGCGAACGGCATAAGATTCAACGCCTTCATACGCAGGAGGGGATTTTACATCGCCTGTTTTAATGCAAAATCTTGCACCATGTCGCGGGCAAATAATTTCGCCATTTTCTAACGCGCCACTCCCAATTTCACCACCATCATGTGAGCAGACATTTTCAATAGCAAAGAAATCATTATCAACTTTGAAAATTACAACTTCCGTGTCGTCAATATCAACGACACGGTGTTGACCATTCTCTACATCATCAACGGAAAAAACAGAAATCCATCTAGGCATTTATACTAACCCTTGTGCGTGTTCATCAAAACCGTAATCTTTAACTGAGTTACTAAACGGGCTAACGCTACGTTTTGCGCTGCGTTGTGAATTAAGTAATGCAATAATTTCAGGACAAAAAGAAGGCGTCAAGCTCGCGCAATGCTCTTCATCAATAGTTAAATTGAAAACGTTAAAATAAGTTTCAAAATTCATGGCGATATTCCTTATATTAAAATAAAAGTCACTTCTTATTTATCGGCAGATTGGCCAAAAAATCAAGGCTAACTGATAGCTTAACGTATTAATATTAACGATTTATGACGAGATAAATTTTAGGCAAAAAAAAGAGAGCAATGACGCTCTCTTTTTTGTTTAGATAGGGTTTTAAGCGATGCTTAGAAACCCAAACCTAAATAACCACCCGCTGTTAAGCCATTAGTGTTAATGCCATCAACATTGTCAAACGATTGGTGCCAACGAACATCTGCACCTGCGTAAATATCTTTCCAGATTTTATAATCCGCACCAGCGCCAAACATCATGCCTGGGTTAAGTACAGTAATCGCATCAGATGGCGGGCTGATAACAGTGATTTCCATGCCAGCTGGAATTAACCAAGGACGGAAGTTGCTACCTTTGAAAAATTTGATTTTTGGTGAAGCCGCTAATGTTAATGCGTTAACAGTTGCTGATTGCGTATTTACACCCGGTGTGCCGTTATCAAGAATTGTAGAAATAGCAGGTGTAATACCATTTGCTTTTCTTTCACCTAATTGTTTGTAGTCGAACATTAATTCGCCTAATACTTCAGTATTGTTCATCATGCCAAACAAGTTGTCATTGATGTTGAAGTCAAAGCCTGCACCAACATACCAAGCATCTTGGTCGCCAATCGCACCGTTTAAAACGCCGCCTGTGCCGCTAGCATCCGTTGGATCTAAAGTGCCGCCACGTGATTCATTGTTGCGTCCGTAACCGCCACGGAAGAATACCATGTTGTCTTTAGATTTGCCGTGGTGATCTTCGTGTTTTACGGTGTTCATCCACTGATCTAACTCTTGAACTTTCGCTGTATCAGGATCCACTGCGTGATGATTTGCAGCCGCTTTTAATCCACGAATTTCAGATTGCATAGCTTGAAGTTGTGCTTCTAATGCGTCAACTTTTGCATTGCTTGAGTTTGAGTGTGAAAAAGAAGAAGTGTGAGTTTCAACTGTTTCAACATGTCCTGCATGACCATGACCATGTACTGCGTGTTCTGCATGTTCTTCGTGTACTGCATGTTCCGCATGTGATGCATTATGGTGATGATGGTGATGGTGGTGTACTTCGTGTTCATTTGCAGAAGCGTTGAATGCGAATAAAGTTGCAGCAACACCTAAAGCTATTTTTGTTTTTGTAAACATCATTTGGTTTGATCCTCGATTTAAAGCGTTGGGGTGGAAAATAAATTTGTTTTTATACAACAAAATTCATTTGTCATTTGCAATAATACCAGCAAAGTCTATTTGATACAAGTTTTAACCCGATTTTTTTATGGCTAAAAAAGTGTTATAAATCAATAATTAACTTGATTCAGTGAAAAATATTTTTAAGATGTCAATAA
>Ga0208223_1000398_pt1 | contig 10703 bp, 11 predicted proteins | sample LakMenE07Oct09ns_FD_150678 | JGI IMG/M metagenome (GOLD analysis project Ga0208223, IMG submission 150678) | Freshwater microbial communities from Lake Mendota, WI - 07OCT2009 deep hole epilimnion ns (SPAdes) | ecosystem: Environmental > Aquatic > Freshwater > Lake > Epilimnion/Euphotic zone ...
CCGTTCCGTAGAACACCGATTGCCGATTTGGACGCAGTAACCCCAGATCAAGCAGTCGCTCATCCAAAATGGGATATGGGCCGCAAAATTTCGGTGGATTCTGCAACCATGATGAACAAAGGCTTGGAATTAATCGAAGCTTGTTTGTTGTTCAATATGGATCCAGATGATATTCAAGTGGTGATTCATCCTCAAAGCATCATTCACTCGATGGTCGATTATGTCGATGGCTCGGTATTGGCGCAAATGGGTAATCCTGATATGCGAACACCGATTGCTCATGCAATGGCATGGCCTGAGCGTTTTGATTCTGGCGTTGCTCCACTGAATATTTTTGAAGTGGCGCACATGGATTTTGAACAACCGGATTTACAGCGTTTCCCTTGTTTAAGGTTGGCGTATGAAGCGATTAAAGCCGGTGGCATTATGCCGACTGTGTTGAATGCATCGAATGAGATTGCGGTTGAAGCTTTCTTAAATGAGCAAGTTCGCTTTACTGATATTGCCAAAATTATCGAACGCAGTATGGCGAAATTTACCCCTGATGTCGCTGATAGCTTAGAAATTATCTTAGAAGCAGATCGTCAAGCGCGTGAGGTTGCTAATACAATAATTGGTGAATTAAATAGCTAATGGATACCTTACAACCCCTGTTTTTCTTCGTTGTTGCCATCGCTGTTTTGGTGGCATTTCATGAATTTGGTCATTTTTGGGTGGCAAGAAAAGCAGGGGTTAAAGTGATCCGATTTTCCATAGGCTTTGGTAAAGTCCTATGGTCGTGGCAGAAAAATCCCGATTCCACTCAATTTGTTGTCGCTGCAATTCCATTGGGCGGCTATGTCAAAATGGTCGATGAACGCGAAGGCGAGGTTAAATCAGAAGATTTACCTTATGCGTTTAATCGCCAATCTTTATTCGCTAGATCAGCCATTGTCGCTGCAGGCCCCATTTTTAATTTACTGTTAGCTGTCGCATTGTTCTGGGCAGTGTTTGTCATCGGCGAAACTGGCATCAAACCAATAGTAGGCAAGGTTGAGTCCGGCACATTAGCTGCTGAAGCGGGTTTTGTTGAACAAGATGAAATTCTCAGCGTTAATCAAAAAAACACGCCAACTTGGATGTCGGCTTTAGACGAATTACTCTCGCAAGCTTTAAGCGGTAATCACGACATTGTGATTAACGTTAAAACCTTTGATGGTGATCAGCAAATGCGAGTGTTGATTATTAATGAACAAGATGTACAAAATCCTGAAGCACTGCAAAAACGGCTAGGGCTTAGACCGTGGGCGCCGATCATTAAGCCGATTATTGGTAAGTTAGTTGCAGAGAGTGTTGCGGAACAAGCAGGCTTGAAGTCAGGTGATTTGATAGTCAGCGCTGATGGCGTGGCAATGCAAGAATGGCAGCAATGGGTTAATTATGTTCAAGCTAGACCTGAACAAGAGATTAAATTGCTTATCCAGCGGGATGAAGTGCAATTACCGTTAACGATTACACCGCGTAAAGAAACATTAGCGGATGGTAGTGTGGTCGGTAAAATCGGTGCTGGTGTTGAAGTGCCTCAAGCGCTATTGGATTCGATGGTGGTTAATCATTCGTTATCACCGCTTGAAGCAGTGCCTGCGGCCTTTGAAAGAACTGCTTTTTATGCCTTTAGCACGGTAAAAATGATGGGCAAAATGTTTGTTGGCTCTGCGTCGGTGCAGAATCTTAGTGGGCCAATCAGCATTGCACAATATGCCGGTCAATCAGCTGAAATGGGACTAGGCGCTTTTCTTCGCTTTTTAGCCTTAGTTAGTGTCAGTCTTGGCGTACTTAATTTATTGCCTGTGCCAGTTTTAGATGGTGGGCATTTATTGTTTTATGGCATCGAAGCGATTAAGGGTAGTCCTGTATCCGATAAAGTGCAGTTATATTTCCAGCAAGCGGGAATGTTGATATTGTTCTCGTTAATGGCGTTGGCTATGTTTGTCGATCTTGGTCGGTTGTTTCAATAAATTGAACCAAGCACATTGTTGTTGGTCTTTGTTTTTTCCTCTATTTAGAGTTGCTTAACATGAAAAAAATCATCCAAACCCTCGTAGTAGCAAGTTTTGCCTGTCATTCTGGTATTTTAATGGCTGATGAAGCTGCGATTAAGAAAGCAATTGCTACTTTTATGCCGACTGAGCAAGTTGATGCTGTTAAGCCTTCAGAGATAAAAGGTTTATATGAGGTTAATGCGGGATCTAATATTTTTTATGCTTCTGAAGATGGGAAATATTTGTTGCAGGGGCAATTGTTTGATGTCGATGCTAAGAAAAATATTACCGAATCAAAGTTGGGTGCTGTTCGTAAAGCTGCATTAGACAAAATTGGCGAACAAGACATGATTGTGTTCAAAGCGCCAAATAGCAAATACACGGTTTCAGTATTTACCGATATTGATTGCGGCTATTGTCGTAAGCTTCATTCAGAAATTGATCAATATTTAGCGCAAGGTATTACCGTGCGTTATCTGTTTTTCCCAAGAGCGGGTAAAGGTTCTGAGTCATACAATAAAGCGGTTGCTGTCTGGTGTGCTGCCGATAAAAACAAGGCACTAACAGCTGCTAAAAAAGGCGATGCTTTTGATTCTAAGTCTTGTGATAACCCGGTTGATAAACACATGCAGCTAGGCGAAGATTTTGGTATGACAGGCACACCAATGATCGTCACTGCAAAAGGTAATATCCTTCCTGGATACGTGCCAGCTGCTCAATTAGCAAAGGTTCTTGCGAGCGAATAGATTAAACTTAAAAAAAGCTTGCCTTATTTAATTAAGGCGCTATAATACACAGATACTTCGGGTCGTTAGCTCAGCCGGTAGAGCACCGCACTTTTAATGCGATGGTCGTGCGTTCGAATCGCACACGACCCACCACGAATATCAAGGACTTAATAGAAATATTAAGTCCTTTTTTTTGCCTAAGAGAAACTGATGGGGCAATTTAGAAAAAACTTACCTGAAAGTTAATTTAAGTATAAAAAACTAATAATGAAACTCATCATCCCTTGGTCATTGATTATTTTGGTATTTATCATCGCTTGGTGGATGAGAATTGAATACATAGAACCTCAAGCGCTTTCTATCGTGTGCGAGTCAGGTGTGGTTGATTGGCCTTGTTTGATGCGTAAAAATTTAATGGCGATTTTTTACGATAATGCAGTTGGATACTTGGTGCTTGGCCTTGGTTTATTGGCTTTAGTGCTCCGATCTGGTGTTATTGGTTTACTTTGTGCCGTCATCGGGATGACGGCACTTGTTATTCATGGCGGTAAACATACCGGCGTTGAGTACAGTTCACTGGGTTTTGTTGTTGGCTTTTTGACGTTGGCGCGAGCGCAATTCCAAAAATGCCGGAACTAGAATCGATCCTGATAGCGTTAGACAAATAGCAGTCCAATAAAAAACATTTGGATTGATGCCGTCAGAAAAGTGACTGCTCATATCAGGCTCGAAAATTAAGTGTTCAATCACAGGTAACCATAAGCCTGCTATAGCTATCCATAGCGCCATTACAATTTCTTCCAAATAAGCATCATTTTTGCCTTTGATCCAAGCAATCACAGCAAAACTAAGTGCTGGCACAGCAAATAATGCCAAGGGATAATCCCGATTTCGTAAATCAAATACCAACAAAATACAAACAATTGTCGCCCCTAACAAAAACAGGAATCTAAAAATTCCTTGCCAAGAATCTGCATTCTTTAATGCTTGAAAATTCGGATCACCCCATTGATTGGCCGGTCTAATTGATGATGGAAGTTGATTTCGAGTAAACCAAGCAGAAAAGTAGTGACTAGATAACAAAGTAACACCGATTAATGACAACGCATAAATAGTGGAATATGACCATTCTAGCCAAGTGCGATTTGTCATAAACATATCTCGCCAATAACTGACACTGGCGCCACCACCCAAAATGCTCAAAATGCCTAAAAGCATTGCGTTGGCAAAATCTGTGAATGGGTTAATTCTATGATTAATCAGCAATAAAATAAGAATCAATAAACTGGTAATAACCGCAATGCCTTGCCATTCTGGCGCTTCGGCTACAGCTCCCTTTAGGGCAAATTTTGTTGAGCCATCGTCCGAAAAGATTCCCCAATAACCACCCACTGCGCCTTCAGAATGTCGCTTCCAAGGCTGATCAAAGGCTTCAATAATGTTGTAAGGAATGTTTTGCTGCTTAGCAACCACCGAAAACTCTCGGATGAAACGAGCCTGATTAATCTGTGAGGATTCGGCGTCTTGACGCTGGCGACCATAACTTGGCCAGCCTGTTTCGCCGATCAGTATCTCTTTGCCATTGAATGCTTGTTTGATACGTTGATAAGTGGAGCCAACATATTCAGCAGCCTCTGAAACGGCGACGGTATCGTTGTCCCAAAAAGGTAGGATATGCACCGTTGCAAACGAAACAACATCTGCCAACTCATTTTGATAACGCAGCCAAAAATCCCAACTATCCGCATAGCTTACTGGTATGCCCGGTGCTCGCGTTTTCATTTCGATTAGGTAGTTACGCATATTGGTGGGAGTTTGCTCCCGACGCATTAATACCTCATTACCAATAATCAATGCACCAACCGTCTCTGGGTATTGAAGCGCTAAACCCGAACCAATCGATAACTCTTTTTCGTTATCAATTGGATTTCGGCCTATCCAAATCCCTAGCAAAACCCGCATACCTAATTGCTTGGCTATCAATGGAACCTCTGCGAGTCCCTGACTGACAGAATAAGTTCGCACACAGGCAAATTGTTTTGATAGTTGGTTAAGATCGGCTTCAATTTGTTGTTTGCTGATCGTTAACTGATTATCTAACGGAGTTTGCTCGGGTTTATGGAAGGGTGAATAAGAAACGCAATTCAATTTCTCAACAGGCGCATTAACCAAATCTATAGGCCGACCTAATTGCCACCAATAATGAATTGTGTAAACAGCTGCAAAAACAAGGATCAGGAAAATAACTTTTGGTTTGAAAGGCATAGGTAATTAATTGGTTTTTCAAAATAACGAAATTGTGTCACTTAAGTTTAAAGACACAGGAAAAGTATTGTTAGGATTGGGGGCTTGCGATTAAGCAAGTTCGATGTATTTAACCATTCCTGAATTTGCAATTGCACATCAGCGAGTGCATTGTCACCGAGTAAGAGGTGATCTGTGAATAGAGTATTGAATTACCCATTCGGAATCATTGTAAACAGCATTTTTTATATTTCTTGCCGCTGTCACAAGGGCAAGGATCGTTTCTGCCAATCTTTGGAGACAATCTTACAGTTTTAAATGAATAATCTTCTTCGCCTTCAAAATCAAATAACCCAAGATTGTAATTAGGTTTTGGGGTATCTCGTTTCTCACGTAGCCCCAGAGCTATCTCTACATCCTCTATATCGCCAGGAATGCGTATTTCAACACGGTTTTGTAAGAATGCTTGGCGAATGATGTCGATTGATTCTTTTGACTCAATATCAATCAAGGCACAAACAGCAAAACTATTGGTTTCAATGTCATTGTTATCGGCTTTCAATAGAAATTCGTTTAATACATCAATGCAATCTTGGCGGTGAGTTTTCCCGATCTTGCCTAAGTAACACATAGCCATGTCCCGGGAAGGCTTTGGTTTAGCAGGGTCATTAATATAGATACGAAATTCTGGAACGACTCCGCGCCCCATCAACTCAAATACTTTAAGTAAATCCTGATCAAATAAAAGGTCATAGGGATACTTTGCAATCAGGTCTAAAAGCGGCGAAACAGCGCTGATAACCTTGAATTGTCCGAGTGCATACCATGCATGGACAGCGCCCCAGAACTTTGGCGAATCTTCTTTTGCCCTGAGAAATTTCGGGTCAGTTGCCATTAGCGTTAATTCGGATGCGTGCTCCGCGGTCAAACCTAGACTGGAATAGTTCTCCAAAGGTAACAAATCAGAACCAATAGTTAGTAGTTGTTTGGTTTCTTTTGAGTAATTCATAAATTTGTTTGGCGAAATAGGTAAGGCTGGCTTTTAAAATTTAAGCATACACCACAGCTGATCACCCGTCATGTAGTCTTGTGTCGCACACAATGGAATAGCGGGCGCGGGACATGCCTTTTTAAACCTTCCATTAATCAGATGTTGTGGGTATTTGGCGTATAGATGTCATCAAAGCTTGCCTGAATATTTAGCGCAAGCGCGTTAATTGTGAATTTGGGTGGTAACTTGTTTGGCGGCAATTGGGATGTTTGCATGGCAGGTCTGCTGAGTAAGTCCAGTGACAATAGACTACCATTGAAATGCCAAACGTTCTATATTGGTTCTTAACTTATTGAGTCGCAGTCTTGAAAACATCCCATTTAACCAAGTCTTTTCAGCAAACCCTAGCATTTGTGGATTTAGAAACAACAGGGGCATCCTGTACCAAAGACCGGATTACCGAAATCGGGATTGTGTTGGTCACTGAACATGGCATTCAGGAATGGAGCCAGTTGCTTAATCCACAAACCCGTATTCCGGGTTTCATTGAACAGATAACCGGTATCACTAATGCTATGGTGGCCAAGCAGCCTACATTTTCCGATGTTGCCGAACAGGTTCAGATCTTGCTCAAAGACTGTTTGTTTATCGCCCACAATGCGAGGTTCGACTATGGATTTTTGAAAAATGAGTTTAATCGCTTAGGAATTAGTTTTGCGCCTACTGTGCTTTGTACTGTCAAATTGTCTCGGAAGCTGTATCCACAGTATCGACACCATAATCTGGATAGCCTGATTGAACGACATCAATTGCAAATTAATGATCGTCACAGGGCATTGGCTGATGCCCAGTTAATTCACCAATTTTGGTTACATCTGGCTCAGGCGTTTGAGGCAGATACGATTAATGATGCTGTGAATGCTTTAACTAAGCGTTCAAGTTTGCCTTCGCAAATTGATCCTTTAATCCTTTACGATTTACCGGAAACATCGGGTGTTTATTTGTTCTTCGGTGAAAATGATTTGCCTTTGTATATCGGTAAAAGTGTCAACATCAAGCAGCGCGTGTTATCGCACTTTTCTGCCGATTATCGACATAACAAAGAAATGAGTTTGTCCCAGCAATTAAGACGAATTGATTGGATAGAAACTGCAGGTGAATTAGGGGCGTTGTTGACTGAGGCTCAGCTAATTAAATATCACTTGCCTATCCATAACCAGCGATTAAGGCGTAAGCAGGACTTATGTGCATGGCAATTGCAGCAAGGTAAGTTACATCTTCAACCGATTTTGGTATGGGCTAACCAGCTTGATTTTGGTGAACAGGATAATTTGTATGGTTTGTATCATAGTCAGCGAGATGCGCAGAAAGCCTTGCGGGGTCTTGCAGAACAAAACCAGCTTTGTTTGTCGGCATTAGGTTTGGAAAAAGCGGCCCGGGGTCGTCCTTGTTTTGCCAGTCAGCTTAAGAAATGTCTGGGTGCCTGTGTTGGACATGAAAGCCCTGAGGCTCATGCATTACGGTTGCGAATGGCGATGGAGCAGCTAAAACTTAAAACATGGCCTTATGACTCGGCGGTTGCAATACAGGAAGGTGATGACCTACATTTGGTGGATCGCTGGTGTTATTTGGGAACAGCAAAATCTGAACAAGATATCACCGCGTTATTAGCGCGAGGTAGACCTGTTTTTGATCGGGATAGCTATCTGGTATTGAGTAAGGCGCTTAAGACTAATAAGGTGGTTGAACTAACGCTGTAGCGAAATAATCTATAAAAGATTAAGGTTTTGTAACATTGTGTGACGTTTAATGTTAATGCTGGCCAATAGCCTGTTGTTAAAAAATCGCGGCATCCTAACTAAGATGTATCAATTAAATTGGAGCCTTAGCCCGTGACAATACAAATTAATCCCGCCAAATTGCTGTTGAGCAAATGGACTGCTGTAAAACCGGTCAACAAAGAAAAACATTTTCTGGTGACGAAATTAATTGAACCTGAGCAGGAGGGCGATCCGCTTGAATGGATTGAGCTTGAGGCTATTTATAGTAAACGCATTGTCCTGATGAGCTGGCGTGAATTAAAAAATCAGGATAACTGGTTGCAAGGTTGGAAATAGTCATTTCATCCGTAAATTAAGCAGAATGAAATCTAGGAGATCATATTTGCTCATGTAACAATACATCTGTCTTCATTACTGAGAAGGAAACAGGCGTAAATGACCATAATATATGCAAAATCATCTCGAGCTACATTGGCCTATTCATTGGTTTGTGACTTGCAACAACGTTTTGTTAGTCGTTTGAACAAAATCGGCGGCAAGTATGGCAATGGCAATCCTTTTGTACCAATAGAATGGTTGCGTGACGATGGTAAGCATGGTGGTGGCATGCGCTTTATGGCTACCGACAATACGATATTCAATCGAGCTTCTGTCAATATCTCTCATGTTCAGTATGACGATGATGAGACCAAAAAGCTGGCATCTGCTTCAGCGATTTCCACCATTATCCATCCCGACAATCCGTTGGCACCTTCGGTGCATATTCACATCAGTTGGACCGAAATGAAAGATGGCTGTGGTTATTGGCGTGTAATGGCCGACCTAAACCCATCTAACGAGCATGATGCTGATAAGGATTTGTTTGTCGAAAAACTCAGGCAAGCTGCGCCGAAACAGTATGATGAAGCTGCTGTACAGGGTGATTGTTATTTCTATATTCCAGTACTGGGACGTCATCGCGGGGTAACCCATTTTTATTTGGAAAACTATTTCAGTGATGATTTCAATATTGATTTAGAACTGGCAAAGACGGTCGGTGAGGCCGCTATTGATACTTATTGCGATATTTTGTCTTCCGCCCTTGAAACTCGTACCTTACCAACCGACGAGCATCGGAAAAAGCAGCTTGATTACCACACCTTGTATTTGTTTCAGGTACTAACACTAGATCGAGGAACCACATCGGGCCTATTGGTGCATGATCAAAACGATATCGGCATCCTGGCATCGTTGCCATCACCCATAAATCGTGCCTTGCTGGCGTCTTGGGTGCAAAAAATGCCAGCGCCACAGGATCAGTTGTTGCAGAACATTGTTACTTGTCTATCAGCAACGGACATTTGCTTGGTTGAAGATGATACCAAGCGAGCATTGGCGAATTGTCTGCGGCAACATTACAGAATGTATCCAGAGGCGATCAATTTACAGGCCAAGGGCAACGTTATTCCTTCAACCGTCAACAATCATCGTTGAATTGCACCCAAAACTGACCCATTCGTCGTTGAAGAAGCCGTTGCCACTGTCAGCGTGATCTTGTCCCTATTTCTCAGACAGTTCACTAAGCGACAAATTTTAATTCATAAGCTTCAGGTGACCTATAGCCCAATTTAGAATGAAGCCGTTTGCGATTGTAGTACACCTCGATATATTCAAAGACTTGTTGTTTAGCCTGATGACGAGTTAAAAACCGTTCGCCATGAATCGCTTCAACCTTTAAGCTGTGATTCCAGCTTTCCATGGCCGCATTATCATAGCAATCGCCTTTCTTGCTCATACTGCAAATCAGTTGGTGTTTGCCTAGCAGCTTTTGGTAAACCGCTGAACTTCATCACGCGCCGAGGGGGCGCGGTTTTTCCAGTGATAATAACCGGCTTTTGAAACCGATAACACTCGACACATCAGGGTAACGGCAAATTGTGTTTCATGGCTTTTTATCATCGCGTACTTCACTGTGGGTTTTTCGCAAAGTACGCTGCCGCCTTTTTTACGAAGGCTAACTCCTGTTCCAGTCGGGCGTTTTCACGTCTCAGCCGAGCCAGTTCAGCTTGTTGGAGCTTTTGATCTTCAAAGGGTTGGCCGGTTTGGCGGCTTTTTGCTACCCAGTTGTAAAGCACTGATTGAGCTATGCCCAAATCGTCGGCTACTTTCGGAACACCGTCTCGGTTGGATCGCTCTACGGCTTGTTCTTTAAACTTTGACGAATATTTCAGGCGCTTGTTCGATGATTGCGTGGTTTTGTTGGTTTTCATAAGACTCCTCAGATGGTGAGATTACTCTCTTAGCTGAGTGTCTGGGAATAGGGGGCAAGATCAAAAGGCCTATGGATTGCTCCATAAGCCTCTTAATTTGGCACCAAGTATGCTTTTTACCATCTTTTTAATAGGGGTCAGATTAATGGTTAGAACGCTGACAGGTTAAAATTGCTTCTTGCCAGTCTTTGCCTAAGCCAACCGCATTTTTAAAACATTGGACAGTTTTTTCAGCGTCATTTGAACCAGAGCATAGGTTAATGGCGTTTTGCCATTCCCAATCTGTTCCTTGTCCCCAATTAACATGACCATTCATTATGTGATTAAAGCACTGACCCGGTTGTGACGGTTTTTCAGTTCCTTTGCATAATTGTTCAACGTTTTTCGGATCCCAGTTCATGCTTTTTTCAGCATTCCAAGGGACTTTACCTTGCACATCAGAAAAACATTGCTTTTCTGTATCTGGGTTTGCGTTAGCTGTAATCGAGAAGAAAGAGAAAAAAACGACAACAAGACTCAAGAAAATTGATTTCTTTAGATTAGATCTGATCATGACGGTCTCCTGTTAATTATAATAATTGCCTTTTGAAAACAGCAAGTTGACATTGCCATTTTTTGTTAATCACCACTAATTAATTGTTTGAAATTTAAAAACTAATTAGATCAACGGGTTGTGATGTTGTTTTTTG
>Ga0208223_1000399_pt1 | contig 10689 bp, 6 predicted proteins | sample LakMenE07Oct09ns_FD_150678 | JGI IMG/M metagenome (GOLD analysis project Ga0208223, IMG submission 150678) | Freshwater microbial communities from Lake Mendota, WI - 07OCT2009 deep hole epilimnion ns (SPAdes) | ecosystem: Environmental > Aquatic > Freshwater > Lake > Epilimnion/Euphotic zone ...
TTAAGTAACTTTACTTATTATTGGTATAGCCCCTATGCGAATTTATATTCGATAGCGATTGCCGGTTTTATCTTTTCCCGTTTCCTGTTTTCTTTGCTGTATCGCACCCCGTACAACGCCCGTATCACCCCCAAAGTCAGCATTATCATCACCGCCTTTAACGAAGAAGAAGCGATTTATCGAACCGTTAAAGCCTGCTATGACATTGATTATCCAGCCGATAAGTTTGAAGTGATTGTGGTAGATGATGGCTCGAGCGATGGCACCGTCGCCGAAACTCGACGCGCTCAAAAACGCTGGCCGGAACTGAAATTAGAAGTTTTTGCCCATAACAAAGGCAAGCGCGAAGCGATGGCGGCAGGGGCTTATATTTCTGCTGGTGAAATTTTGGTTTACGTCGATTCCGACAGCTTTGTTAAGCGCGATGGCGTACGCAAGATTGTTCAAGGTTTTGCTGATCCGCGTGTCGCGGCGGTGGCAGGGCATACCGAAGTCGCTAATGTCGCTGAAAACAGCCTGACCCGTATGCAACAAGCGCGTTATTACGTGGCGTTTCGAGTCATGAAGGCGGCGGAAAGTATTTTCGGCACCGTCACTTGCTGCCCCGGTTGTTTTTCCGCTTATCGCCGTAGTTGTGTGATGGAAGTGTTACCGGTTTGGTTGAATCAGCATTTCTTAGGCATTCAAGCTACCTTTGGCGATGACCGCAGTTTAACCAATTACTTATTACGCAAATATCGGGTGATTTACGCCGCTGATGCCGTCGCTACCACCATCGTGCCAGAACATCACAAGCAGTTTCTAAAACAGCAATTACGCTGGAAAAAATCTTGGTTCCGCGAAACCTTAATCGCCGCCACTTTTATGTGGAAAAAACACCCGTTTGCGGCGATTGCTTTCTATGCCCAGCTACTGTTTCCGATTATCGCGCCGTTGTTGATTTTACGGCTGTGCTTATGGTTGCCGATTATGGAAACCGATTTGATTTCACCGCTGCTGTATTTAATGGGCACAGTGGTAATTGGCTTGATGTTTTCGGCTTATTACCTGTTTTGGAAAGCCGACCGTTACTGGATTTACGGTTTGTACTTCACGGTTTATTACTTGATGTTTTTGGTTTGGCAAATGCCTTACGCGATAGCCACTCAACGTGATAATAGATGGGGAACAAGATGAGTAGTTTACCGATGCAACATCATTTTCCTAAAAACCCTTTGCCCGTCAGCCATAAACGCAACGCGGTTTGGTGGCTACTGTTAATTGCTACCGTGATTGCTGGCCATGAATTACCAAAATTACTGGCTAGCACCGGCGCTCCAACTCAATCAGTCAGCGCCAGTATCGAAAACCAAGCCTTTTTGGCTTTAACCTTTGGCAAAGTCAGTAACCATACCGGTTTGGCGATTTCGGTCAATAGCTTAAAAGACGATTTAAACGCAATTAAACAAGCTGGCTACCACACGCTGAGTTTGGCGCAAGTCAATCGTTGGCGAACCACCAATAATGAATCCTTACCCAGCAATCCTGTGTTGCTCACTTTTGAAGAAGCGAATCGCGAAACCATTGAAATTGTTGATCCGCTATTGGCTCGATTAGGCATGACCGCCACGGTGTTTGTCGATGTCGCCGAGCTTGAGCAGGCCAATATTCATTTGGTGTCATGGCATAAGTTGGAGCTGATGGCGAAAAGTGGTCGCTGGGAAGTCGCGGTGTCGGCGTGTCCGAATGGCGATGACCAAGGCTTTGCTAATCCTGCGTTATTGGCACAAAAGCTGAGCCAGCAACGCCAAAGGTTAGAACAGCGTTTACAAATTCCGGTCTTAGTAGCCGATTGTTCAAGAGCGTGGAATCCGGCTTATGGCGATGGCGCGGTGATTTGGCCGCAAACATTGACTGAGGCCGGTTTTTCTATGGGCTTTGTCGCAGCGGCATCGGGGGCTAATTATCATGTTGATAGCCCCGCTAATTTGAAACGAATTCGGGTTTCCAGAACTTGGGCGCCCGCTGAATTAGTCAGTCACCTCAATAATAACCAACCGCGCCGCACTGAGTTTGTCGATCAATTTGATTCGGCGCTTTCGGCATCGGCTTGGATTGTTGATCGTGGTGAGATGACGCTTGAACCTGGCAATCTGCGCTTAACTAATAGCCCGAACGAGCAGGGCGCTTTAATCAGTTTGGCAGGGACTGAAAAATGGCGCGATGCCGATGTTGAAGTGCAATTAGCTGCGCTGCCAACCGGTCAATTTTGGCTGTCTTTACGCAACGATCCTCACCGCGCCTCGATTCGGCTAGGCATCGCTAATGGTCAGGTTTTACTTCAAGAGTCACTGGCTACTGATGTTCATCGCCAGTTAGCCAGTGTTGATGCGGCTGATGGGCCATTGAGATTAAGACTTCGCGTAGTCGGCAAAGGCGCGATGGCTTATTTGAATGATCAACCTTTAACCCAGCGACCGATTGCCATGCCGGAAGGTGCTGAACAAGGGCCGGTGAGCTTGGCGGTTTGGCAGCCTGAGTCTGAAACGGCTGATTTAACTGAAGCGTTAGTCAATCTCAGCAAAGTCATTGCCAAACCACTGGAAGCGAAAGCGGGGATTATCAACCCCGTGTTAGATGAAAACGGCTGGCAACGATTGCATGACTCTGTCGATCAATTAGCGGTACTTAGTCCGCAGTATTTCGCTTGGCAAGACGGTAAGCCGCAAGTATTGGCTGCTTACGATAACGCCTTAGAGATTTTTGCCCGTTATCACCACCTTAGCTTTCAACCGGCGGTGGTTATTAATAGCCAAACCCCGCTATCAGATGCGCCGTTATTAGCCGAACAACTGATTAATTGGGCCAGTGAGCCGGGATTTGATGGGCTGAATCTGGTTTTAAACGATTCCATGTTCGATGATGGTTGGCGGGCATTTTTGATCGATTTAATCCAGCGTATTCGTCAAACCGGTAAGACATTGACTGTCACCCTGCTTGATGCAAAACAACAATCTCAACCTATGGATGCTAATGATTTTTTATGGGTGGTGACGAGTTCGCCATCAATAAATTAAGGAATTTTTCATTTTGCTCTATCAATAGCGCAGAGCGAATGAAAAAAGGTGAGACCACTAAGCGATATAGCAAAGCCGTGGTTTTTATATGAATAAGTGATCAACAAAAAGAAATTTGGCTTTTTTAAAAGTGATTGTTTTGGTTTGGCTAGTTACCTAAGCCGTTCGTGCTGAGCAAGGTCGAAGCATGAATGGCGGATGGTCGCCATCAACTCGGTTTTTCCGTTCATCCTTCGACTAAGCTCAGGACGAACGGAAAAGCCTTAAGTTATTGGCAATTCGTTGTGAAACTGCCCAAACCACTTTAGTTGAAAACTTATTTTAATCTGACATTTAAGGAAGCTATGCCATGAATCAATATAAGAATCATCAACTCAACTACTCAGAGGGTGGTGGCACTCTCAGGAAATGTCTTCCATCCCGTTTAATAGCAGTAACCTTACTGATAGTTGCTTCAGCTTCGGTTTTTGCTGATGCACATTTGGGGCTGACGTTAACAGGGCCAAAAACAGCACCATCGGGTTATCCGGTCGAAGGTATTAAAGTCAAACTGGTCAATCAAGAGGCGAACGATGCTCCGGCTTCTCGGTTACGGTTATTTATCCACGATGAACTCGACCGTGATTTACAAGCTGGCGATATTAAGATTGATGTGCTGGAAGGCAGCGATTGGCAAGCTTTATCGCTGGAGCCGATTGATGGCGGTGTAATGGCAGCGATAGGTTCCGCGGGTTTGCCACACAATGATTATCACGAGAAAGGTGGTTTTTCGATTGATAAAAAAACTATTAAAGAATGGCGTTTACGGGTAACGTTGGCTTTGGCGGGGCATTATTCGGTAGTGGTGGCAGTTTCACCAGATAACGGTAGTACCCATTTGGCGCAACCGGCTAGTTTGAAGTTGGAGGCGTTATGAGAATCCAGTCTTTCAAATTCATGCTAATGGTTTTGGTATCGATAGTGACTTTAAACCAGTCGGTACAAGCAGCACCAATGTGGCGAACTTTAGTGTCGTTAACTTTTGATGATGGCTTAACTCAATCTGCCGCGTTGGCGATTTTGGCCAAACACAAAATGGTTGGAACTTTTTACGTTAATACTGACAGGATTGATGAAACTGATTATTTATCCAGAGCTGAGTTAGATAGTTTAGTTGCTAGCGGTAGTGAAATTGGGGGGCACACCATCAATCATGTCAATTTGGCGACCTTGTCAGATAGCGATCAACGCACGGCGATTTGTGATGATATGAATAACTTGGTCAATTGGTTTGGTGCTGATCAAGTACATAGCTTTGCTTATCCGTTTAGTTCGACTGGGCCGACTACGCAAAGTATTGTCGCTGCTGGGTGTTCCGGTGTTGGAACTTATGAAAGTGCGCGAGCTGTTGGTGGTTTAGTCAGTGGTACGTCTTGTACCAGCTGTCCTTGGGCGGTTAGCGTACCACCGGGTAATCCTTATTTCATTCCAACCAATAGCTCAACCAAATCATTTAACACTTTGGCCGATTTACAAAGCTATGTATTACAAGCGGAACAACATGGCGGTGGCTGGATTCCGATTGTGTTACATAAGGTGTGTGATGCTTGTGATACTTTGTCGGTCAGTCCTGCTGTGTTGGAGGATTTTTTAGCTTGGCTAGAACCTCGCGCGGCGACTAATGCCACTTATGTCAGAACCGTACATCAGGTGATGTCTGGTGATTATCCGCCGCCGCCAACCCTGCAATTAGGCCCTAATTTGTTGAAAAACCCGTCTTTAGAATTGGATGCCGATACCAATAATCAAGCTGATTGTTGGTATCGTTCTAACTATGGCACTAATACCGCGACTTGGCTGCATCGTAATGATCCGACCAAGGCTCATAGCGGCAACTTTAGCGAAACGGTCACTATTAGCAGCTACAGCAATGGCGATCGAAAATTGTTACCCACGTTAGATGCCAGTCAAGCGACAGGTGCTTGTGCGCCGAATGTGGTAGCAGGGCAAACCTATGAGTTAAGTGCTTGGTACAAATCAACCGCTCCAGTTTCGTTGGCCTTGTTTTACCTAGATACCAATAACGTTTGGCAGTATTGGCGCGATGGGTCTTTATACGCGGCCTCTAGTAATTGGACGCAAGCAAAGTATTACGCCACAGGCTTGCCGACAGGTGCTAAAGCATTGAGTTTCGGGCTTTCATTAACCAGTGTTGGTGAGTTAAGTACCGATGATTACTCGTTGGCTACTGTCTCTGGTTCCTCGGTTGTGGTCACAGATACTACACCACCGGTTATTAGCAATTTGTCCCCAGTCAGTGGTTCGACGGTGACTGGTGCTGTATCGCTAACGGCTAATGTGACTGATGACACGGCGGTAAAACAAGTTGAGTTTTTAATTAACGGTAGCGTGGTGGGGACTGATAGCACTAGCCCTTATTCGGCTTCGTGGAATTCAACGGCAGTGTCTAATGGCTCGGTGACTTATAGCGTCAGAGCCGTTGATAGCAGTGATAACCCAGCAGTTTCTGGTAATAACACCTTAACGGTCAAAAACGATGCCTCCGCACCCATCATCAGTTTTATTCAGCCGCCGACACCCAAGTCTGGCGATACTGTTTCTGGAACCGTGAGCTTATCAGCCAATGCCAGTGATGATATTGGTGTCACCAAAGTTGAGTTTTTGGTGAATAACGTGGTGGTGGGAACGGTTAACGCCAGTCCTTACACTGCGACTTGGAATAGCGCGCTTACTGCCAATGGCTCAGCCAGCATCACAGCCAAGGCTTATGATGGTTCTGGTAATGTCACCACGACATCAGCAGTTAGCGTGACGATCAATAACAGCCAAACGGTGAGTTTGTTGAGCAATGCCTCTTTGGAAATTGACGCTAATAACGACAATATTCCAGATTGTTGGCAGCAAGATGCTTATGGCTCGAGCAGAAATCGCTTCGTTTGGACTAGGATTAACAATCCTGCACAAGCCCATAGCGGTAATTATGCGCAATCGGTACAGTTGACTCGATACAGTTCAGGTGATGTGAAGTTGCTTACTGATGAATCATCCAGCACTTGTTCGCCATCGGTTGTTGCCGGTAAGAAATACACCATCAGTGCTTGGTATAAATCAACTGTCGCGACCAGCATGGCGGTGTTTTATCGAGATGGATCAGGAAACTGGGTATATTGGTTAAACAGTCCTAATTTCGGGATTACTAGCGCTTGGAAACAAGCCAGTTACACCTTGCCAGCAGCACCAGCTGGTGCAACTGCAATCTCATTTGGTTTGGCTATTAAAAAAGTCGGTACTTTAATTACCGATGATTATGCAATGGTTGCTGCGCCTTAAATTCACGTCTTTTAAAACAGCTTAATTAAACAACCAAAGCCTTTTCTGTTTGTCCCGCTTGGGGCAAATGGGAAGGGCTGCGGTTGTTTTTTGTCTGAGAAAAATCTAGTGCTTCGTAGGCCGCAATAAGCACAGCGTTTGCGGCGAAGGCTTTCTCTGCTGATCGATAAGCTCTCTGGGAGAAACGCTGTGCTTATTCTGGCCTACACCTGAGGTCAATGCCATTGACTTCGTCATTCCCGCCTTCGCGGGAATGACGGTGAGATTGGTAGCTGTTATGTAACCACTGGCAAATGCGCGTTAAACCTCTAAGTAATTGATCCTAAGCGGTTTATCGCACAGATAAACCCTCAATGTTGCCTTTAAGCTGTATGTGCGTTCACAGACGTTTTGATAACTCATCAATTTAATCGTTATGTGAATAAAGTAAAAAATATCTATTAATCAGCAGTTTAAGGGGCCTGTGCTATGAATCACTATCAAAATCCGCCATTCGCGCATTGTCGAAAATTCACTTATCAATTGGGTGTGACTTTATTCATCGTTTCCGCCGCTATGAGTGTTAGCCAACCGATCTTGGCCGACACTCGCCCACGTTTAAGCCTTAGTCTGACGGGGCCGAAAAATGTACCGTCGGGTTATCCTGTCGAAGGGATTAGTGTCAGATTAATTAATTCAGATTCAGTAGAGGTATCAGCTTCGCGTTTACGGTTGGTTATCCATGATGACCAAGCGAGTGAATTGCGGGTAGCTGACATAAAATTGGATGTTCAGGAAGGCAATGAGTGGAAGCCTTTGCCATTGGAACAAGTCGATGGCGGGGTGATGGCGGCGATTAGTTCTGCAGGTTTGCCGCATAGCGAACACCATAAACGCGGTGGCTTTCCGATTAATAAAAAAACCATTAAAGAATGGCGATTGCGAGCCACTTTAGCGCAGGCCGGACATTACTCTTTGGTAGTGGCGGTTTCTCCAAATAATGGCGGCACGCACTTAGCTCAGCCTGCTAGTTTGAAATTGGAGGCCTTATGATGCGTTATGGTTTTAAGCTAACTCTGTTTGTCCTTTTAATAATCGCGGCCTTTAATCAACCTACACAAGCCGCCAATGTCCGTTGGCAAACCTTGGTTTCGTTAACTTTCGATGATGGTTTAACCCAATCTCCCGCGCGTGAGATTCTGGCAAAACACGGAATGCACGGCACTTTTTACATCAATTCCAACAAAGTCGATTCCGGTGGTGGTTATCTAAGCAAGGCAGAAGTCGATGGTTTATTAGCGGATGGCAATGAGATTGGTGGTCACACGATTAACCATTTGGATTTAGCAACTTTGTCGGATAGCGAGCAACAGGCGGCTATTTGTAACGATATGCATAACTTAGCTGAATGGTATGGCCTTGATCAAATACACAGCTTTGCTTATCCATTTGGCTCGACAGGGCCAAGCAGTCAGCAGGTAGTTGCGGCTGGTTGTGATGGGCTGGGTGCTTATGAAAGTGCTCGAGCTGTTGGCGGTCTGATTAGTGGTCAGTATTGTCAAGATTGTCCATGGGCAGAAAGCATTCCACCGGGGAATCGTTTTTTTGTGGCAAGTAACGCATCTGTCGCAACCACTACCACTTTGGCCGATATGCAAAGCTATGTCATTCAAGCCGAACAACATGGTGGTGGATGGGTGCCTTTGGTGTTTCATCGGGTTTGCGATGGTTGTAGTAGCTTAGCTGTTAGTCCGTCAGTTTTAGATGAGTTGTTAACATGGTTGGAAACTCGAACCAGTAATGATACTTACGTTAGAACTGTTCATCAGGTGATGTCAGGTGATTATCCAGCGCCACCACCATTACCTCAGCTCGGTCCAAACTTAATTGTTAATCCCTCGCTAGAAGTTGATAAAAATAACCAAGCCGAATGTTGGTATCGTTCAAACTATGGTTCTAATGTGGGTAATTGGAATCATCACAATGACGCGACCAAAGCTCATAGCGGAAGTTATAGTGAAAGCTTGGTGGTTAGCGAATTTAGTAGTGGTGATCGAAAGTTATTGCCTATGTTGGATGCAGGACAAATGGCTGGTGGTTGTGCACCCAATGTTGTTGCTGGTGAAATCTATGAATTAAGTGCATGGTATAAATCAACTGTACCAGTCACGTTAGTACTGTTTTACATGGATGCTAATGGCAACTGGCAATATTGGCGCGATGGGCCGGTTTACACCGCATCCAATAACTGGGCTCAATTTAAATACTATGCACGGGATTTACCCGTTGGCGCACAGGCATTAGTTTTTGGTCTATCACTAAACACAGTGGGTGAGTTAAATACTGACGATTATTCAATGGCTGCTGTTTTAGGTAATGTCGTTGCAACCGATACTATTCCGCCGGTTATTGCCAGTTTTTCACCGGTTGAGGCGAGTACGGTGACTGGTCCTGTATTGCTAACCGCTGCTGTTAGTGATAATTCCGTGGTGCAGTCTGTCGAGTTTTTTATTAATGATGTACTGGTTGGCAAAGATCAAACTAATCCCTATTCAGCGTCTTGGAAATCGAGTTCGGTGCCAAATGGTACGGTGAGTTATAGAGTTCGAGCGACTGATGATAGTGGTAATACAACCGATTCGGCAGTTAATAATTTCAGTGTGCAAAATGATTTGTCTCCGCCGACAGTATCGTTTATCCAACCGCCTACTCCCAATGAAGGTGACAACGTCTCTAAACAGGTGACGTTATCAGCGATTGCCGAGGATGATGTTTCAATAGCTAAAGTGGTGTTTTTGGTTAATGGTGCGGTACTTGGGGTTTCTAATGCCAGCCCTTATACGATGAACTGGAATACCTTGCAAAATGCAGATGGTGTAGCGACTTTAACCGCTAAAGCTTATGACATTGCAGGGAATATCACCACAACCCCAGCGGTTAATGTGGTTATCAATAACTATGCGGGTAATCCTATTAATAATGCCTCCTTGGAAATTGATGCTAACAAAGACAATATTGCCGATTGTTGGCAACGAGGCGGACAAGGTAACAACAGCTTTATCTGGAGTCGATTGAATAATCCTGAATTAGCACATAGCGGGAACACTGCAGAATCATTACAACTAACCAGTCGCACTTCAGGGGATCGTAAGTTAGTGCAAAAACAAGATAACGGCATTTGCGCACCCAAAGTGACTCCAGGCACTCGCTATACTTTAAATGCTTGGTATAAATCGACCGTGCCAACTGGTTTTGTAGTCTATTATCGTAATAGCGCTGGTGTTTGGACTTACTGGCTAACCAGTCCGAATTTTGTCAGCGTTAATAACTGGACCCAAGCTAGTTACACCATTCCCGCTGTGCCTGCTGGCGCTACGGCCTTATCGTTTGGTTTGTATATCAATCAGGTCGGAACTTTAGTGACCGATGATTATGGGATGGTGAATTTGCCGTAGTTTGATTTAAATCTTTCCCCGAAAAAAAATAGCCTTGTTTTTCTTGCTCGCTTGGCCATCAAGCAAGTGAGAATAACGAGGCTTTTTTATGCCATTTTATAGAAAGCACCGCTAACTCATTGATTTAAGCAGTTATCCACAAAAGCTGTGGATAACTCTGTGGATTGAAGTTGATTAACGCCCCTAACTGCTTAATTTTTCACGGATTGACTTAGATTGGTCATCTTTTAGACACTCGATTTTGATTAATATAAATCAATGACTTAGCGGGTTTTTGCTTGTGGCTTTAGCTGTTGGGTTCAAAAAAGTAGCTAGTCGAAACTGTCAATCTGTTTATGTTGATAACTGTATTAATCAACTCAGTTATCTGAATAGATGATTGATGTTTGCCAGCGTACCGAACCACAACAATTCTGCCGCTAGAGTATTTCAAAGGTTTTAACCAAAACCGCGTCTTCGCTCATTGATGAGCTGGGAGAGATCACTTAACTGGAGAATTAATCATGAAACAACTTATCAGCCTATTTAGCGCTTTTATTCTGGCCTTAACCTTAATCACCGCGACTGGCTGTGCGTCAACCGCAAAGCATGAAGGCACTGGTGAATATCTTGACGATAGCGTCATTACCACCAAAGTCAAAGCGGAATTGTTCGATGAACCTAATCTAAAATCAGGGCAAATCAACGTCGAAACTTTCAAAGGCGTGGTGCAATTAAGTGGCTTCGTGGGTACTCGTGAAGACATCAATAGAGCGGTTGAAATTGCCCGTGGTGTGAAAGGGGTGGTGTCGGTCAAAAATGATATGCGTCTTAAATAATCGGAGCAATGGCTATGGAAACCGTTGATAAAGTATCAAATTTTGCCCACG
>Ga0208223_1000403_pt1 | contig 10665 bp, 10 predicted proteins | sample LakMenE07Oct09ns_FD_150678 | JGI IMG/M metagenome (GOLD analysis project Ga0208223, IMG submission 150678) | Freshwater microbial communities from Lake Mendota, WI - 07OCT2009 deep hole epilimnion ns (SPAdes) | ecosystem: Environmental > Aquatic > Freshwater > Lake > Epilimnion/Euphotic zone ...
GCTTTTATTGGAGCTGGTTCTGTAGTTACAAAAGAGGTTCCGGCTTATGCACTGGTGGTTGGTAATCCTGCGCGTCAGATTGGTTGGATGAGCGAAAATGGGCAACGTCTGATTTTTGATGAAAATGGTTTTGCTATTTGCTCAGAAAGTAATGAAAAATATGAATTAAAGAATAAAAAAGTAAGGAAATTAGAAGATGACAAATAATTCAAAAATACGTTTCGTTGTTATTGGTGCTGGACATATTGGAAAGCGTCATGCTGAAATGATTCGAAGAGATGCAGAAGGCGAATTGGTAGCAATGGTCGATATTAGATCCCAAAAAGAATGTGCTGCGGAAGACATTGATGTGCCCTTTTTTAGCACAATGGAAGAACTTTTTGCAAGCGGTTTAGAATTTGATGTTGTCAATGTTTGTACTCCAAATGGTTTACACGCCGAACAGTCATTGAAGGCATTAGTAGAAAAGAAAAATGTTGTTTGCGAGAAACCAATGGGCTTAACAAAAGAAAGCTGTGAGCAAATTCTTTTTACAGCACTCCAAGAATCAAAGCATGTTTTTTGTGTGATGCAAAATCGGTATTCTCCGCCATCAGAGTGGATTAAATCAGTATTAACTGACGGTTTACTCGGGGAAATTTATATGGTTCAATTGAATTGTTATTGGAACCGTGATGATCGTTATTATAAGTCTGGTGGCTGGAAAGGAACAGCAGATTTAGATGGTGGAACGCTCTTTACTCAATTTTCACACTTCATCGATATCATGTATTGGTTATTTGGAGATATAAAAAATATTCAAGGAAAATTTGCAGACTTTAATCATCAAACTACAACTGCTTTTGAAGATTCAGGATTTGTAAGCTTCGATTTTATAAGTGGTGGAATGGGAAGTATTAATTATTCTACTTCTATTGCAAATCAGAATTTAGAATCTTCAATGACAATTATTGGAAAAAATGGCAGCGTAAAAATTGGCGGTCAATACATGAATGAAGTTGAAGTATGTGCTATTTCTGGCTACGAAATGCCTGTTTTAAAAGAATCAAATCCTGCAAATGATTACGGGCCTTATAAAGGTTCTGCAGCAAATCACAATTATATTATTTCAAACGTTATCAATACTTTAAAAGGCAGAACTTCTCCTACAACAAATGCACTTGAGGGTATGAAAGTAGTTGATATTATTGAAAGGATTTACAAAGTGAGAGATCAATCAAATAAATAATAAATTAATGAAAAAGGCATTTGAAAAAGTAATTATTGTTACTGGTGGCGCCGGATTTATTGGCTCTCACGTGATACGTAGCTTATTAAAAAAATATCCGAATTATCAGATTGTAAACGTAGATAAGTTAACATATGCCGGTAATCTCGAAAATTTAAAGGATGTCTCTGATCATGAAAATTATAAGTTTGAAAAAATTGACATTGTAGATGCCGAGGCACTAAGAGCGGTATTTAAAAAATACGAAGTGACAGATGTAATTCATTTAGCGGCGGAATCTCATGTCGATCGATCGATTGAAGGACCAATGGAATTTGTCTTGACCAATGTTGTTGGCACAGTTAATTTACTTCAAGTGGCAAAAGATTTTTGGGCTGGAGGAGAAAATCACGTGTTTCATCATGTTTCTACTGATGAGGTATTCGGAAGTTTAGGAACGGAGGGGCTTTTTACTGAAGAGACTTCCTATGATCCAAGAAGTCCATATTCTGCTTCTAAAGCTTCGTCTGATCACTTTGTAAGGGCTTTTTTTCATACCTACAATTTTCCTATCAAAATGTCTAATTGCTCGAATAATTACGGCAGCCATCATTTTCCAGAAAAATTAATTCCCTTAATGATTCATAATATTCAAAATAACAAAGCTTTACCTGTTTATGGAAAAGGGGATAATATCCGAGATTGGCTTTGGGTGGAAGATCATGCGAGTGCTATTGATGCAATTTTTCATAGAGGAAGAATAGGTGAGTCGTATAATGTTGGTGGGCTGAACGAATGGACAAATATCAAGTTGGTAAAGTTTCTATGTCAATTAATGGATAATAAGTTAAATCGTATAAGCGGAAGCTCTGAAAAATTAATTTCTTTTGTTGGCGATAGAGCAGGACACGATAAACGCTATGCAATCGATGCTTCAAAATTAGAGCGAGAACTTGGGTGGAAACCATCAATAACTTTTGAAGAAGGATTGGAAAAAACAGTTGACTGGTACCTTGAAAATCAAGATTGGGTGGAAAAAGTAACGAGTGGAGAATACCAAAAGTACTATCAGAAAATGTACACTGAAAGGTAGATTAACATTTTCAATAAAAACTACAAATTAGAAACTCATGCAGGCATTAAAAAGCAACTTATCTAAGCGCTTTGGTGAATCAATTCAGCCCTTAAAAAATTCATTTGGTGAATTCCAGTATATTAAATTAAAGAACGGATCAAGTATATTGCTTACGACTGGACTTTCGGATTTCAAAATGCCGGTACATGAAAAACATATCGGTAAAGAATATGCCGAACTTTATTTCTATTTGCCGAGTTATTGGGAACTTGAGGATTCCGAAAACCCAAAATTTTCATGGGTTTTTTCTTGGCTTGAACGGCTGAAGAATTATGTAATAAATAATAATACTTGGTTTGGTCATGGACATACAATGTCCTGTGGGAAAGAAATGAAATCTTTATCGGAGAGCATGCTGCAAAATCATTTTATTCTTTCCGATCCAATTGATCTAGAAAGCGAGCTAAGCCCAATAATTGAAGAAGAAAAAACAATTCATTTTTTAGCAATTATACCTATTTTTCCAGATGAAATGGATTTCAAACAAGGAAAAGGGACATTTAAATTAATGGAGAAGTTCAGGCAATATAATGTCACAGAAAAATTGGATGATTACAGAAAAACAATTTTGAAAACACGTTGGAATATTATGGGAAGGTGAAAGATATAAAAGCACATTTTGCCCTTCTTTTTGTAAATGTACTTTACGGAGCAAGCCATGTTCTAGCGAAGGGGGTGATGCCAGAATTTGTTACCCCAAATGTATTTATACTCTTTCGTGTTTTAGGTTCTGTTTTATTATTTTGGCTACTTATTTCCTTCAGAAAAATGGAAAAAATAAATCGAAAAGACTTCCCTTTGTTTATAGCATGCGGTCTGTTTGGTGTTGCAATCAATCAATTGTTCTTCTTTCATGGCCTAAATTTATCTTCTGCTATAAATTCAGGAATAATAATGGCTTTGAATCCCATGATGGTTGTTGTTTTATCTCTTTTCGTCTTGAAAGAGCGCATAACAATCACTCGAATGTGTGGAATTATACTCGGCGCTTTAGGCGCAATTTTATTGACATTTAAAGCAGCAGCATTAAAAAGTGATTCGTCCTTAGGAGATTTTTTTCTAATTATAAATTGCCTCAGTTACGCGATTTACCTTGTTATCGCAAAACCTTTGATGTCAAAATACAAGCCTTTAACTGTCATTACTTGGGTTTTTACCTTCGGTTTAGTTTTTGTCTTACTTTTCCCTCCAACTATTCCAGAATTAGTAACTACAAATTTCTCAGCTTTTTCCCAAAGTGTGATTTTAAAAATAGTGTATGTTATCGTTGGTGTTACTTTTCTTACTTATTTGCTAACGATGTATGGCTTAAAATACCTTAGTCCATCTGTTTCTAGTTCCTATATTTATACTCAACCAATTATGGTTCTGCTTTTTACGTATATTTTTGTTGCATTAAATTGGGCGGATGATTATACTGCAACAATTACTGCTGAAAAACTATTTTACATGCTAATTATTTTTTTTGGCGTTTACCTTACTTCACTAAAACAAAAAACACTTTTAAAATGAGATTTAACTTTTTTTTAATTTGCTTTTTACCCTTAATTTGTTTTTCACAAAAGAAAGTAATCGATCATACATCTTATAAAGATTGGAAAAGAACAGAAAAACAACAAGTATCGACAAATGGAAAGCTAGTAGTTTACGAAACAAATCCATTAATTGGCGATGGATTTCTCTTTTTTTATAATGTAGAAACACAGAAGTTAGATTCTTTTTCTCGCGCTAAAGATGCTAAAATTGCAAAAGATGAATCGTTTTTTGCTTTTAAAATTACTCCAGGATTTGATACGCTGAGAAAGTGTGAATTACAAAAAATCGAAAAGAAAAAATGGCCAAAAGATTCTCTTTTTATTTATCAATTCTCATCTGATTCACTGATCAAAATACCTAAATTGAAAAACTTTCAAGTTGCCACTGAAGGCTCTGTTTTGGCTTATACGACTGAAGGAAATCAATTACCTGAAAAGAAGAAAGCGCGAAAGTGTTTTATAAAAAAGAAAAAATCAGATGAAGTAAAAAGTGATGGAAATATCCTTACTTTATTTTCTTTGAGTGGCCAAAGTCAACTTAAAAATGTAACAGATTTCAAATTATCTGAAGACGGTTCTCAAATTGCAGTAATTCAACACGAAAAAGTGAAAATTGATTCATTTAAATTGAGTATTTATGCTTCTAAAAGCTTTAATGAAGCACCTCTTTTCATAGGTAAAAATGTAATTGCACAAAAATTACCTGAATGGAATAAATCGATGAATAAAATTGCGTTTCTATCATCCCAAGATACCAATAAGACAAAGCAATTTACCTTAACATTTTTTGTTTTTAAAACAAATAAAAGTAGGGTCTTTGGAGATTCAAATGATATTCATATTGATAAAAAATTGGGTGTTTCTGAACATCGATCTCCTTTGTTTACAGATAATGATAAGTATCTGTTTTTTGGTATTAGCGATCGAATTTCACCTGAAGAAAAAGATACACTTTTGGAATCTGAAAAAGTAAAAGTGGATGTTTGGCATTACTTGGACAAACAAATTCAAGCGCAGCAACTTGTAGAATTAAATGATGCTAGAAAAAAGTCTGCTATTTATGTTTTAAACCTTTCAAATGACAGTATTATTGACTTAACAAATGATTCAATTTCATCTTACTTATCAAAAAAAATTATTGGAGATTATATTTTAGGGACAAACTCACAACCTTATCAAATACAAGCGCAATGGAAATCGCCAGGTTTAGAGGATGTGTATCGAATTTCTCTTTTGGATGGAAGTCGGAATAAAATAGCTCAAGCAATTGCCTATGGAGGTCAACTTTCGCCTTTAGGAAATTATTATACCTTTTTTGATCCTAAAAATTCCCAGCAGTATATTTTAGATATTTATTCGAATACTCAAAGTTGTATGTCTTGTTCTGCTGAGAATACCATCTTTCATGAGGATATAAATGGTCAACCTATGGATGCTGGTCCCCAAGGTGAATATGGCTTCGTTCGCGATGAAACAGATTTTATTTTTAAATCAGAATTTGATATTTGGAGTTATAATTTAGCGAGTAAAACCCTGAAGTCATTAACAAATGGCGAAGGAAAGAAAAAAAATATTGAACTTGATTTAGTGAAATGGTCGAATGATAGTGTTTTCATAGATTTAGCAGATTGTTACATTAAAGGTTTTAATAAAACAACAAAAGGATTTCACTTATTTAGTTTCTATAATGAAAATGGGGAATTTGGTTTTTTTGAACAGAAAAATGATAATGCTAAATTAATGTCTTTAGAAAGATCTAAAAATAAAGAAATTCTTGTTTTAAGAAAAATGACAGTAAGTCAATACCCCGAAATAATTCTTGTAGATAAGTTTTTTCAAAATGAACGGACGATTTCTATTACAAATCCGCAGCAAAATGACTACAATTGGGCGACTGTAGAATTGATGAAATGGAAGGCTTTTGATGGGGAACCATTAGAAGGATTATTGTACAAGCCTGAAAATTTTGACCCCTCCAAAAAGTATCCATTATTAGTTTATTTCTATGAATTAAATTCTGAAAATTTACACAATCATCTTGCTCCACGACCTTCAGCGAGTACTATAAATCCAACAGAATATGCGTCAGCAGGTTATTTTGTTTTAATTCCTGATATTCGTTATTCTAGTGGTTTTCCAGCAAAGTCAGCATATAATTGCATTGTTAGCGGAACAGATTTTGTTGTAAAAAACTATCCTATAAATGAAAATAAACTTGGTTTACAAGGTCAAAGTTGGGGGGGATATCAAACAGCACAATTAATTACAATGACAACAAAATATGCAGCTGCAATGGCGGGAGCACCAGTTAGCAACATGTTTTCAGCTTATGGTGGCATCAGATGGGGAACAGGGCTTAACCGTCAATTTCAATATGAATCAACACAAAGTCGAATAGGAAAAACAATTTGGGATGCACCGGAACGCTACATTGAAAATTCGCCTTTGTTCCACCTTCCAAATGTAAAAACTCCTTTGTTAATTATGCACAATGACAGTGATGGTGCAGTTCCTTGGTATCAGGGAATAGAATTGTATAATGGAATGCGTCGCTTGGGAAAACCTTGTTGGCTATTAAATTATAATGATGACGACCACAATTTAAAAAAGGCGCCAAATCGTATTGATTTAAGTATTCGAATGCGACAGTTTTTTGATCATTACTTACTAGACAAACCTGCACCAGAGTGGTTGAAAAATGGCTTGCCTGCTCTTGAAAAAGGAAAAAAATTTGGCTATGAAACAGAAGAATAAACTTTTTTTAGTCCTCTTTATTATCTTAATAATTGCAATTACAGTCTTGAGTTTATTGCCACCAAAATCAGGTCTTGAACTCGGAAAATCTGATAAAATAAATCATTTTTTGGCGTATGCTATTTTAAGTTTGAATTTTGGCTTTATTTCAACTAAGATTCGTCCCTATTTTATAGGAATCCCATTTCTAATTGCTTATGGTTTATTAATAGAATTTTTTCAAGGTTTTGTGCCCGGAAGAGATCCTTCTTTTTATGATGCATTGGCAAATTCTGTGGGTGTTTTTTCAGGGTTTTTTATTTTTCGCTTGCTTGGAAGGATTAAATAATAATTGAGTATTCGCAATCGTACCAGTAAAATATTTTAATGTTAAAAATCAAAGATTCATTCGAAGTGAGAACTATTTAGTGAATATTAGCGAATACTATTCGGCCTTGAATTTTATGGTTTTTGCTAATGAACTGAAACTGTTAATTTTTAAAATTTCTGAAAGAACATTTTTGAAAAATTTCAGTTTTAGAAAGGAGTAAAAATTGTTCGCGACGATTTGTAAGTAGTTAAAAAAAATGATTCTATAGGGAAAGGGGATGCTGATACAAACTCAAAACCTATTTTTTTAAAGAGGCGACTCCTAGATCTTTAGCTCTGATTTTTTTAGCCGTTGCTACTATTTTAGTTTCTTTTTTTGAGCTTACTTCAGAAGGACAATCAAAGACAATTATTGGACTGCCATTAAAATCTAAATAGTAATATACATTTTTTGAATTATAACATAAAATTCGATATATATTTTCATCCATTTTCTTGATTTGATGAGTATTACTATACAGCTCATTTCTTGCAAACTCTCTTAAACTATTTTTACTTTGTAAATAGTTTTTAAGTGAACCTTTAGAATTCGTTGATATTGTAACATTTAAATCATCCCAATCCCATGATCTCAATTTAAGACCAAATTTAAGATTCCTAACATCTGGTATTTCTATTCCTCTCCCCTCAAGTAATCTATAGCCCTCTAAAATCATTTTCATCCATTTAGTTCTAGTTCCACCTTCTAATTTCGAATCAAATTCTAAATAGATTAAAGTTTTATGGAGTTTTTCATTTTTGTTCGATAATAGAAGAGCATTCGTAAAATTGACACACATTAGCCTACCTATATTCTCACCATTTGCTGAACTATACCATATAGCTTTGTAAAATATTTTTGTTTCTTCGGATGTGAATTTCCCATAGTCCATATTAAAAAATTCATTTAATTTATTAACTGCTTTATCATATTCTTTATTTAAAATTAAATAAAATGCATAATCGTTAACATCAGAAAGATTTCCACTATAACTAAAATTATTTTTTTCGCACAAAATTGTTAATTCTGCAGACTCCGCACACACTTTTTCCTGAATTATTAAACAAGCCTTTAAATCATTAATATTCGCCAAGTTCAACGCCTCTTTTCTTAAAACATATATCTCTTGGTCTTTCTTTTAGATAAACTCTTTTAGTTTTATTCTCTCAGATGCAATTCTAGTTTCTTCATCTTCCTTATTGTTTTGCTCATTATCTTTTTGTTGATTGATTTTTTGTCTTTGGCTTTCCGTCAAACATTCATCGATTTTCACAGTTTTCACTTCATCTGAAGCGTTTACAAATTCATGGTAACAATCATTACCGCAACCTTCCTGAGGAGGGTTAAATCCACCAAAAAGCCCACCTGAAGTTCCATTTTGAAACATTTCTTTGACTGTTAAATTGGCTCTATTATCTTCTTGAGCACAAACCAGTTGGGTAGATGTTAAATTTGTTGAAATTATTTTATAACTCCTAGATTTTTTACAGTCGCATTTTTTACACTGCTGATAATTTAATTTTCTTTTATATGCAAAGGCGCTTTGAGCGGATATAGATTGATAAACCACAAAGAATGAGAACAATAATAAAATTTTATTTTTCATGCTATTTATTTGAATTAAGTACAATTATTTGACCAAATATACTTTTATTATTTCACAAATACACTATATAAAGTACATTTTATATAAGAGTACTAAATACCATTAATCTTGTTGAATTTTGCGTATGCAGCAGCTAGACGTTTTTGAACAAGATTTTCAGTGGATTTCAAATCGCTTAAAAGAACTTCGAAAGGAAAAAGGCTTTAAGAACTATGAACATTTCGCGTACGAACTGGGCATGAGTCGTTCTGCTTATTGGCGCATTGAAAAAGGGTCTAACTTTGAAATGAAAACACTATTTCGTATTTGTAAATTACTCGGTATTTCTGTGCAAGAATTTTTTTCGGATGCACAGTAATTTGTTATGCTAAATATTCAAGCAGACTAACAACAAATCTAAACGAGAAACTTTTCTTTTCAAAATTCAATTCAAATTCCTTCTTATTTGATTAAATTTTATGGATATAACCTTAAAAATTCGAATTTTATTTGACTTTTTATGGTTGTAGTTAAAATAATATAAATTTTTATGCTATTTTTGTGTTTATAAGCATAAAATGATAGCGAGAAAATTCTATATAAAGCAAATAGAACCTTTTATTGATAAACCCTTTATCAAAGTTTTAACTGGACTTAGACGCAGTGGAAAGTCAAGTATATTGAGTTTACTCAAAGACACTTTGGTAGAAAGAGGAATCAAAAAGGAAGCAATCATTCACTTTAATTTAGAGAGCTTCCAATTTCGGCACATAGACAATGATGTTGCAATCTATACTTATGTCCAAACGCAAATACACGAAGATGAGCGCATTTATATTTTACTAGACGAAATTCAAGAAGTAGAAAACTGGGAACGCGCAGTAAATGCAATGCTCGTAGATTTTAATGCTGACATTTACATTACAGGTTCAAATTCTCGATTACTTTCTTCAGAGCTTTCCACCTATTTAACAGGAAGATATGTTGAATTTCATATCCAAACCTTATGTTTTGAAGAGTTTTTAGATTTTAGAAAAGTTAGAAACATTGACGATTCTAATCATCGTGAAGCATTTAATGAATTTAGAAAATTCGGTGGTTTTCCAGTTCTTCACACAATGGATTACGATTTAGAAACGGCTCATAAAATAGTTTTTGATATCTATTCCTCAGCGATATTGCGAGATACGGTTCAAAGAAACAATATCCGAGAAACAGAAATATTGGAACGGATTGTGAAATTCGTTTTTGATAATATTGGTAGTAGTATTTCTGCTAAAAATATAGCCGATTACTTCAAAGGTCAGCAACGAAAAATTGATTTGAACACTATATACAATTATCTAAAAGCTTTAGAAAGTTCATTTATCATATATAGAATTCCAAGATACGATGTTAAGGGAAAAGAAATACTCAAAACACAAGAAAAGTACTTTGTTGGCGACATAGCTTTGGTTCATGCTATGACTGGATTGAAAGATAGAAACGCAGCAGGAATATTGGAAAATATCGTAATGTTGGAGTTACGACGTCGGAATTACAAAGTGTATATTGGCAAACTTTACACCACAGAAATAGATTTTATTGCTGAAAAAGGAAATGAAAAAATTTATGTTCAAGTATGCCTAAAAATGGAAGAAGAATCTACTATCGAGCGGGAATTCAACCCCCTTCTCAAAATAAAGGATAATTACCCAAAATACGTGTTGAGTTTAGATGAAAATTCGACAGATAATATTGATGGCATCAAACAAATGCACATTGCTGATTTCTTATTACTAGAGAACTTCTGAATTAATTAAAATTCCCGTATTAAGAAATTATAATTACTTTTGCAATGTCTCTAAGGGGTGTTCGTTTTTCAAAACGGGCTGAGATTATACCCATTGAACCTGTAGGATAATGCCTGCGCAGGAAAGATGACTGAGCTAATAAATTTGTAACTACCAAGAATTAGCCCCTTGTTCTTGTTTATTTTTTTTAAAAATGAAAACAAGATTTTTTTTAATCGCTGTATTTTATGCTTTAAGTTTTAATTTTTTCGCGCAGAATAATTTGTTCGGAACAGTTATTGATCAATCTGGAAATCCAATTCCAGGT
>Ga0208223_1000405_pt1 | contig 10601 bp, 10 predicted proteins | sample LakMenE07Oct09ns_FD_150678 | JGI IMG/M metagenome (GOLD analysis project Ga0208223, IMG submission 150678) | Freshwater microbial communities from Lake Mendota, WI - 07OCT2009 deep hole epilimnion ns (SPAdes) | ecosystem: Environmental > Aquatic > Freshwater > Lake > Epilimnion/Euphotic zone ...
GTGGCTTAACTTCAGGACATTATTTGCAAATCAGGATACCGCGAGATTTTCAGTTGTCTGGTTTTTTTCGATGGTTTCGATGGATAACGGTAACTCGGGTTCTTCAGTCGGCTCAGGTGGCGCGAGCTTGTTACCGGCCATTAAGTCATCGATTTGATACTTATCGATGGTTTCCCAATCTAACAAGGCATGAGCCATGTTGTGCATAATTTCGATGTTGTCAGTCAAAATCTGTTTAGCTTTTTCGTAATTGACGTCAATCATTTTGCGAATTTCTTCGTCTATCAATTGCGCCATTTGCTCAGACATTGGTTTAGCTTGTGCGCCCATGTAGCCGCCTTCGCTGTCACCATAATCCATCGGCCCTAAGCGTTCTGAGAAGCCCCATTTAGTGATCATGTTACGCGCTAATTGGGTGGCTCTTTGGATGTCGTTTGAAGCGCCGGTAGTGACTTTGTTTTTACCGTAAATCATCTCCTCCGCCACTCGACCACCAAATAAGCTAGCGATTTGGCTTTCCAATTTGTCTTTGCTGGCACTGTATTGATCACGGTCTGGCAAGAACATGGTGATACCTAAAGCGCCGCCTCTTGGCATGATGCTGACTTTGTAGACAGGATCGTGTTCAGGGACGATACGGCCAACAATCGCGTGGCCAGCTTCGTGGTAAGCAGTCATTAACAAGTCATCACGACTCATCACCATAGTGCGCTTTTCTGCGCCCATAATCATTTTGTCGCGAGCTTTGTCGAGGTTCTGCATAGTAACCACAGTTTGCTTATTACGCGCAGCAAACAAAGCGCCTTCGTTAATTAAGTTAGCCAGTTCTGCACCAGAAAAACCTGGGGTACCACGCGCTAAGTCGTTGATATTGACGTCATCCGCCAAAGGCACTTTACCAGCGTGAACATTGAGAATTTGCTCACGGCCTTTGATGTCTGGCAAGCCGACTTGGACTTGACGATCAAAACGCCCCGGTCTTAACAAGGCTTTATCTAATACATCCGCGCGATTAGTCGCAGCGATAACAATAATGCCTTCGTTACCGCTAAAGCCGTCCATTTCCACCAATAATTGGTTCAAGGTTTGTTCACGTTCGTCATTACCACCGCCCATGCCGCTACCGCCACGTTGACGACCGACCGCGTCAATTTCGTCAATAAAGATGATGCAAGGTGCGCGTTTTTTGGCTTGCTCGAACATATCTCGAACCCGTGAAGCACCAACACCGACGAACATTTCGACGAAATCAGAACCGGAGATTGAGAAGAACGGCACCCCTGCTTCGCCAGCAATCGCTCTCGCTAATAAAGTTTTACCGGTACCTGGAGGGCCAACCATCAACACGCCGCGTGGAATTTTGCCGCCCAAGGCTTCGTATTTGCCAGGATCGCGAAGAAAATCGACCATTTCAACCACGTCTTCTTTGGCTTCTTCAACCCCAGCGACATCAGTGAAACGGACTTTGACTTGGTCTTCGGCCATTAATTTAGCCCGGCTTTTGCCAAAGCTATTTTGACCACCAGCGCCCATTTGTTGTCTACGCATGAAAAATACTAATACTGCAATCAACAGCAAAGTCGGTGCCCAAGAAATGAGAATCTGAGTAAAGGTCGATTGCACCGCTGGTCTTTCGACTTTGATTTTGACTTTGTATTCCAGCAATTCATCAATCATCCGCGCATCATCAGGATTAACCGTGGTGAAGCGGGTGCCGTTTTGGCGTTTACCGTAGACATTATTGCCATCAATAATCACCTCGCTGACCGATTCACTACGGATATCCTGAATAAAATCGGAATAGGAAATATCCTGATGTGGATCGTGGCTAGGTAAAGTGGGGTTGAAAGCCGTATAAGCAGCGTAGGCAATAATGCTTATTAACACTAAAGGGAATAAATATTTCTTCATTGACTAACTCCTACCAAAACGCAACTGCGTGATTTTTTTAACATAACAACCTCTTGCTCTGGGGCCTTTGACGTGGCTCTACTTGTTTTTGAATGGTGATTATTATCCAGAAATCGCCTTAAGTCGCGATTGTTGTGCAATTTAAGTCAACGCTAAGGATTAACAAGCGACAATTTTCTTGTATATTTCAACCTAAAGTGGCTTTAACGGTTGGCTATGTAGCAAATCTGGTTTACCCCAAACCATGATAAAGATTAATTAACGGGCACTTTAATCGCCTAAAATCGTCAAACTTGCTTACTTCAAAAGGAAAGGAGAAAACATGAAATTAAATAAAATCGTCTTAACCTCGCTGATGATTTTACTCAGCTTAGCAAGTAGCAATAGCTGGGCGCGTGATCACGGTGGCGGACATCATGGAGGCCATCACGGCGGACACGGTTCGCTCAATTTTGGTTTCTATGCCGCCTACCCTTATGGCTATCCATTCTATGGCTCACCGTATTACACACGGCCTTATTATGATTACCCTTATTACAATCCACCGGCGGTGATTGCTGTTCAGCCACCACCGCCAGTCACCTATATCGAACAAGCTCCACAACCGACAGTACAAGAAAACCCGAGTGGCTACTGGTACTACTGTACTAATCCAGAAGGCTATTTTCCCTATGTCAGAGAATGCTCAAGCGGCTGGCAACAGGTTAATCCAGTTCCCCCTTCATCACGTTAAGGAAATCACAGATGAATCGAATTTCAAAACTAGCAATCGCAACATTAACGCTATCCGTCAGCGGTTGCGTCAGTATGCCAAGTGGCCCAAGCGTGATGGTATTACCGGGATCAGGTGCATCATTTGATCAATTTCGAGTCGATGACGCCAACTGCCAACAATTTGCTCTCTGGCAACTCGGTGGCACTACACCAAACCAAGCAGCAACTAATAGTGGTATAGGTAGTGCTGCGGTTGGCTCTGCTTTAGGTGCAGCAACTGGGGCAGCGATTGGAGGAGGTACTGGTGCCGCAATCGGCGCAGGCGCCGGATTAGCGGCAGGAGGTATTGCTGGCACAGGCACAGCCAGCAGTTCTTATTATGCTAACCAACGCCAATATGACGTTGCTTACATTCAATGTATGTATTCTAAAGGCCACAGAGTACCGGTAACAGGTCAGTTTTCAAACATTAGCCCAGCAAGCCCAACACCTGCCGCAGCTCATATTCCACCACCACCTGCAGGTTCACCACCGCCTCCGCCACCGGCTAAATAGAGCCTTCAAAACGGCTCACTTCAACCAAGAGTGAGCCGTTGATTAACTATTGATGTCTGGACTATGCCAAGCTTCGTTGACGATACCTGCGATTTCCAAAACAAATAATCTACCTAACTGGAAAGTAGCAATGCAAATTAAGCCAACTGATATGATTGCAGCCGATGTCATAATTACTAATTTCATTTCGTCCTCCTAGTAATTGTTATTTAGCATCTAAAGGATGCCGTTTTTTGGCAATTTTGCTGGATTTTTTAATAAATTCAAGTTGTTAATTAACAACTTAAGTTGCTGTAATTCAAGACCAATCCAAATTCAAACAGTTAACTCGCTTTGTTAAAGCGAAGTGTCATTTTTTTATTTGAGAAAACAGACTTTAGCCATGCAAATTCTTGATCTTCGTGAAGAACCGCAACATATTCCCATCTTAGCCGCATGGCACCATCACCAATGGTCATCGCTCAATCCCGATGGCAGTTTAGAAAAGCGCATTGCAAAAATGCAGGACTATTTAAGTGACGATTTCGTGCCTAGTACATTGATTGCCAAAACCACTGAACTGCTCGGATCTGCAGCTATCATCGAAAATGACATGGATACCAAGCCAGAACTAACACCATGGCTTGCCAGCGTATTTGTCGCACCGCAATACCGAAACCAAGGTATCGGTAGCCGATTAGTCAAACAGCTTATGCAACAGGCAAAACAAGCCGGTATTGAAGCGATTTATTTATTCACACCAGACCAAGTGAATTTTTATCAAAAACTAGGATGGGAAGTGTTTTCTAGTGAGGAATACCGAGGCCATTCGGTGACGATTATGTGGGTTAGGCTTGCGGAACTGTAGATCTAAAAACCCCAAGAGCTGAACAGCGGTTGCCTTGCTCTGACCTGTGAATAAATACTGCATTCAAGCCAAATCCGGCCTCTCAGTGCATAATTACCCTCATTAAAACCCACCATGGAGCAAACAATGGCTTACTGGCTAATGAAGTCCGAACCCGACACCTTCAGCATCGATGATTTAAAAACCCGTCCACAACAAACTGAGCATTGGGATGGTGTTCGCAATTATCAGGCGCGAAATATGATGCGGGATGAGATGAAGCTGGAGGATTTGGTGTTTTTTTACCATTCAAATTGCGATGAGCCGGGGATAGTCGGTATCGCAAAAGTGGTGAAAGAAGGCTATGCAGACTTTACGGCGTTTGATCCTGACGATAAACATTTCGATCCGAAAAGTAATGCCGATAAGCCGACTTGGATCATGGTCGATGTGCAGTTTGTAAAAAAACTGTCGCGGACGATTAGTTTAAAAGAGTTGAAATTGAAAACCGAATTAGCTGATTTGGCTTTGGTGCGCCGCGGTAACCGGCTTTCGATTATGCCGGTTAGCGAAGCGCAATGGCAGTTTATTTTGGGTTTGGAATAAGATTATCCGCCGCCTGTTCCCAAACACTTTTCGAAACTGAACGAATATTGATATCACGTTGCGGATAAGGTGTTTCAATGTGGTTTATCTGTAACGCATGGTAAATATTGGTATGCAAACTGTGCGTTACGATAGCTCTATCGGTTAAATCCCGAACAAAAACCTGAATATTAAAATGCAAAGAACTGTCGCCCAAACCGTTAAAAACAATATTGGGCTCAGGATCATGTAATACCAATTCAGTATTTTTAATCACATCCATAAAGACTTTTTCGACTAATGCCACATCGCTACCGTAAGCAACACTCATCGGAATAACAATACGAGTCACGGTGTCAGATAAAGTCCAGTTGATCAACTGATCGGTAATAAATACCTTATTCGGCACCACCAACTCTTTTCTATCCCAATCAACAATATGGGTCGCCCTCATCTGAATCCGACTGACGCGACCGGTGACGTTGCCGACAGTCACGGTGTCGCCAACCCGAATTGGCCGTTCAAACAACAAGATAATCCCCGACACCATATTGGCGAAAATCTCTTGTAAGCCGAAACCCAAACCCACCCCTAAAGCCGCCACCAACCATTGCACTTGCGACCAACTACCGCCCAACTCGTTGGCTATCGCCAAAAAGGCAATCGTCATCAACACATAGCGCACCAATTGAATCAAGGCGTAACGACTGCCGGCAGTGATTTCAATCTTTTGCGTGAGCAATAAATCAACCAAAGCCGGAAAATTGCTGGCAAATACAAAGGTCAAGCTGGCGTAGACTAAACAGATAATTAAATTGGTCAAGGTAATCGGCTGTAACACCTCTTTACCATCAACTAACTGAGTGTGCGCCCAAAGCTCTATGCGGTCGAAAATCGAGAACGCTGGCAAAATATCTTTCCAAATCATCCAACAACCGGCCAACAACACCACCGCGATCACCGTGGTCAACAAGGTATGGCTTTGCTGATTGATTTTGGAAATATCTAGCAAATTCTCATCATGGACATAAGCCCCTTCAAGCTGAGTTTGCTCGCCTTGCTTACGTTTTTGTTTGGCATTTTGTACCGCTAATTGACGCCGAGTAATCGCCAACCAACGCAAAGCTAGGGCATGAAATAAGGCGGTAATAAAAATCAGCCTTAAGGTGGTAATTAGCTTTTCTTGTAACTCCAAAGCGCTTTGATAATACCCCGCTACCGCAAAACCAATAATCACTATCGGCAACAACAAGGCAATCGCATACCAAACGTAACGCAAACGACTCACCCACCCCGTCGAATATTGGTAAAAAATCTTGCCAACCCCATCAACCGGATGAGTTAAACGATGAAAAATAAACGCCATCGCCCCCATTAAGACGATTAATGCCGTTCTACCTAAGGCGTAACTGTGTTCGGAAAACAAATCACTGCCGGTCATCGCGGTGATAAAAATACACGGCACTAATAAAAATCGCGCCCATTTCAATTGGCTATAAATTAAATACGCGGTACGTGGCTGCCAGTTTAATAAGGATTCGGCCACGCCCTTGACTTTGAACAAGCGATAGAAAAACTGAATTACCACCAACGATAAGGCCGCTGCAAACAAACCATCTGCAAACGAACGACTAAAGCTATCGACATTAAAATTCAGCGCTAGCACCCCGCCGAACCACGCCATCAACAACGGCCCTGATAGTGACAAGGTAAACACATAAATCAAACCATGCAGGGTTGGGGTAATGGTGGCGTCGGTTTGATTGTTGCGATTTTCATCTAACAACTGATACAAACTTTGTTTGATTTCGCCTTGAAAACGCCAATGCATAGCGACAATTGCTAAACCCACCAACACCCAAAATGGCATGATTTTAATCCCCTGCCAAAAAGTCACTGCTACCTGTAACCAATTGCTAGGGGTGATAAACCACAACACCGATTTAAAAATATCTTTTACATAGTCTTCGTTAATCACCGGCGCACTCGGCACCCAAAGTAGACGTTGATCGAGATAAGCAGTGAATTTTTCCGAACTAGACAACATCTGCTGCAAGCTAAAATCGACATCACCCAATACCCGCGCATATTCGGTGTAAAGCGTCGATAAGCGGCCGACCAACTCTTTTTGATCATTTAATAACATCCGTAATTCGGTACGAATGGTGAGTTTTTCGTTTTCCGGCATTTCTGGCGGCAATTGCTGGCTAATCATGCCAATCAAAGCTTGTCCAATATCGGACAGATTTTTACGAATTTCATCCAACTTGAACATTTCCAAGCTGGCTTGAGCAATTTCATTCTGAATGCTGTCGTTAAACTTGCTGAACTGCTTACGCTGCGGCAGATTGCGGCGCTGTTCGCGCAATAAATTACCCAATGCCGGACTTAATCCAGCCAGATTAATTTTTTGTTCCGCGCTTTGATAGTCTTTTTCCAGCTGTTTATACCGCGCTTCAATATCGTTTTTCTGCTGTAAAAACAGCTCCATGCTTTTGTTAATCTCTTGCAAGCTACGATTAAACTGCATGTTTTGCTTGGTAGCGGCTTGAATTAAGGGATGTTTGCCCTCGGCAGCTTTTTCGGCTTGTAGCAAAGCCGCTTGTTCTTTATCAATTTCTTGCTGACGGCGTTCCAATAAAGAATTGTCCAAATCGGCAATCAACAAACTTTGCAATTCGCGTTGCAGATTTAACAATCGAATCCGGTCTTTTTGGGTTTGTAAGCGCAATGGGTCGCTGATATTTTCGCGCTCCAGGCTTTTTAAGGTCGCATTTAATAAACGGATTTGGGTTTCTAACTGAATTTTTCGCGCTTCTTTTTCAGCCAGATTTTCGCCTGCTTTAGTCGCTAAAGCTTGTTGTTCTTGCTGTTTGGATTTGATCTCTGAGATTTTTTCGCGAATCAATTGCGGTCGATTTAGCTGTTCGCCAATTTGAGTTTCAACTCGACTGATTTCCGCATCCAAATCGCTGAGTTTGGTTTTTTCGATAATTAAGCGTTGTTCCAGTTCGTCAGTTGGAAACAGCGCAAATTTTTCTTGTTTGCGATTCTTTAGATTATTCTCGGCATCAGTGATTTGTTTCACCAGTTGCTTAGCTTCTAAGGGCACACTGGTCATTGATTGTTTAAACGACTCGGCTTGTGCCTCCTGAGTTTGTAATTCGTTAAGATTGTCTTGGCTTTCGTAATAAGAGGCTAAAATCCGGTTTTTGAGTTCCTCAGACAAATTCTGTTTATCTTTAATCGTTTGAATTCGCTGCTGAATATCGGCCAAGGTAATGGCTTTAATCGCTGACTGATTACTTGCCCCATAGGCAAAACTCAATGTCATTAAATACAGCAGAAATACAGAAAAAAAGGCGGGGCGAAAAAAATTAACTGTCATGTATTTGAAAAGTAAAGACAAAATCTAAAAAACACGAGAAGGATACAAATCCAATGAGCGAAATGGAAGGTGTCATTAAATATCACCTTAATCATCAGCATAAACCACTACCGACAAATATCAATCTTAATCAGCTCAATGCTTGGCGTAGTGTACTGTTTCGATTGCAATTAATCGGCCAAAATCCGCAAAAATACGACGGTTTGGGTTATGGCAATATTAGTCAGCGATTCATGTTGAATAGTTCAGCGTTTGTAATTTCCGGTACTCAAACCGGCCATTTAGCCGAGCTAAGCCAAGATGATTACGCCTTAATTGACAGCGCTTCGGTCGAACACAACCAGATTAACTCATCCGGCTTAACCGCTCCGTCTTCTGAAGCTCTGACTCATGCTGGCGTTTATCAACAAGATGCTAACGCCCAAGCGGTGATTCATGTTCATAGCCCTGAAATCTGGCGCAATACCCTCGCTTTAAATCTGCCGCATACCAAGGCCGAAATTGCCTATGGCACGATAGCAATGGCGCAAGCGGTTAAAGCCTTGGTTAATTCTCAACAAGTCAGCCAATTGCCACTGTTTACCATGCTTGGACATGAAGATGGCGTCGTCGCTTGGGGTGCAACATTAGAACAAGCTGCGGCGGTATTAATCCAACAACTTGCCAATGCGATTGCGCTTGAGCCTGTAGGGTGCATTCCATGCACCAAGCAAGAAAGTCGCTGGTAACTGGTGCATAAAATGCACCCTACGCCCCCCTTGAGTAATCGTAGCGGTGTTAAAATAAATTTTTCTGCTTTTATCAACTCATTCAAATGCCCGAAATCATCATCTACACTGCCCCACTCTGCCCGTATTGCACCATGGCTAAACGCTTGTTTGAACGCAAAGGTGCCAGCTACAAAGAAATCAACATCGACTCCCAACCCGGCTTACGCGAAGAAGTGATGACCAAAACCCGCCGCCGCACCGTGCCACAAATTTTTATTGGCGAATTGCATGTCGGTGGCTTTGATGATTTGCAAGCATTGGACAGACAAGGCGAACTCGACCCTTTATTACAAGCCTAAGGATTTACCATGCCAATTCTCAGCCAAATCTACGTTTATCCGGTTAAATCGCTGGCCGGTTTTCAAGTTCAACAATGGCCAGTAGCTAAAACTGGCTTGCGTTATGACCGACAATGGATGCTGGTTGACCAACAAGGCTTATTTTTAAGCCAACGTCGTTTGCCGAAAATGGCGTTGATTAAAACCCGCATTGCCGACAATCAACTGTGGCTATCGGCAGCGGATAAAACCGAGATTGGCATCGAGCTGGAACCTGTAGGCGGAGAGGATATTACGGTTAGTGTCTGGGATGATCAATGCCTTGCAAAAACTGTATCCGATAGCGTCGATGCTTGGCTCAGCGATTTTCTACAACACCCCTGCCGCTTGGTTTATCACCCACAAGACCGGATCAGAAAAGTCGATCCTGATTACGCCACTGAACAAGATCAAACTGCTTTTTCTGATGGTTTTCCGTTTTTAATTGTTTCCGATGCTTCGTTACAAGCCTTTAATCAAGCCGCTGATTTGGATTTGTCGATATTGCGCTTTCGTCCGAATTTAGTGGTCAGCGGTTGTGATGCTTACGCAGAAGATTACTGGCGCAACATTAGCATCAAGCAAATCAATTTCAGACTCCCCAAACCCTGCTCACGCTGTTCTGTACCAGCGATTGATCCAGACACCGCGATTAGCAGCAAAGCGCCATTGACGGCTTTAGCGCAATTACGGCAAGCCAATCATAAAGTCTATTTTGGCCAAAACGCCTTGCATGACAGCATCGGAATGCTGACTGTCGGTGATGAAGTAGTGGTAAATTTGAGCGGAGAAAGTCAGCCGGTTTTGGGGTGATTATGGTTTTTATAACTGCTGCAAAGTGCTCAAAAATTTAGCAGGCTCTTGATAACCAATCACTCGATTAGCAGTTTTTTCATGGCCATCGGCACCATAAAACATAATCCCCGGTGGGCCCACTAAGTTAAAGCGTTTCAATAAGGCTTTATCATCGACGTTGTTTTCAGTGACATCGGCTTGCAGTAACAGGTATCCAGATAATTGTTGCTGCACTTTGGCATCGGTAAAGGTGTAGGCTTCTAGTTCTTTACAGGAAACACACCAATCGGCATAAAAATCCAGCATCACCGGCTGTTGTTTAGCAGCGGCTTGTTGCAACAAGCGTTCTAATTCGGCAACAGTTTTTACTCGTTGAAATGCCAAATGGGTTTTTGCTTCTGCCTTGCCAGCAGCCAACCCTTGCAAGGGTTGTAAAACGTTACTGTTACCGGCACTGAGGCCAATTAATTGCAACACACCTAAAATCAATAAAATTAATCCTAAGCCCTTCCACAATTTTTTCCAACCGGAAGCAGTATTCGGTAACGGCTCGATAGCGCCCAAATAAATCGATGGAATAATCAACAACATCGCGGATAACAACATGGTCACAGTAGCTGGCAAAATCCGCGACAGCATCCAAACTGCTACCGCCAACATAATCACCCCAAACACCGCTTTAGTAGTGTTTAGCCAAGCCCCCGCTTTCGGTAGCAATTTGCCAGCTGAAGCACCTAATA